>Ga0131853_10016039_pt1 | contig 13685 bp, 6 predicted proteins | sample TergutLab28metaG_FD_92764 | JGI IMG/M metagenome (GOLD analysis project Ga0131853, IMG submission 92764) | Labiotermes labralis P1 segment gut microbial communities from Petit-Saut dam, French Guiana - Lab288 P1 (version 2) (version 2) | ecosystem: Host-associated > Arthropoda: Insects >... | reverse complement strand
TATCAAGCGCCGAAACATGTAGTTGTACCTTATGTAGAAAATACTTTATATTCTACCAATAAATATAGTTGTGTTAGACGAGTACACACACTGTACATTAGTTATTTCATAGAACACAACGGGGATGACGAACCTCATGATTACCTGATGACTCAAGTCACAGGGGCTAATATTCCTGCTTAACAACTTCCCAATGTTGACAACGAAACTGACATGCAGACTTACTCATGCAAAATACTCGCATGTTTTTAGAGAAGTTTACGGCCATTTCCGCGCTTAACGACGCTCTCATCTAATATGTTTTCAAAATTGCTGATAAAAGTCATCTCTTCAAAGAGATTAGTCGTGGTGATCCGCGCACATGGCCGCAGAGGTCACCTTACTTCTCTTGCAGGAAGCAGTCGGTCAAGTTCAAATTACGTCAGACAGCCATGAAATACTGAAGATTCTTATTATATATAAGAAATACATCCAAGAAAGATGCCAACTTTAACATATTTTCTAAAATAGTGTGGTTTTGAGACATAACCTAATTCTGCTGTTTATTTAGTGACGCTCTCAAGATCTGTACCACAAAGCCTCGATGGTAAACGAATGAATGTGAAAGATAATAGGAGAGAACAACAATGCTCAGAGAAATACATATTCCAGTGATACTTTGCCTACCATAATACCCACATGGACCGCTGAGGGGTTCGAACTCATGCATCCTGAGCGAGAAGCCGGTGACTAACTACGAAATGTACGTCGCAGATTTCCAACGTGCTACAAAAGGATTACAAGAAATACACCCTTACTAAAGCCTCTTATTATATCCTCTGCAGTTTGTTGTGACAGCCGAGAGAAGATTTCAACGTCAGAAACGCGTTAAAGCGAAAAGTAATCAAACGAAAGACAGTAAAAACCAACGGATATATACATATCGGACAGGACGAGAGAAATCCCGCTAAACACGATACATTTCTCCTGAAGTTTTTCATCACACCGTAAGGAATTACACTATGGCTGTTGTCACAGAATTAAGCAGTTCTGGCAACACAGCAGCAAAAAGCGATAACAGAGCCTGTGACATTCTATTTTTTGTGATAGTCTTTCTAGAATGTGAGATGTGAATTTCTTAACAGAAATGTCTCCGTGAAATACTGAAACATCCCTGTTTCTCGAATTTAATGCGTGTTTCTTTCGACAACTACCAACTTGTATCAGATTTCAGTCTCTACCAGTTGTGTTAGATTTGCTGAGAATCAAGTCTATAGTAATATTTCGCTATTTTTGCTGGTACAACATTTACCGACGTTAGGGTCCGGCAGTCCGGGTCAACCAATCCGTTTCTCTACTTGTATTGCTTGGCACTGAATACGAAGGCGCCATAGTCCTTCAATATGTCCGTAACCTTTCACCGGTCGACATGGCGTAACACCTCACAAGACTTAAATATTCACATTAATCAATATTTATACACTACAATGAAACATCTACATCCACAGTTTCCCCCCGTACGTACTATAATTATGCTGAACATTTTCAAATATTTCAAGATTTTGCACTTTCGTCTTGAACATTCTAATTAACAAACTCAGCATTTCTTGGAGAATTCTTAACTGCGCTTAATGTTATATTGTGCGTCCCCCCAGAAATGCTTATTCACAAACTATCTTACGGTGTGTCATCCCCATTGTGTTACGCACTTGTAACATGTGTAATTTATTGTAGGTTTTTCACAAATACTGAAGTTTGCACTTGATGAAACTACTTAGTACGATGGTTTTACTACCTAATTTGCATGTTAGGATTATAAGAAGTTCACAATTGGTGTAACTCCTTAGTATGTTTAGTTAATCACATGCTAAGATCATAAGATGATTACCTATGCATTTTACATGATGAACTACGCATCATTGTAAATGTTGGCAACTTTTACTAATCCCACGATTTATGATGTAAGAAGAGATATCGTCCCCCTTCCAAAATTACCACACATACTGTATAGTCACTTAATAAGTTCTTTGGACAACCTGATGATGAGGGCCGAAACATGTAGTTGTATATTATATACATAGCTACTAATTGTAATATTGTTGTGTTCATGACTGTATGTATGTATATATATATATACGCTACAAGTTTGTATTGTCACAAATTATCTTTCCATCGGCGCAATACTAAAGATGTTGTAAAATATATAATTGTATCTTATATATTGCTACTAATTATAATATTGTTGTGTTCATGACTTTATGTGTATATAGATATATACACGCTACAGCTTTGTATTATCGCAAATTATCTTTCCATCGGCGCAATACTAAGGATGTTTCAAAATGAACAACACACTAACATCAGTACACACCTCTGTTCACATGCATATTCCGATGGCTTACAGCTTATTGTTTTCAATTCTAAAAATATTTATAGATTTCGCATTGCCGCCGTTCTGTCATGTTTATCGACGAACACACAAAATGTAACGACAGTAAATTAAATCGCAGCACCACTCTATACACTGCCATGATTGTAATGCTGCTGGTACGCATGGCATAGAGTATAAAGTAATAAAGCCTGATGGCCGACCCCAGTGGCAGAACGGTCTAAGGCCTGGGTTTGTTGCCTATCGCTTAATGGGAATGTGGGTTCGAATCCCGCCGAGGGTTTGGATGTCTGTCTCTTGTGACTGTTGTGTGCTGTCAGGTAGAGGTCTCTGCGTCGGACTGGTCACTCGTCCAGAGGAGTCCTACCGAGTGTGGTGTGTCTGAGTGTCATTATGAATCCTCGACAATGAGGAGGCCTTGGCACACTAGGGGCTTATTTTCGTTGTTACACCTTGCATGTTGTTGAGTTACTCAATTATTATACCAACCACTGCACATATATATATAATTTACGCATTAAAACATTAAAAACGCTCCGACATGTTTAGGTCCTAGGACCATCATCAGGGAGCCATATCGTCCTTGCTAAAGTCACACTACTCTGTATCACGCAACGAAGCACAGAATGCACATCCGTAGCAGGGCACTCTTCGCAGCATAACATTACACAACACGGCATGCTGCCAAAATACCCAACTGGTACAGCGAAATTAGTGTGACTTTAGCAAGGACGATATGGCTCCCTGATGATGGTCCTAAGACCGAAACATGTCGGAGCGTTTTTAATATTTTAATGTTTTAATGTGTAAATTTTATAAATTTTATATATGTGCGGTAGTTGGTATAATAATTGAGTAACACTGGGGGCTGTTGTATCATGGTAAAAAAAGAAAGCTTAATGAAATCTTAACAGCGTGGGTATTCATACCGTGTATCAAGTCAATCAGATTATTTGTTTGAAATATCACTACGAGGTAAGAAACAAATGGATTTGATACCATGAGGTTATCTGTTAATAGGAAACGAACAAGATAGGCAATATTTGTTCAACGTGACAGTGTGACTCGTCTGCGTAACCAGTGTCGCCATGGAAACGCAAAAACAAGTTTGTATTTCAGTCGACGTACATGTAGCAGTCAACAATAAAAAAGGGTTCGGTGTTGCCACAGAACGGAAACAAGTGGTTCCATTTACACTGCTGTCGAGCTACCGAATATCTCGTGGTGCTGTTAACAATGAGAAAGTGTTCAAGTCTGCACGTAAAAATTTCGATAGTTTTGTTCGGTTTAAACCAAGTTTGGAGTTTCTTGACGGGTTTTCGTAAAAGTCCCCAATATCAAATTTCATGAAAACCTGTGATTTCAGGCTTCCGCCGAGAAGTAGGAAAAGAACTGCGCTCTTCTTAGCTACTACGGTACAGCGAGCAGTGGTAGCCTCTTAACGACGTTTCGAGGCAACCTATCGGTCCCTTCATCAAGGGTCAATAATTAAAACATCTGTCCAGTAGGAGCCACTCCGACACACGCGGACAGAAGGACGGACAGACATGACAGAAACGTTAGGCGCCTTTCACGACTTATGCAAACGCGCTTAAAAATACTGCGAAGAGTTTTGAGCCCGCGACAGTGAACAGTTTCGACAACAGGTCCTTGCACCTTGGCGTTCTGGATTGAACTGGCTCTTTCATTAAATTTTTCACACAAGCAAAGTTCTGAGATGCCAATGTTTACGTAACCGGAATGGCGGTACGGCTTTCCATAAGCAGTTGTAATCAAATGTTATCAAAACCCACTCAGCTGTCATCGACCTGCATCGGGCGGGGAGATTTATATGCAGAAGCGATCTTCCACATATGCGTTCACTTTATGTGCGCCACATAAATAACGCATAAAAGTGCTAAAATGTCATGTGTTGGTGTGAAATACGGGAGTGGTTGAAGGTTATGGTAAGTGTGACACGTAAGAGAATCCAAACATTAGTAGGACATAGGCAATGAAAGTGCCAGGATGACATTTATTGTCAATAACAAGATAGTGTGTGAGGGAGAGAGCAACAGCGGCCCAAAATTCAGAATCAAAGTCTAAACTCGATACTAAAGTTCAGGCCTGTTACTCACGACTTCAATTTCACTATATCAGCCGAATACGTCCTAATTTATAGTAACGACTGTAATCCTGTTATTACGAGTGAGGGCAAGAATTTAACGTAAAACCTAACGGGACAAACTGGGGACCGCGGTAGCACAGTGGTTAAGGTGCTGTGCTACAAATCGGAAGGTTACTGGTTCGATCCCAGCTGGTGTCATTGGAATTTTTCATTGACATAAAATCCTTCCGATCGCTCTATGGCCCTGGAGTCGACTCAGACTCTAATAAAAATGAGTACGAGGAGCATTTCCTGGGGATAAAGTGGGCCGGTGTGTAAGGCTGACAAACTTACCACCATCCTGCGCCGTTGTCATGAAATATGGGAACCTTAAATTCCTGGAACCCTATGGGCCACTCCAGGCCTGTAACGGGAATGCTTTTACCTTTTACCTTTACCTAACAGGACAAATAGTTATTAAGATAATACAGAAAAGGTAAAAGTAAAGTGATCCCGTTACAGGCCCGGTGTGGCCCAGAGGGTAGGTAGAGGCATAGCTCTACTCTTTCATGACCGCGGCACTAGCAGCACGCTCTGGCCGCAATTTACCCCCAGGAAAGACCCGGTACACATTTTACAGGAGGTTGGGTGGGCCCTCGGGCCGGTCTGGACGGGCAGAAAATCTCGTCCCTATCGGGAATCGATCCCGGACCGTCCAGTAGTCAGTTGCTAAACCGACTGAGCTACCGGGCCCACATTTAAGACAATATATTTACACATATTTAAAACCAGAACTACTAATATATTGAAATAAAATTAACTGGTGAGGGGGAGGAAAGAAAAGAAACTGGGGGTTACTCAATTATTACACCAACCACTGCACGTATGTAAAATTTACACATAAAAACGCTCCGACATGTTTAGGTCCTAGGACCACGGCATGCTGCCACAACACCCAACTGGTACAACGAAATTAATATGTAACAATTCCTAGTGTGACTTTAGCAAGGAAGATATAGCTCCCTGATGATGGTCCTAGGACCGAAACATGTCGGAGCGTTTTTAATGTTTTGATGTGTAAATTTTATATATGTTATATATGAGCAGTCGTTGGTGTAACAATTGAGTAACTCGATAACATGCACGGCGTAACAATGAAAATAAAAAAAAACTGGGGGTGTTTGAGAACAGGCTGTTTAGAAAAACATATATAACCTTAACACGAGTAGAAAACTAAAGAAAAATACGCGAAGGATAACTTCATAATATTTCTCAACGAAGGTTATAATAATCCGATAAAGGAGAAAGTAATAGATGGTAGATGACAGAGACAAGAAATGCGTAAGCTTTCTTCTGAAACCTTGAAGGAAAAAGACAACGTGCGTTATCTGGGATTACGTGGAAAGTTAATGAACAAAGAAACATGATCTGAGGGTTGCGATAGATGAATTTGTCTTAGAATAAGGACCGGAAGGGTGTTCTTAGGTAGAGGGTTATGAAAATTCGGATTCCTTTACATGCAGGAAATACCTTGCGTAGTTGAACAACATTAGTTTCTCAAGTAAAATTGTGTTCTTTGTATTGAGTTTGTTGGCGAGCCAAACTGTAAGGCCTGCCGTTTCGTCTCCTGAGATGTAGGCTATAGGAATTCGAATGTTACAGCTTCTTAGTGAAACAAACTAATTTCACAATAATGTCGCCTACAAATACAATAAAATATGGAAATTTCTGTTTAAAAATATCCCGAGTGTGTTTTCAGAATTGCAGATTGTATACTTTGTCACTGGAGTTACAATTACTGCTGCCAGATATCTCTACATAATTCTGCCTTACTCCCGAAATGTGGCATCACAGGTATGTTACGGTTGATACAAAATGTTATATTCTGGTTAGTCTTGTATAAACCGGAGTAGCTTAGTCGGTAGAGCCACTATATTACGAGATGGGCGGTCCAGGCTTCGAACCCCGCTAGGGGTAAGAGATTTTATCTTCTCCACAACGTTCAAACCGACTCCGGGTCTAACCCAGCTCTCATGTACCCTAATAAACCTGTATTTGATGCTTTAATAGCCGGCGGTATTAATTACAGACTTTGGCCAGCTTTATAGCAACCCCACAACAGCGAAGCTCTGCCCTACAACCGACTTGCTTTTCTACCCACTTGAAACTCTCACCAATGGCACCGACAATGACTAATTGTGTTAATGGATAAGCTGCCTGTACTTAATACGCCACCAAAACGTGACAAATTTGCGCAGGTATCAGTATTTATTATAAAGCCCGCATGTTTCGGCTAAGCTTAGTCGTCGTCAGGACGCTACTCTATAAAACAAAACAAATCATTGCGAATGTAAGAAGCACTGCCTTACGAAACGGATGGTCCCTATTGCTTTGTTAACTAATCTTTGCACATAAACTTTTAACAAATTTTGGAGCCCAAATAATTACATCTAATGGAATATTTACATTCACATGTCCCCCTGTTGTACTACGACTAGATTAAGATGACTTTCAACAAATGCTCAATTAAAACTCGCGTGCCCTATTTATATACGTACATAAAGCTGATACATGGCAATGCACATAAATACTTATTATATTAGTATTAAAGTCTTGTATGTATTATTAGAATTATGTGGGCTGTTAAAGTAAGATTATTGAAACTAAATGTGTTTGAGCCTAGAGTATTAATAATCCTTCTTTCAGCAATCCCTCGCCTCACCGCGGAGTTTCGGTCTTGAAGGTAAACGCAATTTTGCAAAACCGCAATTTGTACGAGGAATGGTTTACGACAAATTGGGGTTTAACATCACTGCGGTTAACATTAACGTTCATGAAAGCCTAAATAACGTGTCTAGTCCTCGTCCAAACAGAAACAAGACAGGCATTGTACTACAACGTAGCATTAGGGGCGCGTTCGTGCAGCCGTGTTACAGAGGAAAAGCAATAAATATTACATGTACGCTCGTAGCCTTAGGTATCCAGCATGCAATGCGCATGCGCCATATTGTCATCTGTGGTCTGTCCGCCACTACAAAAATGTTTCCACATTATCTCATTGAAGGCACTATTTTGGAAAAATGATTACTGAACAAAAAAAAAAAGTGAGTTTTATTTTCTCTACAAATTTCTTCTGAAAAATTTCTCATTCCAAGAAGAATTGAGGGAGATAGATAAAAAATTACATTGGTCTGCAGGTAAAGTACTCGTTATTCTTGTCAGATTTTAATGAAAATTGAATGTTCTAGACAGATTTTTGAAAAACACTCAAATATCAAATTTCACGAAAATCCGTCCCGTGGGAGCCCAGTGGTTCCACGCGGAAGGGAGGACGGACCGACAGACATGACGAAGCTAATAGTCGCCTTTCGCAATTTTGCACATGCGCCTAAAAACACACGACTATATTGAAGCAACGCACAAAATACGAGGTTCATGTAACAAGCAAAATTTCGTGGCGTTTGACTTTTGTGTTAGTCAACTGCTTTATTTCCTACAGGATTTGGCACTTGTGGTAGGGGTAAAATGCAACCGTTGGTGCAGGAGTCTGTCTGTCTGTCTGTCAGATGATACCCAGGGGATAATGGTGATAAGTTTAAGTGCAATGGGAACGGCACTGGGAAACTGGTCCCATGAAAAAGTCGTAGTGTGATTCGGTTTATGTGGGCGATAGATATTTCGCCCATCGAAATCCAACGCCAATTGTTATGGGTGTAAGCTAAAGGTGCATGTCAGAAAATGGCGCAGAGAGTTCGAAAGGACAACCACGATGATCGCGCCGGTTGCACCAGCATGCCAATAACCTTCTGGAGCAAGCACTCTGTAGTCCGTCAGACTTCCGTTCGTTTGCGCCGCTGAAAGAACACAAAGGAAATCGTCGTGTCCGCAAAAACGAGGAAGTGGGGACTGCCACTCGTGAATGGTTACGAATGTTAGTGAAGGAATATTGCAAAATCGCAACAAAATGGGATAAACGCAATAATGTATTCGGCGATTAAGCTGAAAAATAAGGATACTTCTGTGGAATAAGTGAGCTAGGTACATTTAAAGTTGCTTTAGAATAAGCTATTTAAGAGGGTATGAAATTGTAAATGGTAGACATCAGCTTCCATTTTATTCTTATGATGTTAATATATTGGGCGGAAGCGTACGTACTGTAAAGAAAAACATAGAAGCTTTAGTAGTTGCTAGTAAGAAGAATGTTCTAGAAGTAAACGTTGAAAAAAACTATGTATATGATCAAGTCTCGAGATCAGAATGTAGGAAAGAATCACAATATGAAGACTGATAATAAATCCTTGGAAATTGTGGAACAGTTCAAATATTTTGGAACAACCTTAACGGATCTGAATTCTTTTCATGAATAAATTGAGAGCAGATTGAATTCAGGGAATGCTTACTATAATTCGGTACAGAATCTCCTGTCTTCCAGGTTGTTATCCAAAAATATAAAGATTAAGATATACAGAACTATAATTTTGTATGTTGTTTGTGTGGGTGTGAAACTTGGTTGCTGTCACTGGGGGGAGGAACGCAGGCTGAGGGTGTTTGACAGTAGGGTGCTGAGGAGAATATTTGGGCCTAAGGGGGACGAGGTAAGAAGGGAGCGGAGAAAACTACATAACGAGGAGCGTAATGATATGCACCCCCCACCAAATATTATTGGGGCGATCAAATCGAGAAGAATGAGATTGGCAAGGTATGTAGCATGTAAGGGGAAGAGGCGAGGTGCATACAGGATTTTGGTGGGGAAGCCTAAGGAGAAGAGACCATTTGGAAGAACCAGGCGTAAATGGGAGGAAAATGTTAAGATTGGTCTTCAGGAAGTGGAATGGGGACATGGACTGGATTGATCTGGCTCAGAATAGGGACGGGTGGAGGGCTCTTGTGAATGCGGTAATGAACATTCTGGTTCCATCAGACGAGGGGAATTTCTTGACTAGCTGAGAACCAGTTATCTTCTCAAGAAGGAATAATTAGTTAGTTAGTCAGGTACATTTAACGTTGTAATACATTCTCATTTAATTTTTATAACTTAAGTAAGCTTCACTTATTTAAATTTTTTCTCAGACAGTCACAAAACACAAGGGTATAATTAATGCAACAGCGAATATCTTCGTATGGAAACCACCGAATAACTTAAGTACACAAATAAAGAACTACAGACACACAGAACCATATAACACAGTCGGCAGAAACGGAAACGGATGCAAAACCGTGCACAATTAAAATCTGATCCCAGCAAAACTGCGGATTTAGATAAATTTGCTTGTACAATAGTACAAACAACCAACCAGATGCAACAATAGCAATTCATTAGTAAATTCAATCAGCTCAACATGTTTCGGGCAATAATGTCGCCCATCTTCAAGAGCACTAGACTAGCAACTTCTTCGTTGCATTATACCACAAGCTGTAAACACAGTCTAGTGCTCCTGAAGATGGGCGACATTATCGCCCGAAACATGTTGAGCTGATTGAATTTACTAATGAATTGCTATTGTTGCATCTGGTTGGTTGTTTATACTATTGTATCAGAGATGCACGGTCACACAAACATCAAATTTACTTGCACTTTGAATTGTATTGGTATGAAGCTTCGTCTGTCTGTCCCTATGAAGAAAAGACATGGCGTTTACGTGTAACGTGTCTGAGAGAAAGACACTGAAAGAATATGTAGATAGAAGAGACAGAAAGTAAGAGGAGACAAGAGAAGTTAATTGCTAAGAAGCTAGAAGAGAGATGCGAAAGATTACAGAGTGAGAATCCGAGGAAAATGGCTCGACTCCCGGCAGAGGTTTAAGATTTCTCTCTTCTTTAAATCGTCTAGTCTAGAACGATTCGGGGCCTAACCAGCCTCCTATTCAGAGATCACGGGGAGTTCTGCTCCGGAGTAAAGCAGCCGGGGCGTGAAGCTGACCACTCACTTCTGTCTTACGCCGACCTTAAGTATATGTGGAATTATACGGCCACTCCCCTATATGCCTTCATGGCATGCACAGGGATATGTATATTTATATATAGACAGAGAGAGAGAGAGAGAGAGAGAGAGGACACAAGTGCAACAGTTAAAATCTGGGAAAGAGGAAGGGGATTCAGTAAGTCATCACCGCTCTGAAGTGCAAAACTGAATTGCCTACTAAATCGAAAGACACGCTAGGGGTGTCATGAGTCCTGTGTACCGGTGAGACTGGTGAGACTGCAGGCTCAATACACTGCGAAATCTAGTGGGTAGTTGTTGGGTATGGGGAAAAAAGTAAGGTTCCATGAAGGAGCGATTCTCATTGCACTGCGATCAACAGGCATCATTCTATTAATTATTTCACATAACAAGCTACTTCCATCTGTCGCAGGTGATTCTAAAGCCTCCGTAAACATACGGTGTGTTGTTCATGGATTATGTGGAATACTTACTGTGCTAATGTTATTGGAGGGCAGCAAGCAAGAGGGTTATACGGATATGACTCCGGACAAACAATTGCAGTTTATGGCCACACAAGATAAATTATTACAACACCATATAGGACCTACTTACATTTGTAATTACATTCAAGACTTAATCAAACCTGTAAGAAATTAAACTGTACAGTTTAGTACGCAATAAAAGGGAGCGGAAACAGTCGGCAATCCCGAAAAATCATAACCCTACTTAACATTCCTGTGCAATCAATGTATTACAAATTTTGTATCTCCTGAGATGAAGAGCAGATGGCTGTGTTATAGCTTCCGTTCAGGATAGTCTGTCGTCTAGTCTATTGTCTTTTCCACGCGTAGGACTGTCACGTACAATACACGGACGCGTACCTCCAGGCACTGAAAGTGTTAATAGCACAGAGCTTCTGCTCGTCTACTTTAAATTTGTAAATATTCCACATACATTTTAAGACGTTCCATATTCCGCGCATTAAATAGATTTATACAATGTATAAACAACCAACAAATGCACTTTAATTTTATAATGTATTATTAATACATATAATATGTATTAATAATATATTAAGTAATAATACATTATAAAATTATAGTGCATTTGTTGGTTGTTTATACATTTTATAAAACTTATCACAGATTTTTCTTGTCATTTAATCACAACCACAACAATTTTGGTAACGCCATTAACATATATAAAGTTAAATTGTAAAAAACCGACAATTCCCAAATTATTTCGCTTAACAGATATCATAGAACAGAAATAACTACAATGGTACGGCCACGTCAAAAGGATGTCAGAGGAGAGAATATCAAAATTAATTATGGATTGGATACCACGGGAGAGAAGGAAAGGAGGACGTCCAAGAAACACGTGGACGGAAGGAGTACAAGCAGCCAAGACAACAAGAAATTTAGAACCAGATCAACGGAGAAACAGAGAGGAATTGCGTTTGTTTTCCGGAAGATGGCGACAGCTGTTAAAAAACCGGACAGACGGGCAGGCAGGCGGGCAGGCTGGCTGGCAGGCAGGCAGACAGGAAGGCGGGCGGGCAGGCAGGCGGGCGGGCGGGCGGGCGGGCGGGCGGGCAGGTAGACAGACAGACAGACGGACGGACAGACAGACAGACGGACGGACAGACAGACGGACAGACAGACAGACGGACGGACGGGCAGAAAGAAAGACAGACAGACAGACAGATAGATAGATTTCGCATAATACCAGACGACCCTTCGCTTACCACCGGTTGGAAAGTATCGTTCTACTTCACTGTCTACAAACACAGAGATTAAAATTTACAAAGCTCTAAATTTTTCGTTTTGTCTCGTTGGGGAGTGCAACAACGTTCACCGCCACACACAACAGACGCTATGTATTGCGGATGTATGAGAATAGGATGCAGAGAAAACATGTGGACCTAAGACAAGGGAAAAGACAGAAACTTGGAAAATGTACATAACGGGGAGCTTCATAAATTATGCTCTTTATAAACTTAGTAATATAATCAAAAGAAGGAAGACAGTCAGGTGGGGGGGGGGGGGTGAAATGGAAGGGGGCAAGGAGGCGTTGAGGGGGGGGAACCGAAAGGAAAAAACGGGGAGCTTAAAAAAATTTTGTCTTTAAAAAATTAATAAAAAAAAAAAAAAAAAGGAGAGGAGCGGGGGGGGGGGGGGGGTAAATGGGTAGAGGCAATGCAGCATTGTAGTGGGGGAACCTGAAGGAAACAGACCATTTAGAAGACCTAGGAGAAAATCGAAGAATACTGAAACGTATCTTACAGAAATATGGTGCGAGGCATGTAGGGTGGATTGATGTGGCTCAGTCGGGGGGACCAGTGGTAACCAGTTATGAAAAGAGCAATGAAATTTTGAGTTCCACAAAGGGCAACAAATTGTTTTCAGTATCTGAGTGAATATTAGCTTTCGGAAAAGGAGTCTGCTTTATGGAGTCAACGAGTCATATAGTCGATACGAATTACACAGTCATACGTTTTTGGTTATATGCAACAATCACGATGCTTGCTTACATAATTTACAAATCAAATGGATCAGACCGGTGGTGCATAAAGGATGAAGAAGTGTTACAAAAAGTTCAGCTCTTGCTTTACCGTCATTCATCGCTTTGACGAAAAGAAGGAGTGGTTCACAGAGGTAGGTGATACTCTGTCTGGCCTCACTCATGATGAAAGATAAGCAGGGCCGATATACAATGTACAGGTTTGTGAAATATACAACACAGACGCTGGGCTATCTCACAACAGCTAGCAAATGAAGAAGATGCAAAGAAATGTCATTAAATAAAAAAACTGCCGGACACAAAATGTCACAGACGTCCCACCAAATGATGGAGGATGTAAGTTCGGCATTCAGGGTTCAGCTTCGTCTTCTGCGAAGTTCTTCAAGTGCTACAATGTACAGTCTGGCAGCCCACAACAAGAACCTTTGACGTTTCATAGCACCCACCACGCTGGGCTTCACCGCGACTGCGCGACCTATACAGAAAGATGCAGGTGAAAAGGTCAATATTTTGGGGAGTTATTGTGTCGATCATTGTTACCAAGGTGGAACTGTTTGAATCTAAAATTAAAAAAAAAAAAAATTGTGAATGGAATGGTAACACAGAAAGAGAAATTACTTACTGTTAATTTAATTTTAAGTTTAATTTAATGCTTACATAACAAATTTGTTACAGCTCACAGTGTTCGAAAATTTGTTACAGCTCACAGTGTTCGAAAATTTGTTACAGCTCACAGTGTTCGAAAATTTGTTACAGCTCACAGTGTTCGAAAATTTGTTACAGCT
>Ga0131853_10016038_pt1 | contig 13686 bp, 11 predicted proteins | sample TergutLab28metaG_FD_92764 | JGI IMG/M metagenome (GOLD analysis project Ga0131853, IMG submission 92764) | Labiotermes labralis P1 segment gut microbial communities from Petit-Saut dam, French Guiana - Lab288 P1 (version 2) (version 2) | ecosystem: Host-associated > Arthropoda: Insects >... | reverse complement strand
CGGTGGGAATAGAAAGATGAACGCGCAAAGAAGCGAAAGCGAAACACCCGCAAGCTCCCAAAGCATGGTTTTATATAGGCCATGCTTTTTGCTATGTACTAAAATGGTGAGGCAAAATGCCAAATACACGCCGCGCAGAATCCAGGTGAAGAAATATGGATGCTCGTTTAGCATGAGCAGCACGAAAAAAAATAGTATGAGCCAAATTGAGATAAGATAATTGCGCACATTAAGCTCTTTTCGCGAGCGCGTGCCCGTTGGCGTGGCCGCCTGCATATCCGCTTGTGAGCTGCTAAACCAATATCTCACTATCACGATAAGCACTATAAAAAACATCCAAAAAGACGGAGATGTTCCCGGGTTCAGAAATGATAAAGGGCTGAGGTTTAAAAGTGCGTCGAAGTCTATGGCGTCAAAATAAAAATAGTGCCCGTAGGCGTTTAGCAAGCCAAGCTCGGGAAAGATAGTGACACTGAGAGCCTCAAAATCTACACCCCAAGGCGATATAACTTGAGTGCCGGGCGCGCCCCTTTCACTAAAGAATAAGCTAACCGAAGCTTTAGGCGGGAATTCGAGATTGGTGGCATAATCATACGAGCTTTGTATAAGCGTAACTTCGCCAAGCGCATTAAGCATACGCCGAACTTCCGCACGACGCGTAATCATTACTCCTTCCGCAAACGGCGAATCGGGGTGATAAGTATCTCTTATGTGAACCGAGGCAAATGAAGCATCAACATATTCAAGCACAAGCTCGGAAAATGTGCCGCGCTGCGCTGCTGCAGCTTGAAAGTTGTTTAGGCAAGCAAAAATGAGTATAAAAACTAATGTCGCAAAAGTCCTTTTCAAGCAAACGCCTCCTTTCGATATAGTCAAATGACTATGAATACAAGAAAAGCTACTCCGATTATTACTCCGCAACCAAATCATCGACAAAGTTTGGTTGCCGGAGCAATACATAAAATCGGAGTAGCTTTTTGAATCAAAACTATCTTATAAAGTCAAAGAACGGCTCATGTGTCGCATCAATATGGAAATCAAAAGTCGCGCGTCTATATGGCGTGTCGAGCCAAACTCTATCCATTATATCAATGCCTATAACAAGCCTGATTGCATCAATCTCATCACCGCTGCGAATGACATCTTCAGGGAGCGGTTCAAAAACCATTCTGATGCCTTCGCGCTCGTATCTGCCTTGTGGCAGAGAAGCCATAAACAACTCTTCCCTAAAATATTCAACAGGGTAACGCACGCCGTTAAACTCTAAGAACATATAATCTCTCAAGAACATAATCGGCCATTGAGAGCGCGAGTCGAGATCGAAAACAACCTCGGTTTGCGATAGGTAAAACTCCATATGCGTAACGTTTATAGCAATATTTTCGATAACTCTTCTCACCGGAAGTGGGCTGTAATGGCGAGTTGGAGCTGCCGGTTCTTGCGGTTGTGGCGGCGTAGGTTGTGGCGTGGGTACTTGACTTGGCCCTTCGAGAACGTTGCCTGCCTCACTTACGATTACAATAGTTTGAGATGGCGCATCCCAATGGACAGTCGCGCCCAGGCTCTCCGCGATAAGGCGTGCCGGCACATGAATCCTGTCATTAAAGTTCAAAATATGCATACCTTCCGGACGCTCAATTGTCCTTCCGTTGACCATAATGCTAACTTGCTGGTCTTGAAGCCAAACTTCAACGCGAGGAGTCGCAAGAGAAAAGCCTAAAACCGTAATGCTTGCGGTAGTCAAAATGCCGATTATAATTCCAAATACAACGGACTTTATTCTAAGTTTCATTTAGAGCCTCCTTAGTTTTAAATAAGTGTTATAGTCAAATACATTATCCTCATTCTATCACAAAAATATTTATTAATCAATAACGAGCTTTTTGAAGTTAGCTTCTCCTAAACACATCTAAACTATGATTCGTAATCCCGACCATATCTGAGCGTTCACAGACTGAAAAATGATACCTCAAATACAAATCGAACGCATCTTTGTCCATAGCATCAACAGCGTCTCTCATATAATGCGTGAACAAATCAGTGGCGAGGTAATGGAGTCGCTCAACATCGAAGCTCTGCATGATTACATCAATATCTTCCTTTCGCACGAGTTCGAAAATATCATCAGTCGTGGAAGTTGTATCGAAAGTTACAGGGTCAATTTTACCGCGCTCGATATAATCGGCGATGCTAAAAATATCAGGGCGCATAAAACCGGTGTTAACCAAGGTTGCATCGCTAATACAATAAGCGACAAACACTACTCCACCTGACTTTGTGACCCTAATTGCCTCCGAAACAGCCATTTTTTTATCCTCGAGCGTATAGAGATGATACATAGGCCCAAGCAACAGAGTAATGTCAAACGACCCGTCCGCAAAGTCCGATAAATCCAGTGCGTTGCCTTGTGTAATATTGATTTTTTGCGTTGACTTTAGATTCTCTTTGAAAATGTCAATGTTATGTTTGAACAGCTCCACGGATTCAACTTCATAGCCCATATCAGCAATTACGCGGCTGTATCGACCCGTCCCGGCACCTATTTCTATAACCTTTGCGCCCGGGCTTAGATACTTTTCGACATAACGCATGGTGGTCAAAAACTCAACTTTCCCATGGTTAGGCTCTAACCTGCTTTGCTCATCATAACCGCTATAATAACCCGCGAGCGGATTCGCTTTCACGCCGTCTTTCAACAAAATATACGCCATATCATCATAATGCTTGTCCATTTGCTTAGAGTAATACTTATCTTCTTTCACAAACACGAATCCACATTTCTCAATAACGCGCCGCGATTGACTATTCTCCAGGAAATGGCAGCAAGTAAACGCTTCAAGCCCAAGCGTTTCAAAGCCGAACTCAATGACTGCTTTAACAGCCTCCGGCACAAGCCCTTGACCCCAATAAGCCTTTGAAAGCACATATCCAAGCTCTTTGCAGCGCAGATGGCTATACCTCTCATCATCTTCCACCCAAGTGTGATGATTATGTAGACCAAGCGAGCCGATAACCTTCTTATCAGCCTTATGGAAAATGGCAAAGACATTTTTCTGCGCCAAAAATATATCTAAAATCTTTTTGCTCTCGTCAATAGACTCATGATGCGGCCAACCGGCCATCTCGCCGACGCCGGGCACGGAGGCGTATTCGTAAAAGTCCTGCAAATCCGCTTCTTCAAATGAACGTAGGATGAGCCTGTCGGTTTCTAGCACTATATTGGTTGCGTCGAATGGGATGTTCATAGGTTGTCCTCCTGCTTTTGTAGCAAAAACGGCGCAGATGCGCCGTTTTTAAAAGTTTTGATTAAACCCTCTGAGTATATTTTTACACGTCTTTTGTGCAAAAATATACGAATATTTCAAAAGTTTATGGGGTTTGGGCGAAGCCCCAAGGTATTATAATATCAACTAACCGAAACCGTCCGAGCCTTAGACTTCTTCTTCTTTGCCCGAACGATCGGCTGTCTATCAGGGTTATTGACAATCGAAGGCTTCTCTTTTCCAAGTACATAGTCCTCTGTTATAACGATTCGTTCGACCGTTTCGTCGGAAGGCACGTCAAACATAATGTCCGTCATGAACTCTTCAACAATCGCCCTGAGCCCTCTGGCGCCTGTGCCGCGCTCAATTGCTTTTGCAGCAATGGCTTTGAGCGCACCTTCTTCAAACTCCAAATACACATTATCCAGCTCGAATAGGTATTGGAACTGGCTGATAATCGCATTTTTCGGTTCGGTGAGGATTGATACTAACGCATCCACATTGAGCGCAGATAGAACAACTATCGCCGGCAAGCGCCCGATAAGCTCAGGGATAAGCCCGTATTTCTGCAAATCCTGCGGCTCTAGGCTCTTTAATATATCCGAATCCAGCTTCTCTTTCTTCGTCTTAGTTTCCGCGCCAAAGCCGATAACTTTTTTATTGAGCCGCTGCTCAACAATTTTATCAAGCCCTGCAAACGCACCGCCGCAGATGAACAGGATGTTGGATGTGTCAATTTGTATAAAGTCCTGATGCGGATGTTTTCTGCCGCCTTGAGGCGGAACGGAGGCAACAGTGCCCTCAAGGATCTTCAAAAGTGCCTGCTGAACGCCCTCACCCGATACATCACGCGTAATCGACGGATTATCCGACTTTCTCGAAATTTTATCTATCTCATCAATAAATATAATGCCTTGCTGAGCGCGCTCAATATCAAAATCAGCCGCTTGGATGAGTTTTAGGAGAATATTTTCAACATCCTCGCCAACATATCCGGCTTCTGTCAATGAAGTCGCATCGGCCATCGCGAACGGTACGTTTAAAAGCCTCGCCATAGTTTGTGCGATATGTGTTTTGCCGCAGCCGGTTGGCCCAACGATTAAAACATTACTCTTTTGCACCTCGATATCGTCATGGATGCCGTGGCTTATACGTTTATAATGGTTATAAACCGCCACCGCCATAACTTTTTTCGCATCTTCTTGACCGATTACGTACTCATCAAGCTTACCTTTAATCTCAACAGGCTTAGGAAGCTCCGCATCCTCGCCAAATTCGATAAACTCATTTAAATCCTCGTCGAGGATATCGTTGCAAAGTTCAATACACTCATCGCAAATATAAACGTTAGGACCAGCCACAAGCTTTCTTACTTGCTCCTGAGGTTTGCCGCAAAATGAGCATCTGAACGGTTTTTTACTGTCTGACTTAGACGCCATATATTTCTCCTTTTTGTTGTCTTGGAAATTTTTCGAACATTTTCGTGCTGAGGAACGCGCATTCGCACAATTGCTAAACTCGTACAATTGCTTATGCAATTATGCTCAAAGAAAAGGTACTCATGCATCCGAAAATGCTCCACAATTTCATCTGCTTTACGGATGGTTTGGCTATGCCAAACTCGTATTTATTTAGAGATTATTATCGAATCCACAAGTCCGTAAGCCTTCGCATCTTCCGCGGACATCCAAAAATCTCTATCCGAATCTCTTTCGATTATCTCGAGTGGCTGCCCGGTGTTTTCCGCCAATATGTGGTTTAATTTAGCCTTTGTTTTCATAATCCAATCAGCTTGAATCTTTATATCAGACGCTTGACCGCGCGCGCCGCCCAACGGTTGATGAATCATAACTTCCGCATTTGGAAGGGCGTATCTTTTGCCTTTTTGGCCGCCCGCGAGTAAAAACGCGCCCATGCTTGCCGCAAGACCTACGCAAATGGTCGAAACATCCGCCTTGATATGCCTCATGGTGTCATAAATGGCAAAGCCGGCCGTAACTGAGCCGCCGGGGCTATTGATGTAGAAGTGTATATCTTTTTCAGGGTCTTCAGCGTCCAAAAACAGGAGCTGCGCTATTATAAGGCTTGCTGTTACGTCATTCACATCTTGGCTTAAAAAGATAATTCTGTCTTTTAACAGTCTTGAATAAATGTCATAAGAACGTTCGCCTCTGCTTGTTTGCTCGATTACATAAGGAACTAAACTCATCTTTTTTACCTCCTGTTATTTCTTCGCTTTGCCGTTTTCATTAATCATAGAAAGTGCTTTAAGTATCATTATATCCATCTCAAGACTCTTTCTATCCTCCGGACGCATAACTTCTTTAAGTTTCTCCATAGGCATTCCATAAGTGTTAGAAATACGCTCGAGTTCTTTGTCCATATCCTCTTCGCTTATCTCAAAAGCCTCGGCTTTGGAGATAGCTTCTAAAACTAAGCGGCCTTTAACTTGCTTCTCGGCTCCCGGCTTATAGTTTGCGCGGAAAGCGTCCATGTCTTGACCCATATACTGCATGTATTGCTCAAACGCAATACCTTGCCTTGTAATCTGATTTGCAAAGTCGTTAATCATTTGATCTACTTGGTTCTCGATCATGATTTCAGGAATATCCATTGGTGTTTTCTCGATTATATAGCTTACAAGCTCATCTTCTTTTTTGTTTTTCGCTTCAAGCTCTTTACGATCGGCGAGTTTTTCTTTGATGCTATTTTTGTACTCGGCAAACGTGTCAAACTCAGAAACGTCCTGCGCGAAATCATCATTTAGCTCAGGCAATTCCTTTGTTTTAACGCCTTTTATCTCCACTTTGAACAATGCAGGCTTGCCTGCGTATTCCTCCGCCGGATACTCCTCGGGGAAAGTAACATTCACTTCTAAATCATCAGCGATGCTCTTGCCGATTAACTGCTCTTCAAAGTTATCAATAAAGCTCTTCGAGCCGATGGTAAGGTCATAATCGCTGCCTTTGCCGCCTTCAAAAGGCTCGCCGTCAATAAAGCCTTCAAAATCAATCGTAGCAATATCGCCGTCCTCAATCGGGCGCTCCACATTTACAAAGCGCGAATTTTGCTCTCTCGCTTTATCAATTTCAGCGTTAATTTCATCATCGCTTACAACAACATCAATCGGGCTAAACTCGGCGTTTTTATAAACGGCCGCATCAACAACGATTTCAGGCTTCGTATAAACCTCAGCGCAAATAGTCACACCTGTTTCGTCGCTCATTTCCAAAACATCTATTTCAGGTCTTGAAACCGTGTCAAGATTATGCTCTTCAATCGCCGCATCATAAATATCGGGCAGAGCTATGTTTATCGCGTCCTCATAGAATACGCCCTTGCCAAAGTTAAGCTCGATAATCTTTCTTGGAGCTTTGCCTTTTCTAAATCCGGGAATATTAATTTTGCCGCGGTTCTCTTTATATGCTTGCTCAACTGCTTTCTCGAACTTTTCCGGGCTGATTACGAATGTGATTTTCGCTTTATTAGTCTCGATCATTTCAAATTTAGAGCTCATTAGTTAGGGCCTCCCTTAATTTCGATATGTTTCCAATTTTTAATTTTAACATAATATTATTCAGATTGCAATTGCTTTATGGCGTAAAAATGGCTAAATTACGCTAAACTTACTCAATAAGTGAGCCGCAATACTCACATTCGCCAAATTGAGCGCTAACCGAACCAACCGCGCCGCAGCTCGAACATGTCGCAGCCCTTGTGGAAACAGCGACTTGCGGAGCTTCTCGAACCGGTAAGATTTCAGGCTCTTTAGGCTCTTGCCTAGTAGGCTCCGACCTGATAGGCTCCGGCCTGATGATAGCCCTTTGCGCGTCATCTATTTGCATTTGACGAAAATACCTACGTTGTATCATTCGGCTCAAATCATTTCTGGCCGTGTCATAAGGCACGCGAACTATGCTTGCAATCTCATCAATCGAGGTTTTGCCTTGGTTTGCTACTAGGTTTATGTACTTTCTATATCGCTGCCTTCTTATGTTTAGCCTAATCGCGCAAGCAAATACCCAAATACCACCGCCGCCGAATAAGAGAGCAACTATAGCAAATCCCGTACCGCCTTCGGTAGCAAAAAGGGCTAGTCCTCCAAGCCCGATGGCCATCAAGCCCAACGACACACAAATAAGGATAACAACCATGAACCCTTTCATAGCGGCTCGGCGGTCTTGGTTTATTTTAACGAACAACAACACAAGTCCAAGCGGCCAAAACAAAATAAGTGCCAGAATTACCCAAATCCATGATATTGATTTATTGTTTTGCGACACAATATCTCCTCCCAAAAAATACTCCCTTGACTATATCATAGCTTTGGCTGATTTGCAAGAGATGATAGGCTTTCGGCGGCTTCGTTCATGTATATTTGCATATAAAATGTAAAATCAGAGCAAAATATCCACCAAAGTACATTTTACGAAGGAGTTCTTATTATGAAAAAAATCATATTCGCGCTAATTTTTCTGACATACATCGGTATATCAATTCGTGTGTTTGCTGAGATAGAGCCACCCAAAGTCGAGGCTAGGGGCGCAATTTTGATGGAAGCAGAGAGTGGGCGCGTGCTTTGGGAGAGAAACTCCGAAGAACCAATGGCAATGGCATCAACAACGAAGATAATGACCGCAATAATCGCACTTGAGCGCGGCAATCTCGATGATGTCGTGACGGCTTCCGCGCGAGCGGCTCGCCAACCTGAGGTCAATATGGATTTAACTGAGGGTGAGCAGCTAAGCCTTAGGGATTTACTATATGCTTTGATGCTAACGTCATACAACGATGCCGCAGTCGCGATTGCCGAGCATATAAGCGGCGATGTTGAGAGTTTTTGCGCTATCATGACAGATAAGGCTCGCGAACTTGGGGCAATGAACACAATTTTTGAGACACCTAGCGGCCTCGACCAAGGCAATCACCATTCAACGGCGTATGATATGGCGCTAATCACGCGTTATGCGCTTTTGAACGAGGAGTTTGTCCGGCTAATCAACGTGCCGTATGTCACGGTGCAAAGTAATCTGCGCAGCATTGATCTTAGGAACAAAAACCGCTTACTAAGCGAGTACAGCGGTGCTATAGGCGTGAAAACCGGATTTACCGGAAAGGCAGGCCAATGCTTTGTAGGCAGCGCCGAGCGAGACGGCATGAAACTTATATCCGTTGTGTTCGCATCAGGTTGGGGTGCTGAGGGCAGAGAACAAAAATGGGTTGATACAAAACACATACTCAACTACGGCTTTGAAAATTACACATTTGTAGAGTTGGTTGAAGCGGCGCACGTTCCCGGTCATATAGATATTACGCGCACAAGAACTCCGCGTGTGGATGTCGCGCTAACCGAAGGACTTACATTGCCTATGAACGCCGAAGAAAAGAGCAGGGTCGAGATAAAGTTTGAATACCCTCGAGAAATCGCTGCGCCCATTGAAGCGGGACAAGTAATAGGCCAGGTGATTGTTAGCTTGGATGGAGTTGTGCTTGCACAAAAAAATTTGGTGACGCTCTCCGGAGCGACCCGTCATGACTTGCCGACATCAGCGCGCAAAGTGCTTGAAAATTGGCTTGAGATGGGAACTAATGGTCGGGTAGATTTGAGCGGGTTTGATGTGTTTAGGTAAGGGGAGAAAGGGTTTGCGGGTAGGATGGTAATCCGCCCAAAGCTCATCCGAATTTCGGGCGAATTGCGTGCTGGTCAGCGACCATTGGTCAGCGACCGTTGGTCAACGACCGCTGGTCAGCGACCATCCGCCCATACACGGGACAACTTGCCCATAGCGCAAAATTTTAGCACGGGATGCAGCACTCAGCGTTTCGAAAACATCTTATTTGCAAACAGTTTTCGTCCCAACGACCCGTAGAGTGTTACCCAACGGGTGTTACCCAGTGGGTATTACCCGTGGGCAAGCATGGAAGCTCGCTCCTACAAACCGCAATAACCAGCCCCCCCAACTACCCCTTCCTACACATACAAACTGCATAAAATCCATCCCCACCAAGCCCCTCGCCCGGCAAGACCCTAAGTTCTGCCTCAATCTCATACGGAAAATTATCCAAAAACCAGCGAACATTCTCCTCGTTCTCCAAAACCGATATCGTGCAAGTCGAATATAACAGTTTCCCGCCTATCTTTGGATATTTCGCGGCAGCCTCCAGCATCTTTCGCTGGATATTTGCAAGTTCTTTCACATCATCCATGCTTTTTTTGTATCTCGCATCCGGCTTTTTGGAAAGCACACCAAGCCCTGAACAAGGCGCGTCTAGTATTACCTTATCCCATTTGTTTTCGTATTTTTCATTAAATACGGTCGCGTCATTTTGTGCGGTTTCTACTATGCTAAGCCCTAGCCGCTTAGCTCCTTCTTTAATCAGTTCCATTTTGTGCATATAAATATCCAGCGACAAGACCTCGCCATCATTCTCCATAAGTTGCGCCGCATAAAACGACTTGCCGCCCGGGGAGGCGCATAAGTCGAGGACTCTATCTTTTGGCGCAAGGCGAACAAGTTCTATTGCCTTCATTGAATTTATATCCATCACATGAAACATTCCGTTTTGGAAGCTTTTTAGGTTTCTAACGTCGCCGGAGCCTTTGACTTTCAGCGTGTTTTCGCTATCGGCTCGAGATACTTCCATTCCTTCGGATGTGAGCTTCGCTTCAAGCTCGTCCGCACTGGTTTTTAATGTATTTATACAAAACGTCATACTCGGCACGGCGTTTCCACCCGCGCAAACGCGCTCCACCAACTCCGCACCCATAAACGAAAGAAAGTATTCGACAATCCATTTCGGATGAGAATACTTGACCGATAAATACTCTGCCAAGTCTTTAGCCCTATCCGGCAGCTTCACATCATCTTTGCTTCTAACTACATTTCGTAAAACTCCGTTCACATAGCCCGAAAGGCCGACTAAGCCCTTCCCCTTGGCCAGCTTGACTGCCTCGTCACAAACCGCTCTATCCGGCACTTTGTCCATAAACATAATCTGATACACGGAAATTCTAAGCACACTCTTGATAAACGGCTTTTTTACGGGCTTTTGAGAGTGACAGGCGATTATGTGGTCGATTAAAAGGAGGTTTCTGAGCGTGCCGTTGACGAGTTCCGTCACCATGGCGCGCTCGGCGAGGCTTATTTTATCGTGTTTGTTCAGGTTCTTGTTTAGAACAATATTATTATATCCGCCCTCGTCCAATATCTCCGAAAGGGTTGTGGCGGCTAGTTGTCTGGCTGTTATCATGGCTTGGCTCCTCATCTCTTCATTACTCCTTTACATTCTACCACATAAATGCTAAAATACCAAACATGGAAAAATTTAAAGAGTTGTTCACAAAAATACCAACGATAAAACTGAATATTTGGCAGGCGGTTGTATTTCTGCTTTTCATGAGCTTCGCGCTGTCGCTGTTTATGCTTTTGCTCCAGCCGCTTCCGCTTAGCTATGTTTTAAGCCTCGCACGTGTTAATAATGGGTTGAGCTTGTTTTTGAACTGGCTGCCGTTGTTCTTGCCTATGCTACTCCTGTATTTTGCAGGGCTAGGTGCTGCAACATCCGCGGCTTTCATAGGCTCGCTCGGCATAATTCTGAGTATCGCTAATCGTTTCAAAATTTTGCTTAGAAATGACCCACTCATGCCTTGGGATTTGAGCTTGGGCGGCGAGCTTTTGGGCATAGCCGGCAGCTTTGGCACGACTATTATGGTTGGCGGCGTTTTCCTCGCGCTGCTATACATCCTTGCCGCCGCTTTGGCTGCGAGGGTTATAAAAAGCGACAGACTGCGGCCAATTGTCAGAGGCGTCGGTGTTTCGCTTTGCTTGTTTGCAATTTTTATATCAAATCATGTATTTTTCAGCAATCCGGCGATTAATAATCGCTTGGTTGTCACCGGGAATCGTTATAACCAAGTGAATCAGTTTAATTCGCGCGGTTTTATGTATAGTTTCCTATTCGCGCTGAACACGCAGAGAATTGAAGCTCCTTATGGACATGACCCGGAGCGAGTCAGAGAAATTATAAGATCTGCAGACACCAGCGGTATTGATAGGCTTGCAGACGAACAGCTGCCGCATATCATAATGATTATGGGTGAGGCGTTCAGTGATATCAGCTTGCTGCCTTATTTTGATTTTAGCGACTTTGGCAAGCAACCGCTCTCTAATTGGCTCGCACTAAAAGACGAATCCATCCAAGGGCATATTTTCGTCCCATCGCACGGCGGCGGAACGGCGGATACGGAGTTTGACGTTTTCACGGGGCTTAACACAAGGCAGTTTCGCGACGGTGTGCCGTTTTCTTTTCGTATGATTAATGATGATTTTGAGTCGATTGCAACTATTCTGAACTCGCTGGGCTATCGCTCGGAGTTCGTGCATCCGGGCTTTGCATGGTTTTATAATCGGCAGAATGTTTATAGTTGGCTTGGCTTTGAACGTCTTGTTTTTATTGATGAGTTCGAAGGATTGCCGACAAAGGGCTGGTATATGAACGAGCATGATACGATAAATCGTGTTATTGATATGTTCGAGGAACATAAAGCGCGAAACCCCGGCGTTCCATACTTCAATTTTTGCGTGACTATACAAAACCATGGACCGTATGTGGATAAGTTTTTGGACGGCGCAGATGTTCCGATCCCGAACTTTGCGACCACTTTGGAGTTTAACGAAACTGAGATTAACGCGCTTTCCAACTACTTTTACGCCATGTATGACGCGGATAAAGAGCTTGGGCGGCTGGTCGAACACCTAAGAGGGTTGGACGAGCCGATTGTTGTGGTCTATTTCGGCGACCATATGCCGTCTTTGGGGCTTGAATTGTATGGGACATTGTTTCCTGATATCCATGAACCGGGCTCGAAAGAGGATTTGCTCCGATTGTTCAAAACGCCGTTTATGATTTGGTTTAACGACGCAGCTTTGGAGCTTTATGGGATAGATAATCCAATGGATTTGGTGAGTGATGATGAAACAATGCTGTTCGGTGCGACTTATTTGGGGGCTTTTATGCTTGAAGTAATTGGCGTTACGAATGTTTCTGCGTTTTGGGATTATGTTAATGAGCTTAGACTATTGTTCCCGATAATGACCGAAACAAGGTCGTTTGCGCCGGATGGACGCGTAAGTATCTCCATGAGTGACGAGGAGCGCGCGCCGCTTATCCTGTATCGAAGCTGGTCTTATTTTAGGTTGTTTGAGGAGCGGTAGAAGAATGGATAAGCCGCGTGGAATACTTGTTTTTGGACTTAACGGAAGCGGCAAAACAACGCTTGGCCGTGAACTCGCTCGCGTTATGGGCTTCAAACATTTGGATATCGAAGATTATTGTTTCCGCGAGTCCGATATCCCTTATACTGATTCGCGTCCTCGCGAGGAATGGGTCGCTTTAATGCACGCTGATATAGAAAAGTATCGCTCGTTTGTTGCCTCAAGCGTTAAATGGAATTGGTGTGATGATATCAAGTCCATGTTTGTTTTGGCAATATATCTCAGCGTACCTGTCGAGATTCGCATGAAGCGAATCTATCAACGAGCATTTGATAAGTTCGGCAAGCGCGTTTTAGAAGGCGGAGATATGTATGAGCAGCAAAAAGAGTTTCACGACTTTGCCGCCTCGCGGTCTAATTCAGCAATTGAAGAATGGGCGAAAACGCTGGCTTGCCCTGTCTTGCAGATTGATGCAACAAGAGATTATCAAGAAAGTGTGGCGGAGATTGCGCGGTTGTATGGTGAAATTCTGCAACATTAAACACTAAGGGAGGTTATAACATGAACTATCGCGAGTATCTAAACACTAAGAGATTAATCTTGCGGCCCCTCGGCCCAGGTGATTGGCTCGATGTTCATTCATGGGCCTCGAGTCCTGCTAATGTCCGCTATATGTTTTGGGGGCCAAATACTGAGGATGAAACTAAAGCCTTTATAGCTATGACCACGCCGGGCAAGGACTTTCTCGTAGTTCTTGACGGCAAAGCCATCGGAAGCTGCGGCATATATCCTGATGATAAGGACGATACTGCCATGCTTGGTTGGATTTTGCACCTGGACTATCATAAACAAGGATACGGTTCAGAACTATGCCAAGAGTTGATACGATACGGCTTTGAAGATTTGAAGCTTCGACGCATTAGCGCACCATGTGCCGCGCTCAACTATGGTTCTTACCGAATCATGGAGCGTAATGGTATGCGCCGCGAGGCTTTGCATGTCAAAAAGTTTTGGGCGAGGGTGGATGAAGAGTGGGTTGACGAGGCGGTTTATGCTTTGCTTGCGCAGGAGTGGTTTGATGGGGGTTGTTTGTAACTTAGTGTCGTGAGCTTAGGTAAATGTATGATGGTCAGGTGCTTTTGGTGAAGTGTGGTCATTGGTTTACGACCATTGGTCAGCGGCCGTTGGTCAGCGACCATTGGTCAGCG
>Ga0131853_10016036_pt1 | contig 13687 bp, 9 predicted proteins | sample TergutLab28metaG_FD_92764 | JGI IMG/M metagenome (GOLD analysis project Ga0131853, IMG submission 92764) | Labiotermes labralis P1 segment gut microbial communities from Petit-Saut dam, French Guiana - Lab288 P1 (version 2) (version 2) | ecosystem: Host-associated > Arthropoda: Insects >... | reverse complement strand
TCTAGACCTGGAGCCGCTACTTTTTTCATTCAAGTAGCTCCTCAATTGACCTCACGAGGCTGAGTGGACCCCGTTCCAGACCCACTACTACTCAGAAAACCTGGTAGCGCCGGGGATCGAACCTGGGACCTCTGTATCTGTAGCCAGAAACTCTGACCACTAGACCACAGAGGCGGTCGAGTGTCCTACATACATAGTGTAAAATAAAGTTTTGTGTGACTGAATGCTCTTGTCTTGTATCTATGTAAAGTATTAGTTTTTGCGCTGAATGAGACTGGAAAATGCACTTAAGAAAGATAAAACACTTGACTACCTTCAGCAAAGTTTGCTTAAATGTCAGTGATGATGCACGGATCCTTTGTGAAAAAACCCTTTACAATTACTGTGAGAAAAGAGAGTACTGTATTTCTAAAATGAAATAAATGCAGCTTTAGAATATAGCATACATTCTTACCATATGGTCAAAATGAGTGTACACTGGAGCTCGTAGACCAGTACTGCGCCTATTTTGGTCGTAGTTTGCGAATCCACGTACCTTGCCAACATAACACAATGCAAACTAAGAAAGTGATAAAACAAAATTAAAAAATTATTACAAAGCACTAGAACATTCCAAAACTTAAACCATGCTGAATCACACAATACACAGAACAAACCTTATGTGGTAGAAATAGAGATATTTATCACATGCAAATAAATCTAGTCAGATACCTAAAAAAAAAAAAAAGGATTGTGCAAGACTGTACAATAAATAAATATATCTACTGATCGGAGCACAATGGGGATGTGTCACTTCAAGACTGAAACAATTTTAACTTTATAGCTTATCAGTCTTGAAGGTGCATAAAATTTTTTACATATTGATGTAAATGACACAAAATTCCTGTTGTAAAGCTGAGATCTCAAAACAGTAATTACAGCTGTAAATATTCCCTTTCTATTCTCTTCATATTAAAACTGATGATGGGTACCTAGGTAGCCAAAACATTTATCTGCTTTCAATTTTCATTCAATTTGTAAGAATAAAACTGCAGATGGATGGAACATTTTCACATCATACTTGTGACATGACTTCACTGATTCCTTCATTTCTTATTCATTGACAAATTCGTGGCCTCCTAAACAATATCTACTAAAGAGGTGGCAGTGTAAAATGGGTTAGGTCACAGCTAAACTCATGACGTGCCAACATCACATACTGCAGATGCCAAAGTTTCAACAGTTCAGATACCATGCATGGACATTGGGCCCCTTGCATACACCCCCCTCCCCCCCCAAAAAAAAAACAGTAATTCTTTTCTCACAGTTGGTTACTTTTGAGATTCTTTTTATTTATATAAATGTTTGGGATATTACACAGTGTAGATTCGTAGTTAGTTACCGATGTTTTAGGACAACCTAGAAAATCTCATTTACACCGTAGTGGAAGCCTGAAATCATGACCAGAAAATCCGTTCCATCGCTAGGTGTGTCAAAAAGGAAATGCAACAGTATTTTTCCACAAGCATGACATAAATCCTATATTGGTTACAATTCAAATTTGTGTTTAAAAAGCAACTGTCAGTACACAAAGTGATGTGAAAAGCACATGGACACCCAAACATTTGTATATTTTGTATACTAGGTGCGCAGTATAATGCCTTGTAAACACAAGCTTGGCAGATACCATCAAAACAACAGAAACAATATTTGTGTGACATCATGTTACAATATGAGAGAGTCTGAAATTGCCATAAGGATAGTGATTCACAGAAATCAGAATCTTTTAACTCATAATACTGTTGTCAATTCATTGAAATCAAGTTTTATACTCATTGAAAACAATGCTTTGCCTCTGCATTTACTTCTTATCCATTAAAAACAATGCACAGGTACCTTATTTAACACAGAACAGACCAGTGACCATCACAACCTACAAAAGACTCATCACTTAGCTGCAAATATAGCAGTATATAAAATTATGTCAGCGGATGATTAAACGGATAGATGGAGGGATGGAAACTTATAAAATACAACAATAATTTAATGTGACAGATAAACCCACATCTAATGTTTTTGATCTATCAAGTAACAAATTCTGTCAGTGACAACAGGACCAACATTTCTTGAGAGATGTGCCCCCATTGAAATTCTGTACGCATGGTTTGCCAGACATGCCCATCTCCTTACTATAATGAAGTGTATAAAGAAGTCCCATGGATGGATGATGGTGCTCAAGGCTTCTCCTTTTTATGAGTACTGCTGTATTCCCCTTCAGCCCTCTCTGCCCTATGCCAAACAGCCCAAAGCACATTTTACTAGCAAAACTTATTAAGACAGACGTTCCTGTGAACAATATGGCCATACAACTGAAGGATACTAAAGGGCAGTATGCTGGGAAGCCTAACAACTTGAGGGACACGTGCAAGGGTTTGATCAATGAACTTCTTTCTATGGCATCTGTATGTACACAAGACAATCTAATTCTTGTCCTTCTACTCATTACTTACCAAACACCAAAACTATTATTTATGTTCATTCCTTAGACAAATTTCTGTAACAGTATTTTAGGCTTACAGGTAACATTATCAGACTTACCCTGTGCCGAAATAGCTCATCTTACTTTAAATTAGATGAAGACATGTAATAGACCATCATTAGGTGGTGGGAGTAATGGTGTGAAATAGCAGTATCCTTCCATTTCATGTTCCTTCTTATGCTCTCACATACATGCACAATAAATGAAACATACAAAAAGATGGGTTCATACAGGGCATGTATCATGGTTTTACCTGGTTGTACATGCCACGGTAACTGTAATTATGTCCTGGAGGGCCTGGCGGGGGCAAGTATGGGTTGTGAGGTGTCCCACTGTGATTACCATGATGGTGCGGTGGTTCCATGAAAGTATACACAGCTGGTTCACCTCGTTTCATCGCCAGTGCATTGAGCTCCACAGTAGGTGTGATGTTGCCTGGTAAAGATAAACTCTTCAGCAAAATGCATAATCCTGCAGATGTCCTACAATAACACAAAATACTAACTACACACATTACAATACAAATGCACAACACTAATGGATTCCACAGTATTTGACGTGTATACAGATACAGCATCACTTCAATGAACAATTTAACAAGTGAATTAAGAAGAAAATCCTAAACTTAACTAACTCCATGAAGCAGAGTCCTTCTTGAAAAACTAGAAGGTCCTCAACTAGTTAAGCAACTCGATGCATTTTATTGAACCCGAAAGTTCATTACTGTATTCACAACAGCCTGCCACCTGCCCTTAGCCTGAGCCAGATCAATCCACTCTATGCCCCCCCCCCCAACCCACTTTTTGAAGATCCATTTTTAATATTATCACCCCATTTAAGCCTAGGTTTTCCAAGTGGCCTCCTTCAGTCAGGTCTTCCCACCAAAACCCTCTACGCACCTCTCCTGTCCCCCATACATGTCATATGACCCACCCATCACATTCATCTTGATTTTATCACCCGAATAATATTTGGTGAGGAGAAAAAAGTTCCTTGTTATGTAGTCTTTTCAACACTCCCATTACCTTATCCTTCTTAGGCCCAAATTTCGTCCTCGGCACCCTATTCTCAAACACCCTCAGCTTACATTTGTCTCTCAATGTGAGAGACCAAGTTCACACACATACAAAACAACAGGCAAATTTAAAAGTTCTGTATACCTTAATCTTTACATTTTTGGATAGCAAACTGGAAAACAAAAGATTCTGCACTGAAAGACAGGAAGTATTCCCTACACTTAATTTGCTCTTAATTTCTTCACGAATTGAATTTTGATTTGTCATGGTTGTTATCAAATATTTTAACTCTTCCACCCTTTCAAAGAACACTTTACCTATTGTTATGTTGTGATTCTGAAAATTTCTATGTTATTTTCGAATTTGGCGGCTTCAAATTAGCGAAGTTTAGCTAGTCTCGTTTCCATAACATTTTGTGTGTTGAACAGTGTTATTCAAGCACCACTCACAATGGATTACTTCTGGTGAACCCTCTCACCTGAGTAGCTTGCAGTCAGCACCCTGATCACTACTGAAAGGATTTCCTCCATTTAATCAGCCTCTTCCTTCCTTCTTACTGACAGACAGACTGTTACTCTGACATTATCATCAAGCCTCTCCGATCATTCTTAGACTCTCTCTCTCTCTCTAATGGTAATCTCTACTCCAAATGCTCCACAATTAGCTACCTAGGAGTTTATATACCACAAACTTGTGTTAATCTGTCTTCCTGTTTGTTATTTTTCCAAGGTTTAATAACTCCTTGAGGCATCCCAGTATCCACTATTTTGCTAACTTTGAATTCCTTAGCATTAGAAAATTTCTTGAACATTGTTACATGACCTTAATTTCTGCTAGTTATGCCCTTGCCATGATTGACCTCAGTCTCCTTATTCCAAATTTCTAAGTGCATAACAAAGCTCTGGCCTTCATGCATCAAATAGCTCCTACATCATCACAACAATTTGGAATTCCATAACTGTGTGTCCATTACAACATTTCAACTCTTAACAAACCTCAATTTGTGACAATGCTTCTAATTTCAAATCTCCACAAAATTTTCGAAAATTTTGTGTCATTACATAAGTGTTTATTCAGACAAGCTCCATGAAGTATTTGTGCTCTACGTAGAGTTACATCATAATTAAATGTATATTTTTACACAAGAAGTGTAAAAGATAAAACTGTCCTGCACAATACCAAGAAGGCATTGGGGGAGTTAGTGCTCAACCCAGTCTTAACCCCAGCACTACATAGAAATATATGGTCAGCTTCATTTCTTGGTTGTTTTACCCAATGGGAAAGATCTCACAATAAAATCTATTGTGCCTGTTTCAAATCAACAATCCCTCAATTGTCCAGTCCATAGCCTAGTCACTACACCAAATGTGCTACCCTGACTCCTATGTATATGTTGACATATAAATTCAGGTGGCAGCAGGTTTCATTTAATCTTTTAGAAGAATAAAATCTGAAATCTGCATGTGTTCAGAAAATCCATCGATGGTTCGGTAATTAAACGTGTCTGGAAGACCAATGTTTATACAAACTTTTATTTAACTACCCAAAAAAGTATAAGATATAAAGAAAAGGTCCAATGGTCAAAAAATACATATCATTTTGAGATCTTTGCTCTTCTGTGATGTTACACAGTGCTGGTTGGTAGTAATTACCAACTGCCACTGCATAACACCCCACAAAGATGGATGTATCAACTACTCTGCAGTGGAAGCCTCTAATCTTCCACATACCATTTTCCTACTAATCTTCAGCCCTGAACATTTTTCACTGTGCCCGATGTTCAAGAGGTTATGATTCAGATACACATGCAGAAATGTACACTGTACCTCACACAGTGTCCATTACATCTGTCAGATTTTAACCAAAAGTGGAAAGTGTTAACAAATTTGAGTGAAACTCTCCAATAATAATTTTCATGAAAATTCATTACATTTTTTAGTTATTGCATACTGACAGATGAGAAGATAAAGCAATTTATTGTCTGTACTTACTCTTGCCCAACCGAATGTTTCGCTGTGTTTTAGGTGGAGGATGCTTGTATAGGGTATTGATCAATGCTTCATTCGCTGCTGAGTGCTGAGCCTTCTTGATACTTGCCCCCTCAGCTGAGTACTCCTCATCACCCAATTTCAATGTGACTGTGAACCGCTTTTTGTGTGCTGGTCCCTGTTCATTGGTCAGGCGGTACTGATGTTGAATCTACATGAATTCAACATAATAAAAAGTCATTTCTCATACTGTCATATCTTCACAGTCATCCTGTGAATACCTTCAATCTCTCAGGATATGTTCGACTAATAAGTACCATAGTAATGATTTTTGGCATCTTCTATTTCCAGAGTAATGATAAAATCTTAAAACAAATACTTACTTACTTACTCCATGGTGCAGAGTCCTTCTTGAGAAGCTAAATGGTTTGCAGCCAGTCAAGAAATTCCCTGCATTTCACGGAACCCGAAGATTCATTACCTCACTCACAAGCGTCCACCACCTGTCTCTATCCTGGGCCAGCCCCATCCAGTCCATATACCCACATCTCACCTCCTGGAGATCCTAAAATTTATCCATCCATCTATGCCTAGGTCTCCCCAGCCGTCTCCTTCCTTCCGGTTTCCCCACCGAGACCCTGTACACCCCCCTCTCCTCTCCCATACGTGCCGCATGGCCAGCCCATCTCATTCTTCTCGATTTTATCACCCACACAATACTGAGTGAGGAATGCAGATCTTTTTGCTCCTCGTTATGCAATCTCCTCCATTCCCCCGTTACCTCGTCCCTCCTAGGTCCAAATATTCTCTTCAAAACACCATATTCTCAAACACCCTCAGCTTCCTTTCCTCCCTCAACGTCAGCGACCAAGTTTCAAACCCATACAAAACAACAGGCAAAATTATAGTTCTATATATCTTAATATTTAAATTTTTGGATAGCAACCTAGAAGACAAAAGATTCTGCACCAAATGATAGCAAACATTTCTTGACCTCAATCTGTTCTTAATTTCTTCCCGAATAGAATTTTGATTTGTTAAAACAAATATGTAATTAAACTCTTAACTCATTTCTCTAGCTAAGTACACACAGAACAAAAATATTATATTTATAACATTCAACTGACAGTGTCATAAGAAAACTACACACAAAAATATGCCAACATTTACTATGAATTATCAAGTTTTTATCAATATACAACAAAAAAATAACTAAACAGCCATCAAGACCTCCTATCAAGATAAAGATATCTATTTCTATAACAAAAACTAAAACTTCAACACAGGAAAAAAAATCCTGGTTTTTTTTCTGTTGCAAGTTTTAGATCACAATAACAATATGCAGTATTGAATTGAATTTTATCACTTGAAATGTAACACATTCTGTATTCTTATTTTAACTGTAAATTGAATAACAAAACGGTGCATTGATAAGGCATGAACGTAACACAAAAGTAAGGTACAAACTGCTCCTGTGACCCTGCATGTAGTGTTCAGAGCATGCAAGTGCACACATGCACCCCCCCTTCTCTCTCTCTCTCTCCTGCATGCGCGCTGCCCCCCCCCACACACACACACACGCACGCACGCACGCGCGCGAGAGTACAGGCACAAAGTATCTGTTCTAACAAGAATAACATTGTCTGAGATTTGAGGTTCTCTCAGTGGTGTTACTTCATGTTACAAGTCTTCTGGGATATTCACCATGTTGATGGGTAAATAGTCACCAGTGTTTTGAAGGATAATAGTTGTTTCATCTTCCAGGTCAAGCAATCCAAACATGGGATACTTTCTGAAGAAGAGAAAGAACTGAAAACAGCAGTGTCTAGTTTCACTCAGTCAAACAATGTCGTATAAATCGAGCACCCATAAAATGTAACTTGTTTTCACAAAAGCATAGTTTGTTCATATTGTCTTATGGAATATGACTGCTAGGAATTTACCAGCACTTCACAGAAAGTTGGTGCAACGTCCTCCAAAATGTTGGCAAATTTCTACCAGCCTACAGGGCATCACATCCCTGAAGACCATATACTACTTATTGAATTCCCACATGAACCTCTAATCTCACACAAAATTTCCGGACTACCTGATTAACTACAGAATGCTGTCCTTCAGTTAGTCATTTTGCACACAGTTTCCTGCAAATAGCATGCACTGTTCCCTTCCGTTCAGGAACAATCCTGAAATGACTGATAAAAAGAGTGCTCACCTTATTGAATCTTGCAAGCTCATTGACAAGACACATGGGAGTTTTCTCTTTTGTGTTTGCCAAAGTGGTACTAGTGATATTTGCATTATTGGCTGAGGTCATGCCATTTAGTTGTGTCAGCGTCTGCTGCTGCAGCTGCTGCTTCTGGTGGCCTGGAGTGGCAGCTATTTCACCTTCATTTGCTGTCACACCTAGCAGAGGTGATGCTATACCTAATTGCACACAAGAGCAAAAATGTATTTCTTATGTTTATGCAAACGAGACACTCAAAAGATGCTTTGAATATAAAAATAAAACACGTTAATTTGAGCACCATGCAAAAATTGTCTTGTGATCTTTGTGGTTGAAAGGCATGATTGGCACATACAGCACTTTGGAAGGAAAATTCATACTTCAAAACTAAACCTCTGACACCTGGTCTCACACACTGCTTCCAACAATCCAGGAAACTTCTACAGCAAAAGTGGATACAGCAACCTAAGGAATGCTTTCAATTGTATGATATATATGACAGACAAGAGCTTGGGAATAAAATAAAGGACTTTAAAAATTTCTGACTTACTCTTAATTTAATTTAGATTTAGCATTTTTAACAATACCTGTACATGGGCATAAATGGATTTCTTAACCTGTAGGAGTAAGGCACAAACATTCACTACAGCATTAATTCAAACACAAATAGTTTTAGAGTAGTTTCCTCTTGTTACCTTACACATGAAGAAAACTGCCTGTACCTTCCAGCAGAATATTGATATCAAAAAATATAAGAAGTCTTGATTGAATTTCTGTATTCACGTTGAGTTCGCATGATTTCAATTCTGGTGCATTTGCTGCATACAAAATTTTGAAGATACATTTAAAAAACAGTTATCAGAAGCTGCCTACAATCATCACTTTTATGGTATTTACGAGATAGCATTACACATTTGTATTCACCAACAGAAAACCAGTGACACACTGGTTATGATCTGTATTCCATTCCTAACTTGTTCCTTAATTAGCTCCAATTTATATCCAACACAACAGTAGTGCAATGATACAGTTAAACCATATGACAAAATCTTGCCGTTGCTAAGTTGCATGTGCATGACTATAACCTGTCTGGGTACAGGGGTACAAAATCCTGGGTGCCTAGACACCTGGGCAACTAAATTTTGAACATCATTCCTAACATCTGCAGCATAGTTACTGCAGTTTTCCCCTCACAAACAAAAATGTGTACCAATTCACATGCACTGAGCAGGCAACACCATATAAGACAGATTCACAGTTCAGAACTGTAGGCTGTCAATAGGAAACTTGCTTTATGTCACCTTGTTGGCACTTAAAATTTGAAAATTGGTGGATTCCTGCCTGGGTGGCTGAAAGATCAACAGGAAGCTCAAGAGAACAGCATTTTACTAGTACCTGCTGACTTTTGTTCTTTCTGAAACTACTCAGAAAGAACTGCAGCCAGCACAGACCTCAATAGTGTATTAAAATGAGGTACTAGGAACACAAATTAAACTGGCCCTTCAGCTTAGTTTCTGTGGATGGTATATCAGGAATTTAAAAAATTCCACCTGTGGTTTGTCATACACTGTATATTTGTGAGCACATTATGTTCCTATGGCTTCTAGCCACAAAGTTAAAAACAACAGTCACATGTAGCCTCAAAGTAGCAACAAACAAACAAACAAACAAAACAAAACTGAAGTCTTTGTATTAACACTACTGTTGGGGGAAAGCACAGGGCCTGCCAAATAAGGAAACTGAGGTGTCTACATAAGTTATTACATCACAGTCATAGCATTCATATTTTGATCTGAAATCAGAAAATGACAGTATGTTTCTGTGAAATGATTAGATATTCTGTTGCAGCCTTTTTCATGACATGCAAATTTTACAGAAACAAATTTCATACCAAACAAATATTAAGGTCTTGCCAAACGTTTTCAATAACAATTCAGTTCTTCAACACTTGAAAAAAGATTTCCAGAAAATGATTATGCCAAGCAAAGACACTGCTGTGGACAGGCTACATGTTTCTTCAAATCAAAGGAAACAGACAGTATTGACATCTTACACATCAACAGAAAAAATGTTCCTTCTTCAGTGCAAGCAGAAATACTGGAAAAAGGAGAACAATATATTAAAATTTCATGGACACAGGAGTTCCCATCTGGAATAATAAGAAGACAGTGGCCATGTCTGTACATAGGACACAGATAAGATACCCATGTCAGTAAGCAGCCAAGAGTTGCCTCATCACGTTTTATCTCCTCAGTGTCTTGAAACCTATTCCTCCTCAACAGCATACTTCTTCTTTGGTAATAGAAAAAAGTCACATTGTAAACAGGGGGACTGCAGCACTTGTAGGATCTGATGTTTAACCAAGAAGTTCTGGACAAGCTGGGATGAGTGGACGGTGGCATTGTCATGGTGCAGCTTCCTGTCACCTCGCTTTCATGATACAGGTTGTTTGCACTGCACTGCATTATGCAGTCGACGGAGAACTTCAACACAGTATTCGTTAACAGTGTGACCATCTGGTGTGTACTCACAGTGAAAGACACCTTTGTGATTGCAGAAAACTGTCAACATTACTTCCACCTTGCTCTGAACTTGGTGTACCTCTTTTGGTCTCGGAGATCCCACAATCTCCCACTGTGATGCCTGGGTTTTGTTTCCAGGTTGTACCCATAGACCCAAGCTACATCACTGGTAATTTCTGTCTTCATGAAGTTCATGTCTTGATCGGCACACTGCAGCAAATCTCTGGCTATGGCAAGTCATGTCTTCTGCTTTACTGTCAGTAGTTTTGGGATAAATTTCACTGCTACGCGTTTCATGCCCAAATCTTCAGTCATATTGGACTGTACCAAACATAATGAAAGCCCCAACTCATCACAGAGCTCTCTAATTGTTATTCTCTGGTTATCCAGCATGGAAAAAAAGGCACTTGATCAATCATCAGTTGGTTCCTACTTGTGGGGGGCATCCCTGAAAGTTCATCACTCTTGACTGATGTCCGTCCTCCTTTGCACCGCCTAAACCACTCCTTAATTTGTGTACAGCTCATTGCCTCATTTCCAAAAGCCTTTTGAATCAGGGTACAAATTTAAGCTGTCCTTGCCTTCATCACTGTGATTACAGATCATGGGGAAGTTCGAAGCAAGAAATCTTTGGCACTACTTGACATTAACCTTTTGGCGCCGGAATTATTTTTTAATTTTAGCACACCCTGTATATAAAAGGTGAATAATACAGGAACCAAATACGTTAGAATTATGAAACAAACTGTATTTTGAAGAGAAAAAAAAACGGAGAGTATATATAACATGTTTAAAATATTCAGTACCTATATTTGTTGAATAAATATATAAAATGCAACCTTAGAGGTCAGCGGTGCGGTACGACCACTATAGTTGATATTAGGCGTCAAAAGGTTAATTACTAAATTTCATGCCCCAGTACAACATGCTAGTAATACATTCTCTCACCTGACAAACCATTCTTATTATTGCTGTTCATTTGAGGATTCAATGGGGCTGCTGCTGCCACCACTGGAGCAGTTGGCATTGATACTAGGACACCTGAAACAAGACAGAAACTTAACTACACATCACACAATTGCACATATTATCCTAATATACTGTAGAGTAAGGAGATGACTGGCAGGCATGGAGGCATCTGCAGATAGCTATATAAAGTCATGAATGGTGGTCAACACTGTAACTGTATGTTTAGGTTTGATCATGGAAATAACTTCTGCATGAAAAAATAATTCCTTACAAACATCCTTAAATTGCACACATTCCCTGGCGCTAACCACATGGCAGATAATTAAGAACAAACTTAAAACTTAATAAAGTCACAAGTCTACATCTGGGATTCTTCATAACAAAGCATCCCTACCTCCTTAATCATTTACTTCAATCCATTACAAACAAAATTCACTTGGCACCAACACAATCAGTACCATCATTTGTAAGATTTTTACTACCTTTAAGGCTTAGTGAATGAGACTTCTTTACTTTCCACGTTAATAGTAAACGTAAGTGACTTAGCATTGTGGTCTTTCATGTTCACTGATGACACCAATGCCAGTCACATCATGCCCCAAAAGGATCTACCAAGTTGTAGATTCATGCTTCTAATCCTCCCCTTCATCTATGGTCTGTCATGCCCCTGTAGGTTTATAAATCCCACGTTTGTATTTGCTGTACTCTCTGAATAGTAGTGTATATCATTCTCTATTCAATAACAGCAATTTCTATGCATGCCGTTTCCTGACCCTCCCAATATAGCCAAGATCCCCAGGTCCCAAACAACATTTGCAAGTGCCACATTTGGTTTAAAAATACTAATGACATCAATTTCATTCTCCGAATTTTTTTGAAACAGGTCCAACTGTCTTTCCATTACTGCACCCAAGCAATGGAACTTTCATCTCCTCTTATTTTACAACTTCCATGCAAATGATTTTATATCCTTGTCATCTTCATGCTTCAACAAACATGACCTTCACCAATCAACTATTGATGCAACTGATTACAGCACACTGCATCTTTTGTGCATCTCAACCTGAGACACATCATTGGCAGAGAACCTGCAGCTCCTACATTTGGAATTATTTGGCACTGTATTGTAACGTTCATACATTTTGTATTTTTTTAAATTTTTTACACATCCTATTGTCACTCTGAATCGATGGGATGTATAATGCACACACAGCCTCACAGGTGATTACTTGCATTTCAAAGGAACATACTGTGTACCACTTCTACCCTAAAAATGGAAGCGGTACACTCTGGCACACACCTACCGTGAAGACTGGAATATACACATTCACAGCTGTAAAAACCTAAACTACCACATACATGGCCCACTTAAATAATGCCTATATCAGTGTACCATTTTACTCTGAAAAACCCAGACACAAAGTAATAATTCAGTAGTTACCATTGTTGGCAATTTTAATTAAAATATTGTCAGTTAACCATCAGTTACAATATTGATATCCAGGGATGTGATGCAGTGTATTCTGGTGCATATGCTATTCACCAGACAACATGGTGTCACAAACCCAAGACCATAATTTAATATTCATTGTCATAAGAACTGTAAATCTCATACAGTTGAAAAGATTCACAAATCCACAATTTCCAGGCACAGCAGAAAGTGTTCATAATGTAAACTGTATTAAATAGAAACTATAACACAAAATTTTCTGTGGCACTGTAATACTGAATCAATACTTCAACTTTTCACAGCCAATTAGAATCACAGACCACACATCAACATTTATTTTAAATGACCTCATTCTCTGCTACGAAAAGAAAATTTTAAACTATCAATTTCAGATACCAAATTTCTTTACTCACAATTTCCTGTCGGCATCCACTGCAACCTAAAGGTCAATAACAACAGATGCTGTGACTTCCAACCCTAAAGTAGATGTAACTTTGTATATTAAAATCTGAGTGATGACACCATTTACCTTTGGAAGTAACATTTAAAATGTTGGGAGACATGAGAAAATAATAAAAGGAATCCATCACATGGTTCTTCGGATGCTGCATCACAATCAAAAACATCCCACACAAAGTAAGGCAAGCAAACAAATGAGGCCGATAGTGACAGAACTGTTTTCTCACATTCTTGACAACTTTAAATGGCATCTTGCCTGTCCTTATGGCTACATTTAAGGAGAGTAAGTTTCTGCTATTTCAGATCATTTACAGAAAAAGTCTGACCTTTAGGGTATGGTGATATATAAAATGAATTATTTGATGGAAGAAAGATTACAGAATAGGATAAGGCTGTCACTTCTTAATAAAAAGATTAAACAGGGTGGGGCATAAAGATCTCCCACTTTTCGAAGGGGCACTGTGAGGGCTGTAGTGGTGGTAGAGAGGTGGGGGTAGTGTCATGCGGTTGGTTAGCCTCTACCGTTGTCAGTACCCATAAT
>Ga0131853_10016035_pt1 | contig 13687 bp, 8 predicted proteins | sample TergutLab28metaG_FD_92764 | JGI IMG/M metagenome (GOLD analysis project Ga0131853, IMG submission 92764) | Labiotermes labralis P1 segment gut microbial communities from Petit-Saut dam, French Guiana - Lab288 P1 (version 2) (version 2) | ecosystem: Host-associated > Arthropoda: Insects >... | reverse complement strand
ATCTGGTAGCGCCGGGGATCGAACCCGGGACCTCTGTATCTGTAGCCAGAAACTCTGACCGCTAGACCACAGAGGCGGTCGCAATAGTAATATAGTAATATTTATATATTATGCCTCAGATTGTAAAAAATTGGTGTGCAGATAATGAACATACGGACAAGTTTGGTTAGGACTGCATAGTATGTATAAGGATTTGCTTCAGGCTATACGGTCCGGAGTTCGAATCCCGGTAGGGGCGAATTTTCCACACTTACTCAGATTGGCTCTGGGATCTACACAGCCTCCCATAGAATGGATACCGGGTCTTTTGAGGGGGGGGGGGGTAAGGCGGCCGGAGCGTGGGATTAATCATCCACCCAATCAAGTGCCGAGGTTAAAGAAAGAGTAAAGTTACACTTCTAGTTCCTCTCTGTGCCTTCATGACAAGTTACAGACTGAACATAGCCTTTTAATATGTTGTGTATGAAAATAAGCCGGCAATTACACATGTCAGTGGAGTGAAGATTTGAGATTATGTGTGCCTAATTTATCATCAAGCGCGCTTTTTCACATAAAAGAAATATATAATACGCGTAATTGTGAACCGCCATGAAAAAGTGACAAAGTGTATCATAGTAGGACCATTGCTAAAAGGTTTAGGCCGCTTGAACCAAACGTGCCTCAATTTTAGGTCAAATACACGATAGTCACCATGTTTTCCTTTCAGGTAGGAACTGGGCAACAGTGATATATGTTAAATCCCTTGGTACCATTCGCCATAACATTTTGCTATTGATGGCAGATGGCAGCATGGATTCGTTTTGTCTCATTACCATCGATCGCATACGTGTCCACTATCTAGAAGTGGATACAGGTCATTGGGCTATGCATCAGTACCTCATTTATAGAAAAAGTAATGCATAATACACCTAGATTTTCATCACCTGAGATGTGACACGTGTTGCCTAGCAGAAATTGCGTAGTTTAGGAAAGAAATCCTGCCACCTCCAAGGTCACAATGGTCGCAAGTTCGTGTGGCAGAAATATTCTTAATATGGAAGCGGTATCTTCGTCCCGCAACTTTCGTGAATTTGTTCAAGACTACACGGCGTCACATTACAGAACACGTAATTTTCACAAAAAATGTCGCGTGAATCTCACGTCACAACATTTCCCTTTAGGTGTGAATGCAGGGACATTTGTATCATGGGCAGTAATTTGCAGGCCTGTTTCCGCCTTGTAGATTGCAACGGGGTTAACTCACGAGGGTTGTGGAGAGTGTTGGAAGATAATTATTGTTTAATATGGTAAGAAATTACTATATAAGACTGAAATTCGATAATAGTGTGGGTATGTACTTAATAATTTCGCAGCACCTGTCAGTGTGAGGCTTATAGATTATGTTGGTTTGGGATTGGAACTGATATTCCAAAACACAGGAAAAAATAATTCTGATGCTGCCATCTGGATTGAGTATTATGCGTGAAGTTAAGACATGATTTATTTTTTGACGGGGATTTGAAAGCAGTGTTATGTTATGGGTTCGTACATTACTAGGAACAAGCCCCAAATTGTGGTTTCCATTTCATTTAGTGGGAACTATTTGTGGCCATGCCCGTTCCTTCTGAAACCATTATTCTTCTGTATATTACGGGACAGCAAAATTTGGCACCAAAGTGTAGTTTGTAGGTTGGCAATCATTAACACTATTAAACCAGAAGTTATCCAGCTCATATTTAAATTTTTTTTATCCCCACAATAAACAGAGCGCCTCCCTATTACATAGTTTTGGTAGGAAGTGATAGTCGTTTATTATGAGAATCGTGTGAAACACATAAGTACACCCGGGAGGTAGAATTAGTATGTTAAAGCTGGTGGTACAAGTAGATGAATACCACTTTCATGGTCTATGATTTTTTTGAAGGTTAGTTTTGAACTCAATGGAGCACATTATATTTACAGAAGCCACTTATGCTTCATGGACATGAGCGTTCTATTACACAAATCAAATACAACAGAGAAGGGGATCTTCTGTTCTCATCGGCAAAGGATCACACTCCAAATGTGTGGTACTCATTAAATGGAGAACGCCTTGGAACATTTGATGGACATCAGGGTGCAGTGTGGGCTATTGATGTCAACTGGGACACAACTCGGTTTATGTCAGGAGCAGCTGATCAGTCTTTGCATATCTGGGACTGTGCAACAGGTATGATATAAAATAAATAACTGGACTCTGAACTTATTTCTGTACAGTGCTAATTTTTTCTTCGTAAGGCATTTTGGCTTATATTGTTTACTTTAGGAAAGTGACTCTTCTGACTTTATGTATCTGTCCCTCATTTCCCACCACCACCTTACGAGCTCATAACCAACTGATGAAATTATATGGAATTTGGTGTGATAATCCTATGCTTGGAAGCCATCCTAATTCATAATGGTAAAACCTTAGAACATACATGCAAAAGTGCATATTTCTCCATGTATAAAATGTCAGGGTGTAAGTGGTAAATTAAATCTAAGATTGACATCCTTGAATGCTCAGAACTGTTTCACAAGGGTGCATATCATCTGATAGGGCAGGGCTGGCCAACTTCAGCCTACAGGAAGGCCTCATAATTCCTTAAGGACTCACCTGCAGGCTGCACTTGTGCCTACATATATCAAAATGGAGAGGGGATTGAATTTACTACAATGCTGTTATTTACTAATAATAAGTTATATTACAAACACAGTTGAATGACAAGTAGTAGGCCTTACTAAACTTGATAAAACACAAAGAAGTTTTGATTTACTGTGTACTACCTTAAACATGATGAGTCGTAGTTTCTAAACATTTTCTATCCCAATAAAATTGTCATATTATTTTCTGCAAACATATTACTGAAAATGTTCAGGTAACTGAAGGCCACAAATACTTTCTTTGAGGGCTGCATGCGGGGTGCAGGCCATATGTGTAGGGCATGGGAATGCCATACCGGCAGAGTATATCTATATTTGGCCATCACCACAAATGAACAGGGGCAGGAGGAGTGACACATAATTGTAAAGTGGTAGGAAAGAACAAGGGGATGCTTGTATAGCAGGATAGCGGAACTAACTAGAGATATGTAATTAATGGCTTCGTAACTGTTGTTTGCATACCAGCAACACTCTGCATGTCAGTAATGCAAATGCATGAGTTGTAACAACAGTGGTGCAGTTCAGTGAAATTTGTAATTATGTGTGATACTTTAATTTTAAAGCATTCAGCTTTCATTAATGCCACATTTTTGTAGAATGCTGTAACAACATGGAAGCTATATAAAGCAAACTCTAGCTGATCACTGCGGGGTTACATTCCTGAAAAATCCTACAAATGATCAAACAGTGACACATAAAGTTAAGACCTCATGGGTGAAATGGGGATAGGTAAACCAAAGACACAGTACATGCTAATCTGTATGGTACCATGGCAACTTCAATCTGTTGCTTAAATTTTATGTACCTATCCATGAAGTGCTCCAATAAGGTATCCAGTATCTGCATGTTCTTATTCACTGAATGCTGAGTTAATTCAGCAGTATGATCATTGAGAAGTTCCGTAATATGCCATCCTGGTTGGGGAGGCTTAGGTAGTCATATAAGTACTTAAGGTTAAAGCTTCTATAAGCAGCCTTTCAGAGCCACAGACTGGAGCTTGTCCATGGGCTTCCTTATATTTTTTATGCAGTTATCTGTGCTAAACAGTTTCTAGCATTTACTGACACTAGCAGAGGTCTCCTCTCTTTCATTCATGATGCTGTGGAAGGTGTGTTGAATGTAATATCTGTTGATTGTTATGATGATGGTTGGTTGAGTGGTTGTAGGAGTGAGGTGGTGGTGGTGGTGGTAGTGTTGGACAGATACTGAGCTACAATGTGTGGGTGGGTGAGACCAGTATTCTTCTGTTACCTTGGGCCATTATCAAGGACAAGGAGGAATTTAAATGCCAGATACTTGTCTTCAAACCAACCTTCTCCCTCACCCCATCCCCACTAAGAATCATTTCCATGTCTCGTCTTCCAGCCATATATGTTTGAAGAAGAGGTTACTGTGACTTAACAAGAAAATTCTGCCCTTGATTGAACACTGGTTCTAATGACTCCCCTCAAATTTTCTTAATTTTTCTTGAATGAAATGAATTCTCAAATCATTTACACTGTAATGCTTGTTTCTCTGCCCACCTTTTCCCAATACCTCCACTTTTTTTAACCAAGACATCACTTCCCTGTTCTTTTTTTATCCTTAGGCCTTTCATCAGCACATTGCCCTTTCCAGATATAATTATAACACAAGAGTTATAAAGAGTTATAAAAATTGTGAAAGTAAAATTATAGTGAATTCTGCATCACATCCTTTATTAAAAAAGAGCTAGGTACTGATGGAGACGGTTGGGCATGTGCAGACTCTTTTCTTTTGCTCTGCACACCTATGCAAGTGTGACCATGAATGAGGTAGCGACCTATGTCACAATGCGTGACAGTTGCCAGTAATTTATGAGACAGGGCTGTAGGTGAGATGTGGTTTTGTTGAGGAAGGTTATATAGTTTCTGTTTCAAGTAAATCTCTAATGGCTTGATTTCATTGTTTATAGGGTGTCAGATTGGGAAAATTGAGAACAGCTCATCCGTTCGATCATGTAACTTCAGCTATAGTGCCAATATGGCCGCCTATTCAACAGATGCTCACTTGGGTCAGCAATGTGAGATGCTTATCATTGATGTGAGGAATGCAGATGAATCAATAGGTAATTTTTTTCTTGTGTAGCTATGGATAATAATGAGATTTTCCTTTATCTTTTTTTTATTATTATTTATATAATTGCATAATGTAAGAAAGCTGGGAGTGGAGTTTGTTATATTGTACTCCATACTCTTATGCAGTATCAGTTCACTAATGTAACCATCAAACCACAAGTAAGGTACATTAAGGTCCTCACTTGTTTCAGCCTACGGTCATCACCAGCAGACCAAATTAAGCAACACATAATGTACGTGATCTTATTACCTTTTGAAAGTATTTAAAACTAGTGAGATTTTCATTACATTAAATGAGAGCTTAAAATAATGGTCTTTTTTCAACATAAAGACCAAAGTTTATCCTTGTGGATATCATTAGAAGGAGTCAGTGTATTGACTGCAGCTGCTATGGTTTTTGGCTCCTATTTTCTGTTGGTTATGTTGTGTTTGTATGCCATCATGGCAGCCCCTTAATGGTGAAGTTGTTGTCACGTTAGTGGCTGATATCTGTAATGCATTATTATCAGTATGAATATGATCAACATAAAATCTGTTCCCAGCAAAAATAGTAACTACTTTTTTTTTTATTGACATGTTATTTATTTTGTATTATAATTGCCATGTGACCTTGTGTAGTGTGATTCTGGGCTGTTGACTGTGTGATTACCTTTCTGGTACCAAGCTCCTGTGTAATATAATGGCTCACATACCATATGTTTTTTCGTGCTAGGCTGTTGGTACTGTTAAATCAATAATTAAATGTGGAATTTTCTCATTTATGTTTGTGAAAGGGTTTTGCTGTCATTCTGACATTGGAAAGTAAGGTAATATGAATTATTTTTGTATCAGTGACATTAAGAGTTAGTTTATCAAATGATATGAAGTTGTTATTAGGCCCTGCTGGTATGTTTCATTTCAAAGAATTGTGTCCTATAAGTGATGAATAACATGACATAAACATCTAATTCAGAGAAAGCGCTTCCGATTCTTCGTATTCCCATCACGGGGCCAAAAGTGACCTCAATGTTATGGGGCACACTGGATAAGTCCATTATCACAGGCCATGAAAATGGAGAACTTACCGCATGGGATTTACGTGTAAGTATGATCAAGTCCATGTATGTACTACCACTTAGTGTTTAATGTATATCCCAATCTAGAAATCAGTCAGTTCTATGGTTGCAGCATACAGAATTTCATATCAGACAAGCATTAATGTTTAATTAGGTGGCACCTTTGTTGTTATCACATTGTATTTCATTAGGATCCTGTTTTGTCATGCTCAGAGATGAAAGAGATGTAGCACAATTGAAAGGTCCTTTTTTTTACTGGCTGTACCACATGTTTATAAGGTCTGACACCATTTAATTTGATTGCACTGGATGAATGTTAGACTGTTTGCATTTCATCCTCTGAAGATTTTATGGTGCAGTTACAGAAGGACATTTCTTGGAACAGTGTGTTTTAGCTTCAGTGTATGAAAGGTTCTGTAACCATATTAATGTTAGAAGTGTGTTCAGTCTTAATTTTACCCATCATGAGGCTGGAGTTTTAAATTCCAACTACTGCCCTGGATGGAGGGGTTTTAAATTTTTAGTACAATTAAATGCATTCACATCTGTACAATGCACCAAATCTGGCAGCATGTGAAGAAGTCCAGCTGTCAGCATTAAGGGGAGGTTATAAGCCCAGTTTTAACCTTTTATCAACACTGGTGGGTGTTTTAAATTTCAGGGCATGGTTATGAAAAACATGAGTATTGTTTGAACAAATAAGATGTATGAAATAAACGTCATTTTGTGGAAAATAAAACAGAAGTTATATAATATGTCTTAAAAATACAGTAAATTGCCTTGTTGCATCACTACCTAAAATTCATTTCTAGGGGTGTTTTCCTGTGTGCATTTGCATTTGGCAGCGTGGGTATTTAAAAGGTTAATAATGTTAATATTACAGTTTGGACACATGTGGCACATTAAAAGAACCTTGAAAAACAAAACCAGAAAGAAACACAAATCAAATTTTATAAGGTGATGGCTGTGCCCACTTTATTATAATAAAACGTGGGTACTGAACCAAGAAGATTGTGGTTCACTGACTGCCAGAGAAATGGTTCATTTAAGATTAGTTAAAGGACGTACAATACTGGATTGCTTTCACAATTAAGATGTTCAGACAAGAACTAAACGTCACTCCCATAATTGCAAATATTGATAGCTACAGGAACTGTTGGGGAGAACAGTCACTAAGAATGGAGGATCACAAATTCTGAAGATTACCTTCGAATATAATCCCAAGGGTAGAAGAGATGTGGAACATCAAGAAAGATATGGGCATTGTGAAGACAGAACAGGCCCAAGCCCTAACCCTTGATAGGAGGAGGAAGAGAAGGAAGAAGAGGGATGATGATAACGATGACGATGATGACAGTGTTAATGTTCAATTCAGATTTGAGTCCTTCACTTAGTAGCAGTCAGATCTTTTATTTTCTAGGCAACTTATGGATAGAGATTTTGTTGTAGTTTTATCATGTTTATGCATACATATTTGTGAGAAGTTAGTTTGTGGTTTGGATGACAGTAACAGTAGCATCAAATCTTTTTTTTTCAGATAGGGAAGGTCTTACATAGTGTTAATGACCATACTGGGTCAATAAACGATATGCAGATGAGTAAAGATGGTACAATGTTTATCACAGCATCAAAAGACAACACAGCAAAACTGTTTGATACAGACTCGCTGATGTGTCTCAAAACGTACAAGACAGAACGCCCCGTGAACAGTGCTGCAGTTTCACCAATTTTTGATCATGTGAGTCACTTTTCCATTCTGATTTGAATATGTGTATGAGTATTAAGTAAGCATCATGCAAGGATGTGTTTTACACATATTTCTTATTTGGTAGACCTTTGCAGAGCAAGCAATAACAGACAAACTATCTACAGTCAAATCCTGATTTTAGGTTTCTTGATTTAAGATTCTCTGACATTTTAGGTTAACTCTTTGTGGTACTGTCCAAAACTCCATATAAATAATTTATATACTGCAACAAAATTGTACTTATTCTCAAGAGCAGAATTTTTGTATCAACCTTTTGAAGCATGAAATTTATCTCAATTTTGTATAAAAATTCAGTTTCTACCTCACAGAGAATATCACAGTGTCTCTCTGTGGTGAAAACCGTTTGGTTAATGCTGTTTAGTGCAATAAATTCTGTTCAGTTTGAAATACATGGCCTAAATATGCTGTGTAGACATCATGTAAAAGCTAAAAGGTGAAGTTGTCCCTCTCCATCCCATGAAGGTATGTAGGGGGAGTGGATGTTTGGCTCCAAGCATTCTTAACCTTGGAACTAGATGTAGGTGAGTGGTCACGTTCATGCCCCAGCCACTTTGTCCCCATGGGAAGAATTCCTAATACCCATTGAGTGTGTGTGTGTGTGTGTGTGTGTGTGGCAGGGTGGACCCTAGAACTGTTGGTTGGAATATATTGGCAGAGGGTGAAGATTTTTAATGTTGAATCAAGTTGTACATACTGGTTACTAAACATACCACCTGCATTGGGACTAAAAAATGTGTTTGCCTTAAAGGGTTAATAGTTATTACAGTTTTTGGAATGGTCACCATGGTATTGCAGGTCAGGTAGTAGCCATTTGCAAATTTACAAAAATTCCCCATGTGGAAGTATTTCCACATGTTGTGCTAGTGCTTTGTTCCAATCACCACATACACACAACCTTCCTCCCACCCACTTTGCACATGTGTGTGTATTTATATACATTGTTTCTGCTATAATGCAAATTACTTGTTGTAGGTTGTACTTGGTGGTGGTCAGGATGCAATGGATGTCACAACAACATCAACACGAATTGGAAAATTCGACTCTAGATTTTTCCATTTAGTATTCGAGGAAGAATTTGGCCGTGTGAAAGGCCACTTTGGACCTATTAATAGTGTTGCATTCCATCCGGACGGAAAGAGCTATAGCAGTGGAGGTGAAGATGGTTATATCCGTATACATAATTTTGATGCTGCTTACTTTGAATTTAATTTTGATTGCCAGTGAATGAAGTGACTGGAGAAACACAAATAAATCTTCCATAAGAATTGCTAATATACTGTACTGTGAAAACGGCAGATTGATATTCAGAGTCATTATTGTGTTACTGCTACATTTATGGTTCAGGGCTCTGTGCCTTCATTTCCCTTACATTTCCACGCCTTTTAGGGCCATAAAGCTGAGTCTTTAAATATACATGGAATTCGAGTATGAAAATAATCAGCAGGCATCAAAATACATGGAAATAAAAATGTAGAAAACACATTACTTCAGGAAGCTTCCTCTAACTAATTTATGTCCAAGTAATCACCATGGTTTGTATATGTATGGTATGAATATTAAACTGTGTAATTCTTAACATTCTGTGAACATCATTGCATTGACTTTTTTCAGACAAGTGTAACTTTTGTGACACAGATAGTTTTATTTATGGTAAATGAGACCATAAAGTTTGATGCATTAGACACCAAAAATATTTTGTTCCCTTTCAGTTAGATTTGCCAGATGTTAAAAGCAGTGCCTTGGAAGGAGTCAAGCATACTGCTGTATTACAGGTGCTTCATAATACAAAGAGATTTAACTTTTCACTGATAACCATAATAGGCAATATTTTGTTAGTCCATGCATCTGAGCATGCACAGTTGCATGGAAGAAATTACGGGCTGAGATTTGTTGTGGTATGCATATACAGTCGGTTTACAGATGCTGAGAAAGGCATCAGATCCTGTTCGATTGGTGAACTTAATTACTTTCAGAATTTGGTGCATCTGGATATCGCACTGTGTAGAGCAGATCAACATTAATTTTGTATATGACTGAGCCAGACATCCTCGCCAGTGAAATGGTCAGAGACACCTCTAGGGACAGTGTTATAGATCAGGAATGTAAAGGAGGGCCAACATTTTCTAGAAGAAGATCCAAGCAGGTAAAGTCCAGTAGGAGCTCATAATGAGGGAACAATTGTACAATTCAGCAGGGCAATAAACAGATTCCCCATAATGATGACATGCGTCATTTGTGAGAATGTCTGCAATACTTCTTTGAACAGTGATATGGCCACCATCAGAATTATTTGACACTGGAAGGGTACTGCTTTGAAGGTTTTTGGTGTGGTTAAAAACCTGTCATGTTGCCCTTATATGTACTTTCATAAATTTCTTAACAGTACATATAGGTAGTAAGCGGTGGGGTACTTTGTACTGTAAGAATTGTGGGGATCTGGAAGTGAAATTCAGTTTCTGCTTTAGATAACTGACCAGGAGGGTTGGAAAACATTTTATGATTTTTCAGTATATCGTTGCACCTTGTTTGAACCTCTAATGTTTATTAAAATTGTCATTAAGAATGGGAGAAAATTTGAATTGTAAGCACATTTTTGTCATACACAGTTATGTATCAGCCCAATGATACATTTGCTTTGATAGAAGATGCCACCCAAAGTGTATCCTGAGGGCCTGGAGGTGTGGTACCTCTGTTTAGGGTGTAGCACACTATGCTTCATCCTGCTGAAAATTGGACTCGCCTATTTCTTGAAACAGGTGTTTTAAGTGAATGCAGTATTCAGAATGTAAGCAAATGTTGCAGAGGAATATTGTCAACATGACCTTTTTTGACTAATGTTTGTCATAAGACAGAAGTTGGCTGGGGGGGGGTTAGGGGGTTCCACCCTCATACTTTGATTGCGCCTTTTATGTCAACAGGGTTGTGACTTGAAATTTGTTTCCGCCACTAAATATGGAACGGTATGACTGACAACCGTAAATTGATTTCTGAAATAGAATAGCTTATGTGTAGGAGGCAGCTGGTTCGATCTCAACGTGAAATCGTCTGCTGCGTTGAAGGTTTCATGCTACTCGTTGGTGTATAGACAAATGTCGAGATGGTAGTTTCCCATAGGCCACGGCCACTTAGTCCTTTTAGCCAATTCGCCAGTCTTATGCATTCCCACAGTTTAACATGAAAGAGAAAGAGGGCGTGGCGTCGTTGTATAATGTGTACCAAGAACTCCCGAGTTAGTCTCCCTCCTTTCGATTCGAAATATTCCGGATATCACTGTCGGTACGAAGATCTAGCTAATATTGTGAAGCAGTCTACGGCGGCCCTATTCACTTTCTCGATATATATCGGCGTTAGAAGTATTTTGAAGCACATAGAAATGAATTATGTGACCAATGAATCTCGGTTACAAGGTCGCTGTTTTATAATTTCTTTGGCACTACCCGTAAAATATTTTATGGAGGTAGGTAAGAGTGACAAGAAGTTGTAAAAATTCCTGTTTCTTTGCATACGCGAGTCTTATAATCTGGATACACAGTACTGAGCGCGGTCCGCCCACTGTTGGGCGCACCGCGGCAAGGCCAGGCAACGTCATACGTGCTGCAAAAAACATTTGTTTTTGTGGGAGTACACTATCGCTATATGCTGTCACCCACAAAGTCATACATATCTCGTTGCTGTGATTATTTCGTCGGAATGCTTTGACAGTCCACTTGCTCCACTGTTTAAAAGAAACTTGAAAAGTCCTTCAAGTTATACGACAATGTTTTTGAAACGGTTAAAAAACCATGATGCGTGCGCTGTGCTTTGTCTTAACCAGCGTGCTTCTCACCCCCTCGATAACAGGGATCAAGGTACCTAACGCGGTCAGTACCAACTGTAAATATTTTTCCGTCAAACGAAATCCGTTGATGGTAATGAAGTGTGAAGATAAAATGCTTATACCTCCATTGCTTCGTCTAACCATTCAGTATTACACTGATATATGGAATAATACTCTATAACTTGTGAAGTCATAGGACGTATGCATATACGTCGTATGCCGTCACACGCGTCTGGTATACGCAGGAAAATTTAACTAAATCCGAACATCCGACGTTTGGTCGTGTTATGCGAAGTAACTGTGATGTAACTACAGTTATTTCAAATTTTTACAATATTTCTATTCAATTACTAACTGCAGTACATACATGCCAGCGTATTTTCCCCCATACTTTTAAGACGAGTTAAAATGGAATATACTCATACGAGACGAATATTTTGTCATGCACTAAAATCCACCTTACGACTCACACGTTGTTTAGACTATCCCTATCAAATATTATATAACAAAGAAGCCAATAACAATAGAATGCCATTTGCTAATACTATAATTCACCTCAAAAAAAAAAAGAAAGCAGTATTGCTATACAATGTTTTCGTTCCCCATTTGGTCACCGTAGGTCGTGCTATCCTGACTCACGTAGTGCTTCCCGCTAGCAGACGATACTTGCAGGCCTGTCCAGCTGAGCAGACGACAGTTGCGCAGTACGAAGTAGGGGACGTAGGAAAATGGTTGTAGTGCCGTCAATATGCTGGACAGCTGTTGTCTGCCAGCCGAGGTTCAGTGTAGATATCCGTTATGCCTGAATAATGTGCGTGTGTCAATATTTTTGCATAATCCATTTTAACGGTTCTCATATGTGATAACCGGCATGAACTCACCCAAGCTCGGCGACAAGGTTCCACGAGCTCAGGGGAAAAGAACAAAACAACAACAAACGCAGCAAATCGAACATAGCGAAGAAGAAGTGGAACTGTCACCGGTGAGTTCCAAATACACGGTACGTTAGTTAAATAGACGTAACTGATTTACTAATGTAAATGTGCCATACCGACAGGTACAGTTTCGTGGTCAATTTTTTACAACCTGGCTTCGTGTTCTTAAAGAAGTAACACTGTTACACAGTAACATAGACTGCGTCCAAGCTATTTTAATACCAAGTTGCATCTGCGAATCAGTTGGTTCATTCTGACGTCCAGTGTTGTGGTTCAACCAATTTTACGATAGATTACGAAATATATAACATTCCTGTACCATAATTATTGCTTAATTTACTCAGTGTGGGATATGCCGTATGTAATAGTGATAGTAAGTAACATGGCTTTATTTTGAGGATTATATAATGGGGTAACTGGAAATTCTGCTTATGTGTGGACATTTATTGCCTGTGTTGGTGAGGTACAAAACACACACACTCAGGCTAGTGTATTTGCTGCACTTCCACACACAGCGCTTCCCAATTCAGTGTCTTACAATGTATTTTTGTCATACGATCATCTGATTTCGGAATGTATTTTCCCGAGTGATTACGAAATGTTATGCTGGGCGAGAAGTGGCTGTGGACGACGTTAAAAGGACGATCATTAGAAAACGGCAAGAAATGTTACGAGTGTTCACCGTTCCCTGTTAGGCAACTTAGACCTATTACGTGAACAGCACACAACATATATAAACCATAATAGAACAAAAACTACACAACTCTGTAGTAACAATCCCCCAATTTTTTTTTCGGTAAAATGGGACATCCCACAACATATGTGTGATTGCTTGGGAAATTCAAGACATCTAATACTGTACTGATGGGCGTTAATGGTACTGCAGAGAAGGAGGTGGATTGCTGTCTCCACCGAAACCTTTGAGTACTTGTGTTTTAGTAATGTAATGTGGGAGGATATGGAACCAGCTTTCCACAATTGTACTGTTGTCACTAGATGCGGGAGTTAAGTTAAACTCAAGAAACATGCACACCAAGTATCTCCCGTCGATCTTCACTGATTCCGGAGTTTACTCACGAATTTTAATCCAGCTGCAATTCATCTATCACGATCAATCACCGAAAATGCGTGGCAATGCATTTCAGTTCACTGAGACGAATTTACGGATTCTTTCGCAACTGTCTTGCGAAATGGAGTTAGATCAGCATAGCTCAATTACGCACACATAGCTTTGTGCTGCAAATACTCGTATTTTGACTGTTTCTCACGTTGAGTTATCAGTTTACTCTATGAGCTTACTTTACGGAACGGACGAAGGGGGTCTTATACTGTTTTGGATGTGTGTGTGTGTGTGT
>Ga0131853_10016033_pt1 | contig 13687 bp, 13 predicted proteins | sample TergutLab28metaG_FD_92764 | JGI IMG/M metagenome (GOLD analysis project Ga0131853, IMG submission 92764) | Labiotermes labralis P1 segment gut microbial communities from Petit-Saut dam, French Guiana - Lab288 P1 (version 2) (version 2) | ecosystem: Host-associated > Arthropoda: Insects >... | reverse complement strand
GAGCCATGTCGTAGATTACGCGGATGCGCTCTCCCGTGATGATGTTCCTGATTTCAGGGTTGCGAACAGAGCCGCCGCGCGCCCTGATAGTCGCGACAAAACCACCGCGAACGTTGCCCGCATTCTCAAACTCTGACTCCAAAGTCGCGCGGCGCGTGCCGAAACTCATGCCCCCTTCGTCAATATACGCCGGGAAATAGAACTCTTTCATGGTCACTGCAATAAGATTTGTGACGGCTTCACCTTTCCAAAACGGGTCTAAGCAAACCAAGCTAATATCAAAACAAAGACGCGCACCCTGCCAATAAACCGTGGGCTGCTCAACTAACCGACATGGAATTTCTTTCGGAACATTCTCGCGTCTATGCCTAAAATGCAGAACCCCCTCAAGTGTCGGGTTAAACACATTTTGCAGCGTCCGCTCAGCCGTAACAAGCGGCATTTCACGCCGAACTTCGCCCATAAGCGTGATGAATTTCTCATCCATGCTCATCCCGGTGAAAAACTTCCCATGAACGCCCGGTTGCTTAATCGAATGAACTTGATTAGCCGCCGTTTCGTCGCAATCGGTGCAAACAAAGGGCGAAAAGTACGTCAAATCCATCTCCTGCCCCACTGAGTTTACATATGATAATGTTACGTCCGGGGTAACTAACATAAAAAATCACCTCACTTATTGAGCGTCTTAGTTGTCGCCTATATTAACTACCAAGCTGAACCCTTCCTCGCCGTAAATCTCTACAATCTCGCTAACTATGGCGCGCTCGGAAAAACCAAGCTGGTCGCTTTGACTTGTGACAATGCTGCCTATATCCCAATCTTGTAAATAAACAAACTGTTCGCTATGTGGATTTACTGTGCTGGTCAAAGACCTAACTGCTCTATTTTCATACAAAGCATCTCGAGCCGATTGCGTAAAATGCGCTTGCCCTTCACGCGGCATACCGATGGTCATCTCACGACGCGCCATCCCTCCAAAGAGTGTATTATTATGGATATACTGGTCCTCTACGAGAACAACGTTGCGGTAACCAGTCGTGTCTTGCCTGTAATCTTGTTCAAGCACATTCGCAAACTCCTTTGAAAAAACAGTGTCTGTTTCTTGTGGTTGTAAAAACGCGAGATCAAATGTTCGGTTATCAATATTGTAACGAACCTTGACGCCCAAATCGTTCTCCGCACATAAAGTCGTAATTACGTTATATGCATTTTGCCTGCGATATTCAGCTGAAATAATTGTGCTAGGCAAACTGCCCGGGGTAAACACAAGGCCGTCGCCAACCATTGAGCGGTTGACGCCTGACGCAGCCATGAAGTTATTATTTACAATGTTTTGTAACAACGCCCCAAGCTCTATTTCGCCCTCAAAGCTGAATATGCGTCTATCTAAGATGCTTGAAAGATGCCGCCCTGTTGCGATAAGCTTCAGTTCGTCGTGTATAGTCTGAACAACAACACGCTGCTCGATTATAGCTGCTTCATCAACATCTCTTTTGTAGATTATGTTACCCTCAGCAAGCTCTTGGAATAGCTCCGGCGTAAAATGCGTTTCTATGCGAAACTCACCTGCGCTTGCGAATCGCCTTGTCCATACGAACTCAGAATACACCGGTGCGAGGGCAAGTAGTTCAAAATCTCTATAAATTTCTATCATACTTCATCTCCTGCCTTATCCTCGCTCGACACCCCAAGCAACTCTTTGCGCAGCTTTGTACGCTTGATATGCTGTCCGTTCCTCGCGAACGCCGTAGAAATATTGGTTAGTTGTAATTGTAGTCGCAGCCATTGCAGGCGAAACGCCCATACTGAAGGGCTGCTCTTGGTATTGCGGATGGTTACTAGCCCAGCTATTAGCCGCATTTACCGCAGCCCATGCCGGGCTCCTCGGCGGATATGAGCCAAACGCGCGTCGGATGGCATCCGCGACCCAGTTCGCTCTCGACAAAAGAGCCGCCTCCTCTGCAATCAAGCCATCGCCAAGCGCGCGGAAGAAAGCTTGACCCATACGTCGCCCGTCTTGTGTTAGCCTTGTATGCATATCCGCGGTTAGGGAGCGAATTATAGCCATAGCTTTACGCGACAGGTTCTCTAGTGCAGCAAGCACTAGCTGTGTAATTTCGGCAAAGCTAGTTTTAAACATTTCAACTTTGCTCTCGAGGTCAGGTCCAAAATCCAACAAATCTTCTTGCTCTCCGCCCGATGCTAAAGTAGGCGCATCAAATGTTTTGCTTTGCATTGACTGTCCGATGTTGACAAGTCCTTTCAAGAAGCCTGTTGAGTACCCCTGCATCGCGCTTTTGCCCGCATCGACAAACACCGTTCCGCTTAAGTGTTCGAGTTGAGCCGCTAACTGTCTGACCTCGTAGTCGGTTTCTTCACGCAATACTAGCATTTGCCTAACCGCCATTTCACCAGCCAGCGCAAAACCTTCATCCCAAACAGCCGCGAACTCTCTAAGCTCCGCCTCGGTCATGTCTGCCATTATGGCTATCTGTTCTTTAGTCTTCTCCGACAGCATAGCGTCACTTATACCTTGTTCGGATAACGCGCTAAGATTGTCGGCATAATTACGAGCCGTATCAAGGCGCGCCTGAGCTTCAGCGATTAACATCTGTGCATCGGTCATACGTGCGTATTTTTCCGCCTCTCTAAGTGCAGCTCTTGCCTCTGATTCTTGTTGCAACAGGCGCGTTTCTTCGCGTTCTAGACGTTCGGTCTCAATATTAGTAGTTTGACGCAGCTCAATAAGCTGTTGCTCTATGCTCAGCACACGTTCTGCCGCTTGTGCCGCCGAAGCCTGCCTGTCCTCTTGAGTGCTGCTGAGATTCGGAAATAGCCTGAAGCTATTGAAAATGCTCTGAGTGGTGCGCTCAAGTTGCTGCTGGTGCCGCTCTTCAGCAGCAACCATGCGTTCTTTTATACGCTCTTGCTCTTGTATAAGTCGGTTGCGTGCCGTGAATAGATTCCTATCAGCTTGCTCGCGCTCTTGTGTGCCTTGGGCGAACCTTGACTGCACGCGCTCCCATGCAGCGACTTCTTCTTGTAGCGACATCGTACCAAAAAACTTGCGCCGCTCTATGTACTTGCGTGAGTGATTGAAGCTGTCTTGGTCTATCTGCGCACGCAGCCGCGCCGCTTCTTGGTCTATCCTGAGGCGCTCTGTTGTGTGCTCTCCATATACTGTGGCTAGATATTCCCACATAGCTAACTCTTCAGTCATGCTGTGGTTTAGCTGTTGACGATATTCGGGTATCCACGCCGTAGCTGCGTCAAATATGCTATCGCTGGCGTTTTCCATAGACTGTATGGCTCTTGGTGTGCCGCGGTCTATGCCTGTGGCAGCACTAGACATGATACCTTCGGCAAGCTCAATAAACGTTTGAGATGGAGAGTTTTGGCGCATGACATATCGCCATCCTGTTTCAACAGCTTTACCCGCCGCCGCGCCGGCACCCTCTAAATATTCAAGTTGGGCGAGTATAGAATTTGCGACAGACATTGCTGCCGTCGCTCCAAGATTGCGCATATTTACCTCATCTAAATAGCGCAACATACCCATGTATCCGCTTTGGCTAACCATGGCCGCTGCCTCTTCCACGTCTTCACGATATGCGCCGTAAACCGATACTACTTTATCCATAGCAGCTTCCGAAGCATCTTCAAGAGCCGGAACTATGTAGTTGAATACACCTTCGATATCATTAGCCATCATATCAGCATAGCCCGGTCCCTTATGTGCCATCTTGTAAAGTGACTGCAATACTCCCTCATCAACGCCTCGCTCCATAGCCTCTTGCATCAATGTGGCTACGTTTTCGCCCCACTCGCGAGTCATTTGCGCGTTATTCGTAAGCGTTGCTGCCTGCTCACTAATACTTTTAGATGTATCGCGGTTCATGCGCGTAAATGCGTCTGTCGCTCGGTCTGCGGCGCGGGTGTATGCCTCGCCTAGTAGCACTAACCCATTTTCACGCAACGCGGACAGTGCTTTTTTTTGATCTTGTGACGCATCTTTAGCTACTTTAGATGCCTGCGTGTACTCATCTTTTGCTACGGCTGTTTCGACAACACTCTTAGTTAGCGCATCAAACTGACGTTCATTGCGTTCTAGCTGAGCCTCTAAGTCTGCCTCTGCGTCTTTCAATTCACCTAAGGCCTCGTTGTGTCTACGAGAGCCAATTAAAAAGCGCGTCATTGCATCTAAGCCATACTCTTCTTTAGCGACTCTTGCTGCTGTAGCCTCTTCTAATTGTGCCTCGAGTTCAATCTGCTCACGCATCAGCTCAAAAGCGCGTTCTCTCTCTATTTGCGCTCTGATCTCGTCTGCAAACAACTCTATTCTTCGTTTGATTGCATCATTGCTTATTGTCAAGAGTCCTGATTCTTCATCGACATACGCCAACAGTTCAGGCATAATACCTGTGAGCTCCTCTGTGTACAGCTTCATTCTTTCCCTAGTTGTTGCACTATCGCCCTCTGCGTTAGCTAACTCTCTTAAGTTTCCGAGTAGTCTTTGCGCCATTTCTGTATCTGTCGCAACTGCCCTTGTCCGTGCCTCATGCGCCTCTGCGCTACGATTAACAGACGATACTAGTTGCTCACTTGACCGCAACATGCGCTCATTTTCGCGACGCATTTCCTGCAATTCTTCGCTGCCTCGATGGATTGCGTTGGTTAGAGCAATGACGCCACCCGTTAATGCCACAACACCAGCCAATACTAGCCCTATTGGGTTCGCTTTCATGGCTAAATTAAGCTTGACTTGTGCTGCTGTTAATAATCCTTTGCCAGTCGTCAATGCCCCTGTTTGAATGATTTGGAGCAGTCCTCCAGATAACTGAGTTAAAACAGCCGAATTATATGCTTTCGTCGCCGCATAAATCCCCAAAATAGCCGGAGCAAGCGGCACAGCCACATCAAGTACATTAGTAAGTGTAGCCGCTGCCATCGGCAGCCATTGCATCACTACTGGCGCAGCGGCAATGCCAAATTGTACTACCCTATCCACAAGCCCCGTGATAGCGTCTGCCAACATTCGAACGTATGGATGCAGGTCGCCACCCTCGCGGAGTCTTAAGGCAAAGTCGCGTGCCGCCTCTCCAGCAGCGCCGAAAGTTTGTGCCAAAGGTGCTTCTATTAGCTCAAAAATAGTCTTTAGCTTGTCCTGCCCTGCAATTGCGAGTAATCCAAACTGATTTCGTAGTCCGCCTGTGCGCGTTTCTGCCATCGCCAAAGCACGTGCATAGTCATCTCCGGCTTTTTGCGCATACGCAAACATCGCGGTTTGTTCGTCCAGTGCGTCAATGTTATCTATGATGTTAGTAAATAGGTCGAGATTTGAACCGCTTAGGCTCATGGTATTATTGATTTGCTCGCGCATAAGTGGGTCTGCATTGTCAAGTTCACGCATGAACTTAATCATAGATTCTTGTGCGTTTATCGTGCCATCTGCATTGGTGACGGTCTCTACGCCTAATTCGCGCATTGCATCACGAATATTAGATGTCGGGTCGAGCATTTGATTAAAAATACCTGTGAGCCCAGTTGCTGCTGTCGACATAGACTGTCCGCCTTGATAAGCAAAGCCAAGAGCCGCTGACAAAAATGAATATTCGAGTCTCGCAGCATTTGCAATACCCGCCGACCTCTGCAAGCCGTCTAGCATAGATGACTGGCTGATACTCATTTCCTGCTGCGCTACAGCCAGCGTATTAACCCACTTTGAAGCCTCTTCGATATCTCCGTTAAATTTTACCAAAAGCGCATCAATGGTATAAATCGATGCACCGAAAGATTGTCCGGATAAATCAGCAAGCCTCATAGCGTGTTCTGTAAGCGCGATTTGATATGCGGCGTCTTGCCCGGCCCTAGATACTCCCTCAAGCCCTGATAGCAGCGCATACGGCGAATATCGGCGCGACTCTAGTGCCATATCGCGAATAGCCATCACTGTTTCGTCGATTGCCCCCGTCGTCTGCCCTGTTTGAGACTGGATAGAGCGACCCATATCGTCAATTCTGCCACCAAAGTGCATTGCGGCTATCCCCACGCCTTTGGTTGCAGCAACTATGGCCGCGCCCATTCCAATAGCTGTCTTGCCTACTCCACCAAGAGTTGCGCCAAGACCACGCCCTCGGTTTTCCGCGTTGTCTATGTCGCGTTCAAAGTCTCGAGCATCTAAGGCTATCCGTCCGTATACGCTAAATAATTCTGCTCCTATCATCTTGTCACCTCGTTTTTGGGCATAACAAAACCCCACTCAGTGTGGGGTTTTGTTATTTTATGCTGCTTGTATCAAATCCATATTGGCGTAAATCCCACGCTTGTTTAGCACCTCGTTAATCATCAAGCGACCACGCTGTGTCCATTTGGTGAATAGCTTAGTATCAGGCGTACCGTCCGACCGCTCAATCTCGATTGTCTCGCTTTTGGTGTAGCCTTTGTTCATGTGTTCTGCGTATAAAATCCACTGGTCGCCAATTTTGCGATGTATGCGCTCTTCTTTTAAGATTCTGTTGAGCCTAACGGCACTTATGCCATAGTCTGCCGCTATCTGCCCTGCCGTCATTGTGCCAGTGCTTGATAATATGCGGTCTACATAATCAACTTTAGGTTGTAACTCGCCGATTAGCTGCCTTTGCTTGTCATTCTCAGCTTGTAGGGCTTTGTTTCTGCCCTGCTCTTCCTTTAGCTGGGTTAGTAGTCTGATTCCAAAGTCAGGGTCAGCCAAAACTTTGTCTATGGTTGCCTCGGTCATGTATGCTCCGTGTTTGCGGATGGAGCGCAAAACCTCTTTAACTTTTCGCTTGAACTCCTTAGCGATAGGCTTACGGCTTTGCATGAGAACTTCGTATAAGCCGTCCTCTGTAAGCATTTGAACCTCACGCCGTTGACCTGCCCTAAGGATTGCTGAGGTCAGCTTTTCACTTTCATCAACCATTCTCATCATTTCGGTCGTGTTTCGATGCCCTATCCACTCCGCAACATCTTGAGCTACGAATATCGGATTTTCAAAGTCGCCGTAAATTTTAAAATCCTTACCCAGCACTTCCCGTTGGTCTATAATCTGCAATTCAGACAGGCACTGTTGAGCTGCATCTCTCGCCGCCCTATAGGTAGAACTGTCTATTTTCGTCTTGTGGTTTATTAGTTCAATAAAAGCCGTTCCTTTATGTGAGTTTCTAAGCGTCAACGCTATTTTCATGGATGCGCATACATCTTTTGTTCTTTTGCCGAGGACGCTTCCTGCAACAGCGCCAGCCCCACCAAATAATAATCCGCCAGCTATAGCACTGCCAGCTCCACCTTTGACTATAGACACTTCGTCCTCTAAAAGTTCGCAGTCCAAAAGATTGCTAAATTCAAACATTTCTTTATTGTTTAGCAATACTCCATCGACCACAAACACCTTATTGATGCTATCTATTTTTAGCTTAGTGCCGATCATTTTTGTTGGACTAAAAGAATTAACAAGAGCGGAGCGCGCATCAATGTATTCTTTTAATGACACGGTGTCAAAGATTGTGGTGTTGTCAAAAAGATTTATATTTGCTTTGTTTTGACACTTCATGCAGACCAAGCCGTCTTTTATCGTCGCCGCTAAAGAAAAGAACCCTAGCTTCTCGTCGCATAAAGAACATGACCTTTTCGCCATATATGTAAACCTCCTAAAAATATAATACACCCAATATACACATTTCGAGGTTAATTGTCAATATACAAATAGGACTCTGTTATTGCACAGAGTCCTATTTCTTAACTTTCAACTGCATCAATCTAGCTTTCATGCTTTCCTTCGTGAGCTGTGGGGCAGGTGCGTCATCTTTTGGTTTCAAGTGTGCATACCTGTACTCTATCCACGGCTTTATGGTGGGCGTTTCGGGGTATTGGGGTTTTTCTATAGGGGCATCACTTTTAATATATCTCGCCCCTGTTTTTGTCGAATATGCTGCGCCGCCCATATACCCCTGCCATAAGTCATCTTCGCGAGCTTTAGCTCCTGCGAAAATGACAAATTGAGCCGCCGTTAATGGTCTGCTGGCTTCGGCAAGGTAGCAGATGGTTCTGTCAATTCCGAGCCATCCGCAAATTCCAAAAAATCTTTAAAGTTAATGTCCTTGACTATCTGCTTAACCAACTTTGAAAGCTTAAATATGTTGTATTTGCGAATCTCATCAACGCTTACGCCCTCTACAATAGCTAAGGCTTTGTACATTATTTCGCGATTTCCATTGTCTAGCAACAGCTTCATGACAGCTTTCCCGTCTCGCAATAGAGAATTAGCATTCTCGTTCTGAATCTCGATAAGTGCATTTTTGATAATATCCATATCAGGACTCTCTTTATCGCGCTCTACGGCTAATGTCATAGACGCTTGCACTAGGGCGTCGTCGCCAAGTATCCCTATTTTCGCTTTAACGTGGTCTAACTCTAAAAAACTAGGGATAAATGGTTGTATCACGAACACAAACTCAAAAAACTCGTCCCCCGTTAAATCTCCTATTCTACGCATAATGTCCTCCTATGGCGTTGGTACTACACGCGCAAAGATAACTTCTTCGTACGGTGCGTATTCAGTATCGTCCCACGTACGAGCATTACCTGCAAACGTCACAGGGATTTCAGACTCGTTCTTATCTGTGCCTGTTTGGCTATAGTTTTCCGTGTTTATTGCATATGGGATAGTAACAATCTTGATGTCGCCGTTTACCATTTCGCGCACCCACGATAAAGATTTCATATAATCTTCAGGGCGCGGCGAACCGAGGCGTGGTTTAATTGTGACTTTACCACCGGCTTCTTCGGACACATCAGACATCGGCATGACTCGCCTTAAATTCTCGACGGAATGCATCAATAACGTAGTGCTTATTTGAGGATTTGCACTGTCAACTACAAAGTCACCTACAGAGCGAACCCTGCGGCCGTCATACTCGACTATGCGTGACTCGTTTTCAAGGGATGTGTTCGTGCCTCCTCGAGTGATACCCAAATAGTCTTCCGTGTCCATTGCCGCAATCCACGCGGTCACAAGTGCATCGTAATCGGTAATATTGTCGTAAATTTCTTTAAAGTTCTCGAGCAAAACGCCGCTATCCTTTACTAACTTCGCAAGCTCTTGCGGATTTGGTCTTATAACTCCAGCCATTATTTTTTGCCTCCTCCTTGGTCGGTTTTATCAATATCATTGTTTTCTTTTGGAGCAGCTCCTTCGAGCTTTTCTCTTGTTTTTGGTACATCTACTTGTGTGTAGTCACCTAGCTTTTCGCCCTTTATAAGGGTTAGTTTGTTGCCATGCATTTTTTTCGTCTTTTTATGCTGCCACGCTTTGTTGTATCGTGCTAAATATGTCACTTGACACCTCCATAATTTGACCTAACCATGAACGACACAGCGCCCCTAACAACAGTTTTATCGGGATCGGACATCGTTCTGCTGCTCTGATAAAATAGCCGTACCATGCCGTCGTCCAGTTGCAAGTTTGCGCTACCGCCGAACGGCATTTGTTCCTTGATTTGGCGCATCACATCCAGCACCACACTTAAACTGCCCGGGTCCGTCGCACTCGAATCCCAAACAGAAGCCGTGAGAAAGCTGTTACTGAACGCTTCCGGCAATTCTGTCGGGTAAGTGATGTATGGGAACGGCGCGGGCTTGACGCCTTCTTTTGTTTCTTCGTTCGCGAACCCTTCACGGTATGCCTTGATAGGCTCACCGGTTAGCGGATTTGTGAACTGTTCCCAAAAATCCGCATACGCTTGATACACCTGATGCATCTAGCCACCCCCTCGCACTTCTTCACGGTTAGTCACATACGCCTCGTATGCTTTAACCTGCGTTTTAGCAAACTCCGGCGCAATCTGAGGGTCGCTTGCGATTCTTATGTACGCGCCGTCACGCGCACGTCTAAGCACGCTGCCCTGTGATAATTCAGTGGACGGATGGGTCGCAAATCGACCTTGTGTGCGAATCGGATTCGCGTCTGCAACCGATGCTTCGCCGCTCTTTTTTTGCAAAAAGAACCCACACACCTCACGAGCGTCTCTAAACTCCCTAGTCTTATCCGCCGGTGGCGGTTGACCTGTGTCAATTTCGGTGAGTTCTTGCAAATAGTGCAGCTCGTAATATTTTTCTAGGTTCATGCGCCGCCTCCGTTCAAATTAATTGTCGAAAACATCCGCCTAAACGCTCCTAACCGCTTGCCGAACACTTGTTTCCAGCCTAGCGGCAGGCCATCGTGCCCGGTAGCGCGTGTTTCGGAATACAGACCAACGACCGAATGCGATACCACATCGCTAGGCACGTTATCGGACTTGTTCGACCAGGCCGTTATTTCTTCGGCCATCTCAATAAAGTCACGCGGCAAATTTAGTCGCCAAACACATCCTTGAAAGCTTTCGTCGGCACAAGTAGGGTTTTCATCGTCTGAACCGTTCGAGAGCGTGTATAGCGGCAAAATCGTGCCGTTTACTGCGCCTATTCGGTAGATGCCGTTGTTCAAGCGTGAACCTTGCACGAGTATCCATTCGCCGACGAGATAATGCTCTTTGAGGTTTATCGTGCCGTTTTCGATTATGTACTCGCTTGATTCGGCGCTCACCTCAAACGTGCGGCGGATTTCTCGCATGATGTTAATAATCATTTCGTTTAGCTTCATTGCGCCCCCCCTACACCTCCTGCGCCCTAGCACCCTCGTCACTCCTGCTAATAACCTCGAGCTTACATATCTCAAACTCTACTGCAATTTCAGTCGCCATCATAGCGTACATCGGATAACCTACTCCTCCAAGGTCGTTGGCTCCTGTGCCTATAACAATCCCATCGCGTGATAGTGCAACCGTAGCGAAACCGGGAAAGTTTATTGACTCGCCCACTACTCCCTGGACTAGAAGCTCAATGTTCGCAGTAGTCGGAATTGCTGTGCTACGTCCTATTACAACGCCTGCACTGTCTATGCCGTGCTTTATTGTAATCATGCCGTCACCAAAACCAAGTTCCGGTGGAAAACCTGAAAGCTTAGTAGTTATATCTGCATGTAAACTTATCGTATCTGTGTCTCGGATTGGAGCGTCGAAAAACAAATGATGCGCGCGTCCGCTGACAAATCGGTTTGTAGCAGCGTTTACATCGAGATTCAGTTGATTAACGAAGATGCTATTATTTCCACTGGCATGCCTAAAAAGTATTCTGCTGGTTGCCACGCCTTGTATAGTAGGTGATGTTACTGCACTATCGTTTTCACGCGTCGGCATCGCGCCAATATACAGCGAAAACTCAACAACATTTACAGAACTCGCAAATACTGCTTCAAATACACCATTTATACGATAGGTCCCAAAGCCTTCGTTTGTTGTAAATGGTTCGATTGAAAGAATAGTTCCTTCGGCAGTTGTGGGCGAAAAACTCTCGTTGAAGACTGTGAATGTAACTCTGTGTATAGCATCCATGTCGGTCGGTATAGCAAAAGTGCGGCCTGAATTAAGGTCGCGATGTAGAATTGCGGCAATTGTCACTGGTGTTCCAGTGTTGATAAATCCCGAATTGCCTGAAATCATTGCACCATACATGCGGTCTACTAAAGTAAATCCATTAGCATTAACACCCGGCGGTATCTGATTAAACGCCGGTGATGATATAGTATGGTATTTGATTATACTTTTTGGATCAAAGGTGTAGTCATCTGATGATAAAATGCGTGACGTTAATACACCTCCAGTTGCTACTTTGTCGAGCTTGCCGCTGTTTAGGCTGTCGAAGTTTGCGTTTATCACTTCACGTACTTCTCTTGCGTCCTGTCCGTTGTTAATTCTTCGCATTTCCATATTAACCACCTACCCAATTGAGATTATCATCCCATATTTCGTTGTCGAGCCATACATATATTGCGTTTTGTTGAACCGGAAGAGTGTTCAGTAGGAATTTAACCAGTGGAGGCGGTTGATTGCCGCCTCCGTGTGGTTTCCCTGTGTTGCGTCGCACTACTCGATACGGCGTACTTTGTCTTGTTTTAGATACTACGCGCATATCAAGTCCTCGTTTTTTTCGCTTCCGCCTTAGTGGGTTGGGCTTCTTCTGTCGAGGCATCCGTTTCAACGATAATTTCCTCGGCTAAGTCCGCAACGCGAACCTCTTCAACAATATCTTCTTTGGTAGCAAGTGAGGCCTCATACAACTCTTTTGTAGCGACATGCGCTGCGACTTCATCGTGGTATTTCTTTTCCCACTCAGATCCACTTTCCAAGTCTGACCCACTTGCTTCAGCAGCCTCAACCTTTTCCACTTCAAACCCTTTTCCTTTCATGAGTTTCGCAATATACGAATTGTCGGTATGCCCAATACCGCGCGCAAACTCGACGCCATATCTTATGCCGTTATAGTCTAGCGGCAAAATAATTTTATACATACTGCACCTCCTACACAACTTTGATGTTGCGGAATACGCCCGCTTTAAGTGAGTTTTTCAACACGACTCCTGCGACGAGCTCCACGTCGCCCTCTTTGATAGCGCCCGGCGCGCTAAGGTCTGGTAACGCCGTTTGAATAACGTTGCTTCCCGTTGGCGATATGCCGTGGAAGCCATCTTCTGCTATGTTCACCGCAAAGAGCGATGTTGTGCCATCGCTGGCAATTGGTACGGTCGGGACAGAATTAGTACCGTCAAAGTACGTCTTCATATCGAGGATAGGTATATCGTTCCAGGCATCGACACTGCGGCCAAAAGCATCTTCCATGCGCGTAAAGTAGCCGGCACGTCTCGCTATGCCTTTCATCCGCGTAGCAAGGCGCGTATTCGCCAAGAACGCCGTAGGTGCAACTGCTAAACCGGATACGAATTCATCCATCATGTCCAAGAAGGCGTTGTACTCAGCATCCAGTAGGTTCGATGCTGAAATATCAAAAGCGGCGCCGCTGACATTGTACTCAGTGCTCGAGCCTGTTAAGAACACATCTAGACCATCGAACTCGTTTGCGTTTACCGCTCGGTCGCCATTTATGACGGTGCGATGGAACAAGTTAATTGCACCTTTTATCTTTTCGTTCAGCTGAAATTGTAGCTCATTTACCGCACCCGAAGTGTTAATCACAACACGATCGAGTTGGAAATTACCACCAAAAATCTTGCAAAATGCGGTATGTTCCTCGCGAATGGCTTGATTGGGTGAGTATTCCATGTTTATGTCGCGAAACGTCGCCGTTGATGGCGTTTTCAGCTTCACATAGCCATAGGCCAACGTACTGCCACCCGTTCCGGGCGACGCTGTGTTGTCAAATATCAGATTATCTAGTAGCCATGAACCGCGACGGAATTCATCGGCGACCATTTGGTCTACCTTGTCGGCCATCCCTACTTTTGCTTGTTCAAGTGTTATCATTGATTATTCCCTCCATATTTTTGACTTAATGCTTCTTTAAGATTTTTAGGTTGCGTGCCAGTATCCCCACCCCCTGTCGATCGCCCTACATCTGCACCCTCGACCTTCACCTCGCCCACAAAATCGCTCCATTCGCTCGCGAAATGCGCCCACACTTCGTCAGCGTTTGTGATATTGCCCTTTTCGTCGCGCTTGACGAGCGTTCGGTCGTAGTCCTTGACGGCTTTAATTATTGCCGCATCGCTCATTTTGAGCGTTTTTTCGCCGTCCTTGCGCCCTTGCTTGAGCAAGTCAGCTACCAGCACATCCGTGCT
>Ga0131853_10016031_pt1 | contig 13688 bp, 14 predicted proteins | sample TergutLab28metaG_FD_92764 | JGI IMG/M metagenome (GOLD analysis project Ga0131853, IMG submission 92764) | Labiotermes labralis P1 segment gut microbial communities from Petit-Saut dam, French Guiana - Lab288 P1 (version 2) (version 2) | ecosystem: Host-associated > Arthropoda: Insects >... | reverse complement strand
TCCTCGATAACGCTTTCCAGATAAATGTTCTTTAGGGCGTTCTCTGCTGTGTTAATTGTAATCATTAAGATTTTCCTCCTGTGAAAAATGTTTTTGCAAGGTTGTCCGAATCACGCAAAGATCGGGGCCCCGCCAGACGCTGGGTAATATGTGCACTATTGCCCAGCAGCGGCGGTACAGAGATTGAGCGAACGACCTCGGTTTTTTCCGCCACACTGGCATTGTCGTGTTCAATCATTTCCTTCATTTTTGCGTTTTCTTGGCATTTGCGGGTGTAGTCTTTTCTCAGGTGTTCGTAAGCTCTGAGGAGTTCCTCCGCAGTTGCAAATGTGCCATTTAGTTCTGTGGAGTCCTGCGTCGCCTTGTCCATTAAGGGGGCTTCGTGGGATTGTTCCACAGTTGCTTGCTCTTCTGATAATTCTAAGTTTTCCATTTAGTTACCTCCAAATTCTTCGGCGAGTTTTTGTATATGTTCGATTATTTCATCTTGGGCCTTTTTAACCGACTTGATGGTACGGGACATACGACGATTGTCACGAACCTCTAGGATCTCCATTGCCGTTGCGGTTGTATTGGTGGAACTGCGACTGATTTCGCCTCCGCCGCTTATGGTTTCAAATTCACGCAGTAGGCGATCTTCTTCGCGTTCAAGTTCGGCGGGCAGAGTACCTGTTTGCAGGAACTGAGGGGGCGTTGTGCCGTGACGATAGACGATAACTTTACCAGGTGCAAGACCGTCGGTTTCAAGCGATTGAAGGTCGACACTACCTTCCTCTACTGTCAGAACTCCGCATGCCATTCTGTTTAAGAATTCTACCTTGCGATTCTTGACGGTATTGTATGCCCTCTGGACAGGGATCGCACGCTCTACAACAGATTTTCCGAAGAAGCTGCCTACCACCGATTCGCTTGTCTGTCTTATGAATGGCAGTTGCGTTGTGAATGGTAAATCACCGTCGTGCAACAGGACTTCGTGTGCGACTATTGTCAGCCTACCTCCCTGGCGTTGCTTGCTTGGCCTTTCATATCTCTCAAGAACAAGGATTGATTCTTCCCCCGTTTGCGACAGGTCTGTGCCCCAGCTCTCTTTGATAGCGGTAACAGGCATAAGCTTGGCGTGAATGAGACTGGAGACCTCGGATATATCTTGGGCGTTGAGGTTATCGGGATAAATCTCGAACGGGCTGTGGACACTGACTTGTACACCTTCATTCCACACAACTTTGTAGAATGCTGTACCACAAACTTCACTCCACATTGTTGCTTGTTCTCTTAACTCGTCAGATTGGTCAAATTCGCTTGCGATCCTGGCTAACCTGCCCTCGATTATAGGAGCGATATGGTTGAAGCTGTCTTGTCTTTGCCAATGGAATTGTTTGCCCACAGTCATCATTGTATCGAAGCTTGTGATGATGTTGTTTTGTCTGCCTAGATAGAAATCGTGGTTAAGCCTCCACTGTAATTCTTGTTCCCTTCTCTTTAGCTTGCGTTGGTCATAGTCAGCAATAACGGCGGCTACAAGTTGTTTTCTTGCGTCAATTTTCTGCTGTTTTCTCATAGTATATTTCTCCTTTTTTCGTTGATTACTTGCTGTTTATGTGTGACGGTAGGACTTGTCTTGGATGGGGTCATAATGATATAACGAAGAGCGTCAAGGCAATGGTCATCTTTTTTGATTGGGGCTTCGCCCGCCCCCCATGTATAGCCACGCATTTCACGAAGTAAGGTTTTACAAGTCTTGAATATGAACAGCCGCCTAACGCCATGACAGTCACGCAGAAGAATTTTGACTTTATGGATACCCTCAGTCACCCCTTTACAGACGGAAGGATTTACAGGGATGCCGTGCTTTGCGAATTGGTTAACTACGGTTGTATCGCCGCTGGCGAGGTTCTTCTGTACTGCTGAGCTGTCTATCAAGACCTCATCTGGGACTCCAAATTTTGGGTAGAGCTCCCGCAGATTTTTGGCATGTTCTTCTACCGTTATTCCAGCCACTGCATAGTCCCCAACCACATAGAACACCTCGCCGTCTGTTTTGACCCAGACCGCCCCTGTTAGAGATGTATATGCCGGGTCAATTGCCAGGATAGTTCGGAAGTTCCCTGACAGGACTTTGGGCTCGATTATATTAGCATCACCCAGTTCCTTGAAGATGACACCTCCGCCTTCTTGAAACCTGCCATGTTCGCGGGATTCCAAGGCATCGGCGGACAAGTTTCGCTTCATCTTGGCGACCTCTTCTTTGCTGAGGCTTGTGTTATCTACCCAAGACATTTGAATTATTTCGTGGTTGTCTTGGTCCAAAAAGATTCGGTCGTGAAGCCATGTCTTGCCTTTTAACGGGGTCATAGTTCCCCAAACGATGCCGCCTTTGTCTAGGGTTCTGAGGAGGGCTTCCTCGTATATATTCTCGGGAGGTTCTTCGTCAAACCAGACCCAATCCAGGCCCGTGCCCTGGAATTTTTCACGGCCTTGGTCAATGGACTTGAAGCCGATTTTGCTTCCATTCTTTAACTGTATAAAATCAATTATTCCGCGAGCCCTGGATCCGCTTGCCCTAGAGCCGCTCTTCATAACAACCGCTTCGATATCATTTTCAGTTAAGTAATGAAGTATCTTTCGTTGGGCGACATCGCGTTGGACTTGAAGGGAAATTGATATGATCCAGCCTTCTGTTGGTGTCTTGCTGTAGTGCTTGTGCTGCCCTAGGGCTATCCGCACGGCTTCTACGGCCCCGCATTCAGTTTTACCTGTTCTGTTACCGCCAAACACCCAGCGGGATTTATGAACTTTACCGTGAAATAACTCTTGCTTTTCATGTGGTTTGTATTTGGCAAGGTTCGGCACATTCTTATCTTCTTTTTCAATTTTCTTTGGATCTGATTTGATAGTGTTTTGTATGGGTGAATTAGTTTGGGTTGTTGTCATAAGCTTGCTCCTTGTTGGGGGGTTGATTTGGTTCGCATTTTTTCCGATCAAACTGAGTTGGTTCGTTAGAAAGAATGAGCGGGAGATTAGCAATCGTCCCTACCGCCGTTCGAGGGTTGTCGCACCTGTTGATTTCTTGGATGAAGATGATATCTATGATGACCCTGAACTTTAACTGACATATTAAATCATATGATTTTGAAATCCGAACACCTATATGACAAAATTCAACATATAAAAGAATTGTTTTTTGTTTGGTATTTTTGTTAAGGAGTGGTAGAATAAATGGCAGTGAGAAAGTCTCTTGCGGTTTTAATATTAGGAATGGTTGTTTCGGCATCACTTTTTCTTGTTGGATTCTCGCGACCCTCCCAGACCCTTGTTCATCCTGACCTTGATCAGAACTGGGGTTTTTTGCAGAGCCCGCAAAAGCTGGCAGCAAATGAATTAAATTTTTTTGTAATCAGTGGTCAAGCATCAACCTATCATCTTAGCATAATCCACAGAGCAACAAGAGAAGAAATTATCTCGGAATCGTTTTCAAATATGCCCCTGGATATGAGAGTTGCAGGAAATCATTTATTTTTATTTTGGGGCAACAATTACAGAGTTCTTAATGTACTGACCCTGACTGATGGATTTGATGTTAATTCATTTACGGCTATCCCTTACACAGGCATGCCAGTTGCATCAGCATTTGGCTTAAATCAAGTCGGGGGACAAATTCGTGTATTGTTCGCACACAATAATGATTATGGTTGGCATACCTTGAATACAATGACTTTGATGGGCAGTGCACCGATGGGTGGAGGTAGCCTGTTATCCGTTAATCATAATACTATTACCGCAATTGCACAAGATGCCGCAGGGATAACCTATTTGTTTGCAAGGTTCGGGGCATCTAATAATTTTAATATTTTCCGTAGTACTGAAAACATGCCACTTGTTGATACTGATTTTCTGAGACCATATTCATTTCATGTGTCGGGTAATTCCCTGGTTTTTATAGAAGGTATTCGAATCTTTGTGCAGAATACTTCGGGGACTGGGGCGTCCTATATTAATGCCCAACCTTCGTTTGTGCCTGGGAACTTTTCCTTGGGAAACAGTTATCAACCCAGAAGGCTGTCTGTTGTGGGTAATTCCGTTTTCGTCCTGGATGGACACAAGTCCAGCATAGACCTGTACACAATAAACCATGCAGGCGTTATTGGATTTAGTTCCACCGCGTTTGCAGCGATGGGCAATGAGTTGGGATTTATGAACTGGCCTACCGCTATGACCCTTATTGACGAGGGGCAGTTAATTGTTGCAGATCTCTCGCCCCGCATTCGCCGCCTGAGTGCCGCACACAACTATAGACAACTTGAGTGGTCAGATGAAGGGGTATTCATTAATGACATGGCATTCAACAATCATAATCGTGTTTTCGCAAGTGTTGTGCATAACCTGCAGAACCAAGTTTGGACATTTGACTTGGAGGGGAATCGTCTGGCCACGAGCTGGACAGGATTTAACAATGTATCGCAACTGGTTGTTAATAATGCGACACAAGAAATTTATGCCATGGATACAGGTGCAGGACAAATACTCCGCCTGATACCTGGTGGAACGGAGGTTGTAACCTTGCCCTCGCCAGTAACGATAACAAGTGGTACACGAGCAGTAATAGCAAATCGCTTTGATACGGATTTCCTTGTACTGGTTAATGCAGGTGGACATTGGGAAGTTAACATGACCACCAATATTGCAAGCCCTCTTGCATTAACATTTGATGTTCTTGATGTTACTGTGGATACTGTGGGAGGTATAATTGTTCTGGGCGAAGACTCTGGCAATAAGATTGCGTGGTTTGATGGGCAGACCCTTGAACTTACAGGAGCAACTGTTGCGACATTCAACCCTGCCCTGAATTTCGATCGTATGACCACAAGGCTGTACTGGCTGGGGGCTAGACATGCGGTGGAGAGCATTACATTGAATGAAGTCTGGTCATTTAGGAATACGGTAGCCCCGAATTTCGTGCACTATAACTGGAATACTCCAACCCCAATATTGCAGCCTACATCTGCATCCCCTTTATTTGGTCAGGTGACAGAAGATGCATTACTTTTTGAGTTCCCTGCCTCGGTTAATGCAATCAGGGCTCTTCCAGAGTTGGAGGTATTTATTGTCTTGCGGAACTTGGCCCCTGACTTTAATTACTCGTTAATTAGCTGGCAAGGATATGTGCGTTACTTGAATAATCGGTTTATTATACCCTACACAGATTATTTTGACGATACAGTTGATTTGTTTGGAACAACGGGTACACGGGTCAATGACGAGCGGCTTGGGCGAGTCATCCTTAATGGAGTTCGAATTTTCAAGTATCCAACAAGCGACAGCGTACATGTCAGCACAATAAATAAAACCCGTGATCGTGCAACCGCCATTACCGTAACCAGAAGAATTCTTATTCCTGACTTGCGTGATTGGGAATTTTTCGAGGTTCGATTAAATGCAAATGGAACCTTGAACCCCACCTCTGGGGCATATGTTGGATTCATAAACTTTCGACATGTTATTAATTACTATTTGGCCCCTAGTATGGAGGTGCACCAGTTTAGACCTAATGCACGAACAACGACTGCGGCTCAGCTCTTTAATGACTCTCTCGGACAAGAATTACGAGAAGGCGAAATCCTAGTAAGGCGAACCGAGGTCTTTGTTCGTGGAGGAATTGACAGAGCATTACTGTGGACCGCAGTTTATTATTATGATGAGGAAATGGGTCGAGTTATGCACGGCTTTGTATGGACAGAATACCTGGTCCCGAGGGGGATTAGTATCTGGCAAATTATGGGTATAGCCGCCTTGGTCATCGGGGCAATAACCGCAACAGTGTTCCTGGCAATGCATTTTAGAAGGAGACGGACGGTGTCTTGACAAACCTTGTCTTCAATGTTATAATACATCATGAAAATAGTTGATCAAGCATACGAAGATATTGTCATTAAGTTAGCCGACCTGCAGAAGAAAAAGATGGGTGAAGACACCTTTGTAGAACTTCGACTTGGGTCGGAGGAGGACATAAAAAAGGCCGAGGAGCACTCGGCCGAGTTGTCCGTTAAAATCGAAGAACTTAAGACGACTATCCCGCCCTACTTTGCTCAATTAGGCTATAAGCATACTATAGAGTACCATGATGATTATCACGGAGTCAGGACACACATTCAAATTGAAAGCTGCTGAGCTTTCTTTTTTGTTGTACTTAATTCGGCCTCTAATTTTTTTATATAATCTAGGAAACTTGTGATGTCTGAAAAGTGTTTGTATACGGCACTGAACCGAACATAAGCAATGGCGTCAAGGCGTTTGAGTTGCTCTAGGATTAGCTCCCCAATTCTTTGTGATGTAATTTCTTGGTCTAGGGTTGATGTTAGCTTCTTTTCAATCTCTTCCACTGCTTCGTCAATTTGTGCGATGGATATTGGGCGTTTCTCGCTGGACTTTACCATGCCTGCTTTGACCTTGTGCTTGTTAAATGCCTCTCGACGGCCATCTTTCTTGACAACAAGTAAAGGGATGACCTCGACGGTTTCGTAGCTGGTGAATCGTTTACTGCAACTTGTACACTCCCTCCTGCGACGGGTAGAGTTTGTTGCGTCGTTGGTGCGACTGTCGACCACTTTGCTGTCCAAATTTCCACAAAAAATACATTTCATTACAAATCTCCTTTATTGCCGTATGTCAAGGTCTGGAAAACTCGCTTTTATATCTTTTTCGACACTTTCCCATTCATCAGGGTGAATCATTGCAAATGAAGCAGGGGCATCATATGTATCCTTTCCGTGCCTCACTGGAAAATTCTTTGTATCACCTAACAGTACAGCAAAGCTTCGCCCCCCTGCTTTTAAAACTTGAGTATCGTCAAGGTTGCAATGTGCCAATTTGTTCCTGCATATGCTCTGGCATGTATAACCGATTTCTCTGTCAAGCCCATTAAACATGTCAAGAATAGATCCCCCTGTCATGGTTGATAGGGGCTTTACATCATTTATCATATCAAGAGTCGTTTCATAACAATTCCTGATATTTTTCAGACAAGTTGGATTATCAGCCGGACTTTGCTTTGATGGTTTGTACATATAAGCATATTATCACAAATATTAGTACAAGTAAAGTATAATAAGTATGAAACATTGCGTTGAAGTTGATAACCACCAAGAGTTTGATTTAAAAGATGTCCTGTGGACGCAAGAGTTAGATGGCGAGTTCGTGCCAGGTTCGTTTACCGTGGACGGAATTCCTAATATTCCATGCTTGGACGAAGGGCAAATAAGTTGGAATATTTCCCTGTGGAAATCTGGGAGAAGTATTAGGCTGTGCTTTGAGACGCGTTCTTGAGAGCCTCGACCATCTCGCCAATGTCGCCGTTTAGGAATGTTGTCATGTTATGAACAGATTTTCCGATGCGGTGGTCGGTGATTCGGCCTTGTGGATAGTTATATGTTCGGATTCTCTCTGATCTGTCCCCTGTTCCAACCTGGGTCTTGCGGGTTGCGGCATATTTCTTGTCCGCCTCGGATTGGTAATGGTCCGCCAGTTTGGATTGCAATATAGTTAGTGCCTTTTCGCGATTCTTAATCTGGGAGCGATTGTCTTGACATGCGACAACGGTGCCGGTTGGGATATGGGTAATTCGAACCGCGGACTCGGTTTTATTGACATGCTGTCCCCCTGCTCCGGAGGCTCTGTAGACATCAACGCGGAGGTCTTTTTCATCAATTTTAAAGTCAACTTCGACAGCCTCGGGCAATACCGCCACGGTTGCCGTGGATGTGTGGATTCGGCCCTGGGTTTCCGTCTCGGGCACGCGTTGCACCCTGTGAACACCGGATTCGTATTTAAAGTGTGAGAATGCACCATCACCCTCAATGGTTAATGCCGCGTTCTTGACGCCGCCAATCTCGGTTTCGTCGAGGTCAAAAATTTCCACCTCGAACCCTAGGGACTTTGCATACATTGTGTACATCCGCAATAATACTCCCGCAAATAATGCTGCCTCGTCACCACCTGCTGCTGGTCGAATTTCCATTATCAGATTTCCATCATCGCGTTCATCCCTAGGCTTTGTTAACTCTAATAACTCGGCCCAAATTTTATCGCTTTCCTGGGTCCATTCTGAAACAAGTTCTGCCATGCCTAGTTCTTTTGCCTCTTCAATATCGGCCTGGAGTTTCCTATATTTACTATAAGTGTCATATGTTTCTTGTGTCTTTGACAGTTTTTTTGCAAGTTTATATTCCCCTGCTTCTACCTTTGCAAGGGTTTCCTCATGCTTTACACACAATAACTCGATCTCTTCCCGCTTCGTCATGGACAAGTTCTATATTACTCCAACCTTCTTGATTTAGCAAGCCCTTTACAGCCTCGGCTTGACTGTACCCTATTTCAAGGGCTAGGATGCCTCCGTCAACCAAGTATTCCTTTGCTTGCGATGCGATAATTCTATAAAAATCCAAACCGTCCGTGCCCCCGTCAAGGGCGATGCGAGGCTCTTTAAGCGTTTGCGGGTCGTGTATACCAATCTCGTCTGACATGACATACGGTGGATTGGAAACGATAATATCGAACTTGCCTTCTATATTTTCGAACATGTCGCTGTGGATGAATTTAACTTTGGCGTTGTGAATTGCTGCATTTGATTGTGCAACGGTCAGGGCTTCTTTTGATATATCGGATGCATTGATTATCCCTTTGGAGTTCTTTGCAAGCACCACGGCAATTACGCCACTGCCTGTACATAGATCAAGAACTTTGTCACCGCTCTTGATTCGGTTCATCGCCTCCCTTACTAGGGTTTCTGTGTCGTACCTGGGCACTAAGACGGAACTGTTCACAACAAAATCAAGGTTGAAGAACCTTGATTTGCCTAAAATATAAGCCGAATTAATGAACATTGAATCCCCTTACTTTTTCGCAGCGGCAGCGTATCGCTTGTTGAACTTTTCTACACGACCGGCACTGTCGACGATTTTTTGTTTGCCAGTGAAGAATGGGTGGCAAACGGAACAGATTTCAATCTTGACATCGTCAGTACCGCCCTTGGTTGTCCAATTCTCAAACGATGCACCACAGGCACATGCGAACTTGGTGACTCTACTTTGTGGGTGAGTGTCTTTTTTCATGCCAATATTTTACACCCTTGAAAGATGTTTGTCAAACACAAAATTTTTTTATCTTCGGATAATCTCGTCCAAGCGCTCGGCAAGAATTCGTTTTGCATCCGCAGGGTCTTTTAGATATGGTAACTCGTAAAGATAGTCTAGAACAAATTCATTAAGTTTATCGCGGCCTGATGCCGCGGATACCAAGTCGGCTTTTTTCTGGGCTCTTGCAAGTTCCAGGTTTTCCCGTATCTTTGCCCGTGCGTATGGTATATCGAACTCGCTGCCTGCTGCAGTGAAATAGTCTGCGGACTGACGGGTAAAGGATTGTGGGTTCTCGTCAAGTAAGCCGTTCTCCTCTGCTATTCGCCAAGCCTCTGAATTACTTATAAATATACCATCGCTGTCGATAAAACCTCTTTCAGTTTTATGAACATGGCCAAAGAAAAAGTCATGGTCTGGGTTCATGTCACTGTACTCCATTTCTGAATGTTTATCACACCAAGCATGCTCTGTGCCAATTCGAACCTTGTTACCAAACAGTAGTGCCGCAGCGACAACCGTTCGATATCCCATCTCGCGTAGTTTCATAAAACTATTGTAGCAAAATGAATCCCATTAGTCAAGAGAACCCGTTTGTCAAACACAGAATTACCTATTATAATAGAAGCATGAAAAAACGCATTGCATTAATAGCGTTGAGTGCCATTATTGTGGGCTTGACCGCAATTACTTTGACAGGATGCGGGCGAAGCTTGCACACTTATTGGGATGCAAGGCTTGTACGAAGGGGATACCCAGAGATTATTTCAAGCAGGATTGAGATACGAGGCTTGACAAATGCAGGTATGCAGCAAAGGATTTTGACAGTACCAAAAGAAATTAGTGGAGAGACAAATATTTGGCTGACAGGTCGGACAGCCTTCCCAGGTGGCGGGAACATCTCCCCAGACCTAGGTATTTTAGAGGGGGTAATATTTGAAGGTATCCCCAATGTTGCAAGTGGCGATAACAGAGGGGGTGGATTTTTTAGGGATTCCAATTTGCGTTGGGTAGAGCTTGAAGAGAAACAAATCAATCCACTAGAAAATGGAGGAGACAATGGAGATGCCGCAGTCAATTCAAGATTTCCCATAGGCACAGTAATTATATATCGTCAGAATAATTCTGGTGACTTTAATTTGTCCCAACTTGACAGTTCATTGATTCATGTGTTTGCTGATCAATTTGACGCGAGTTTGATGCCAGATGAAATATGGAAGGAGGTTCAATCATGAAATTGAATTTAAGTGTTAGTACCCAGAGAAAGATATTGATTGGCGTAATTGCCCTGTCGATTTGTCTGGCAATTTTGATGACAATTCTAGGAAGTTTGGAGCATAGAAACCTTGACGCAGGACAAGCCATGTCGTTCGGACGAGCATTTCTGTGGATTTCGTTGGCGTCTGTGTTCCTTATTGGCGGGGTTGGTGTGCCACTTGTATTTTATTTTAGGATTCAGGAGCAGCCTCAGGAGATTGAGGTTGTTGAGGTTGAGGAACAAGCATCTTAACAAGGCCGTCCTCGCCCCAGATTGGGTCTTCGGCTTCTATCAGTGATTCATCTTCCAGCAAGAACGATTCGTCATTTGGGCCTATGACGACACGAACCTCTCTGCCCTTTACAAGCCTGCTTAGGTTGGCGTATTTCCTTGCATCAATTTCTGGAAAAACGGAATGAAGGTCGTCAAGTTTGATACGCTTTGCAACTTTCTTTTTATCGCCGTTTTCATTCACGAACTCGTAGACAATAGCTATACCTTTGTTACTGCCGAAGGCTGTATTCAATCCTGAATCAAGAATAGCCATAGTGCTTGGTAGATCATTGCCACCGATAATAGTTGCAGTAGTGACCTTTAAGCGGCGGTGATCGAGGTTCTTGAAGATTCGGGCAGGTCGCACCAATCTTCTGTACAATAGTACAATCAACCCTCCTAATACGGTAACACCAAGCCCTACCGTCCAAAACCAACTTGGGGCAGCTTCGCCCTCGAGCTCTATCCCTGATACACCAAGAATAATTACAGGTATACCTAAAACAATTAAAAATATCCCGCACCATAGTACTATCTTGAAGTATCCAAGGAAGTCCGAGATAATGAAGCCGTGCTTTTCCTGTTCATAGAATTCAAAGTTTGCCATACTTGTTTATATCATAAAAAGATAACTCTGTCATTGACCTTTTGTTCTTAGTATAGTAAACTGCCCACATGAATGCTGTTGAATTAAATGAAGAGTTAAGCGGGTTCGGTGCCCTGTTACTTGCATCGGCGGTCAAGTCGATTTATCCGACTGTGAAACTGGGGGGCGGAAGTGTCGGTGAATTTGGGTACTATTTCGATTTCGAGTTTTCCGTACCCGTCAAAACCGAGGACTTATCAAAAATTGAAGACGAGATGAAACGCCTTGGTAAACGAGCCGAAGTTAGCGTAATGGAAAAAACTAAAAGCGAGGCAGTCAAGTTATTCGACAAATCTGGCGAACCGTTTCTGGTTGAGCTGGCGGGCACACGAAAAGGTAAGATTGGAATTGTAAAGTTGGGTAATACCTCGGTAGTTGCCGATTTCGCGATATGCGAGAAATCTCCATCTGTTGTTAAGCTGACCCAGATTACTGGTGCGTATTGGAAGGGTGATGCTAAGAATAAAATGCTGACCCGAATCTATGGAGTTGCGTTTAAGAGCAAAGACGAACTGGCAAAATATCATGAATGGCAAGAGGACATTAAACGCCGCGACCACAACAAAATAGGACGAGAGTTAGAGTACTTTACAACCGATCCTATGATTGGGCAAGGCTTGCCGCTGATTCTGCCAAAAGGTGCACGAATCATCAAGACCCTGCAGCGTTGGGTCGAGGACGAGGAAGAAAAACGCGGCTATATGCAGGTTTACACACCTGACTTAACAAAAAGTGATTTATTCAAAGCCAGTGGCCACTGGACCCATTATAAAGATGGAATGTTTGTTATTGGGGATGAGAGGTTGGATGATGAGGTGTTCGCATTAAAACCTATGAACTGTCCCTTCCACATTGCAATCTATAAAAGTCAGATTCGATCGTACCGAGACCTGCCTATTCGCATCTCGGAAACGGGTAAACAGTATCGAAACGAAAACAGTGGCGAGATGCACGGCCTGACAAGGGTTCGTCAATATACATTGTCGGACGCACATATATTTTGCCGCCCTGACCAAGTTCAGCAAATCTTTGATGAGTGCTTGCAACTGACTGATTTTCTTGTACGCTCGCTTGGCATCCAAGACAGAATTTGGTATAGGTTCAGCAAGTGGGATCCAAACAATCGCGAGAAATATATAGACAACAAAGAGGCATGGGAGAAGTCCGAGGCAGTTATCCGAGAAGTCCTTGTCCGAAACAAGATGAAATTCGTTGAGGCGGCGGACGAAGCGGCATTCTATGGACCAAAAATTGATATACAAGCAAAGAATGTTTACGGGAAAGAAGATACCCTTTTCACTGTGCAACTTGATTTTGCATTAGCGGAAAAATTTGGACTGAGTTACATTGATGAGAACGGTCAGAAAATAACTCCATTTTTGGTTCACAGAGCATCTCTGGGTGCGTACGAGAGGACCTTTGCATTCTTGCTGGAACATTTCGCAGGAGCGTTACCTGTGTGGCTGTCGCCCACTCAGGCCGTTGTAATGGGTATCACTAATAAACAAGATGATTATGTCGATGAGATTTTCAAGAATCTAAGAGGTAAACTCCGAATCGAAAAAGACATCCGTGCCGAGAAAGTTGGATACAAAATTAGAGAGCATTCAAAGAAAAAAATTCCATACTTAATAGTCGTCGGAGAAAAGGAACGCGAAGAGGGCAAGATATCCGTTAGGACCAGAGAAGGTTCAGACTTGGGCACTATGAATATTGAAGAGTTCTTTGGCCTCGGGCAGTTCAACGCACCCACCGAATAGACTTTTGATGCGATCAAAGAATTCAGATTGCCCACCCCAGAAAAATATTTTTCGAGGGTTGTTATGAATCAAAATGCTTACTGCACGCATGCTGCTGGGTAACGACTGGTTAATATAGCTGATGCTCAATTCCTTCATTTGGCGGTCATATAGACGAACCTCGTCCTGAATGCATTCCAGGAATACTTCGTCAAGGCGTTGCTCTAGGTTACTTATAAGATATTTAAGTAACTCGAAGAAATTTCCCTCCACAACCAAGTTCTCTACATTGTCGTTGGCTATTAAACAGATTTCATCCCAACGCTTTTTTAAATTTGAGAGCTTGAAATCATAGAAGCTGCTTAACACAAAAACAGGTGAAATCTCTAGTATTTCCATGACAAGATACTTGTCCATTTCTCTATCGAATTCGCACAGTGCGGTTATGAAGAGGTGGCGGTCGAAGTTGTCATGTATCGGAAGTTTCATATTTTCTAATATGTAATGTGATTTGCAGTCATTAATTATTATCTCGGCTATTGCATCTCTTAGGACTTCGACACATGTGTTTTTGATAGTAAGTTTGCCTTTACCTAGAGTGCCGCCTGCCCTGGATTGGATATATTTTAATGTATTCACGAACCTTT
>Ga0131853_10016030_pt1 | contig 13688 bp, 18 predicted proteins | sample TergutLab28metaG_FD_92764 | JGI IMG/M metagenome (GOLD analysis project Ga0131853, IMG submission 92764) | Labiotermes labralis P1 segment gut microbial communities from Petit-Saut dam, French Guiana - Lab288 P1 (version 2) (version 2) | ecosystem: Host-associated > Arthropoda: Insects >... | reverse complement strand
ATCCCAGACACGTTGGATAATGTTATAGTTCAGTTATGCATGTATAACGTAGAGGTATACTCACTATTGGAACATGTATTGGAGCTCTTCATGTAAGTGTAAAAAGGGATTATGTAATTCGAAACATTAATGCACACGTGCAATAACATCGTGCTGCAACACGGGTGCAAGGTCATTTGTTAACGTAAGCGGTACATGTTTTCGAAATTGTTGCTCGAGGGGCGATGTCAGTAATTCTCCGAGCTGCTGAGTAAGTACTTGATGCAGTTGTGCAGTCTTGATATGATGCAATCGAAGATATCAGCGTAAAAACAGGAATAAATACATTTTCAACATTTTCACAAGGGTGATATGATAGGACAGCTCTGCACTGACGAAATAGAGGTAGACACGCTAGCGGAAAGTGTCTCGAAGCTATGTATGTGAGTGTAAAAAGGAATTATCTGATATGAATCATTCGACACGTGTGTAGGATGCAGTGCATGCACACGCGCATGTATTAGCCTTGCAACGTAAGCGGTACATGTTTTCGAAAGTATAGCTTGAGCTGCAGAGTAAGTACGTGATTTATCGGTTTACCAGTGTGCAGTCTCGATATGGTGATGCAATTGAAGATATTAGCGTAAAAAAGTAATAAGTACGTTCTCAACATTTGGCACGGTCAACTTTGAGCTCGGGATATGTTAGAGTACGGTGTTGCATTCACCACGTACAGGTAGACTCGCTAGTGGAACGTGTCTCGAAGCTCCTCACGTTAGTGTAAGAAGGGATTATCTAATTTGAATCATTCGACACGCTTGATGAAGCTTAAGCTGATTCTACGCAGTTGCTGTATAAAAGCTAAGTGATACGAACGTTAGCCATCTTTGTAAGGACGATCTCCGGCCTGCATACCGACCAGCCTGGTGTGGTAAGTGCGTCTTCTTTGTTTGTTGCCTAACAGTACTGTCGTACTGAATATTAGGAGACAGTAACTTGGTATCAAATTAAAGAGGTTGCACTTACTTGTGTGAACAAGCATCTGAAGACAGGGTTGCTCGGTAAGTACGTTCCTGTTCATAAGAAATGTTTTATTGACATGTTTTTAATAATATTACAGATTACATATCTTACTCTCTCTGTTTGTTCTTCAGACGAGTAAGCGAAGTATTATCTTGTCCCTTTGTCATGTATGCAAAGTAGAAAGTAATTTTCTGGTTGTGCAATGCAACACAAGACAAAGGAATAAGATAATATTTCTTTTCAGATGACGCGTGTCCAGGATCCTTGCCCAGCTGCCAGCTGTTTGCCGTGTAAGTGTATATGTCGTATTTAGTGGTTAAAACCAGTAAGGCGACGGTTAGCATCTTGACGAAGAGACAGAAGCAAGTTTTATCCCTTCGCAAGAAAGAAAGAAATACCCGCATTTTACCCGTAGTTTGCTTCTTAGTTGATCGTAGATCCTAACCGCGCCTAACTGGTTTGAGCACCAAATCTGATACATGCACTTGCAGCACATCTCACACACGTCTACATTGAAGAGGTGCAGTGAAGGTGTCGAATCGCTCGTCCAGGATCCAGCTGCCTTTACCGTTTGCAGGGTAGGTTTATGTCATATTTAGTGCTCATATCTTTCTGGTATTGTTAGCAGCAAGCTTTATCCCATGTATTTTGCTTCCATGGATGCTAACAGTGCCTCAAAGGTATGAGCACCAAATCTGATAAATACACTTGCAACCCATCACACACACACACACGCGCGCGCGCGCACGTCTACGTTGAAGAGGTGTCGGGAAGGTTTCGACTCGCCTGCGGCTGTACAGCAGCAGTGTCGGAAAAACAGGTTAGTGCAATGTGGTTACACGAGTGTACACAACTCCGACATCCGCGTATGAATTCTTCCTTGATATAACGATTGTAGACGCAATTCGGAAACCAGAGTGCGTGCTCCCTCCACGCGTCATCTGTGGGACGCCAATTTTTTAGCCCTCCACCACAGTGAAAGCATTTTGTCCCATCACTTTGACCTGTAAGTAAAGTGTCGTATGTAGACTCCAAGGTAGTGATTCTACTAGTGATACAGAGATAGTGGTGATTTATATACCTGTGTAGTAGAAACCGGCTGAACTCAAAGATTCGGGAGAAGGATTCATACCGTGAGGCCAATGCACATATGACCTCAATCGTGAATCTTTGATATTAAGGATTAAATATTTAGGTCCCTGCCAGATAATCGTGGCGCTTTGCACTGGGCTGCTTCGCTGTGGTCTGGAATTTGGTCTGTACTCCATTGTTGTCGACTCGAAATGAAAATATGTTTCACCCGTCGTGTGGATATAAAGTGACACATTTTTATCTGGTATGAAGTAGCTTATTTTCGAACAATCAGTATGTGTTGGCATCCCTCTTACAATAGTAATAATCATGAAAAATTCGTTTAAAAGCGGAAAATGTGTTAGTACCTGCTACGTGTTTTAACAATAATAAGAAAGGCTGACGTGAGTGTACGTGGAAGCAAGTACAAACGGTTTAACAATAATAAGTATTTGTGTACATGATACGTGTTTATCTGTTAGTAATGAGTATCGTTGTGCAATGTTTGATTATGCTTTACAATGTCGTTTTGAGTTCGTCAAACACTTGTCAATACAGATGTGCTTACAGGTGTTAGTAGCCGGTTCGACATAATTAACCGAAGTTAGTGTCAGTCACATATGCCAGAACGTCGGGAGAGAAAGTGTGTACACATGTAGTAGATTTTGAATGACGTGAAACATTCTCGAGAGATACTGCAAGGCCCCGATTCTCAGGTTAATGTACTGTTTATGGTGATACAATCGGGCGATCCTGTAGCTTCCCGTTGTGTTCGGTCTGAAGTTGCCCTCCTTGCACCTGTACTGCTCGTTGCCACACATGGACTCGCAAATCCTAGCCATACATTCCGCCATCTTGTTGACCTGCCGATCATCGGGAATGAGGATGGTAGACCCGCTCTTCACGGATCCGAATTCCACGAAGGGTTGCTAATCTCGAGTGGGGTAGAAATCGACGGAGACGTATCTGATCCTGTCTTCGTCGATGAAAAAGAGGCGTCGCAATAGGACCTTTTCGGTTAGAATATCAGATTGACGGCCTCAGCGTAGAAGTTGCAGGTGTCAAATTCTGACGGTTTGACGTGTTTAGGCGCCGATGCCTCCGACGAAGTTTCGGTAGCGTATGGCCGACGTCTTCTAGCAGACATTGCCGAGGACAGAGTGATCGGGCAGCCTACCGCTCGTTCAGTTTTAAACAGCTGAAACAAATTTGGCCGTATGACGTGTCATGTCTTTGGGGCATTTTACATAATATTTCGTCTGCAGGTGGAACATCAACCAATTGGAAAGGGAATGCTCGGTTTGCGCACTTGATGTTGGGAAATTTGTGACAAGACAGGCTGCACCAGCGTGTGTGATGAAAAGATGTGGACTGAGGACAGTTGAAATCCTGCGGGTTAAGAATCGGGCGATCCAGTAGTTCGGAGTGAAATTTACATTGTGTAATGTCGTAGCAGTAGAGGTGAGCGAACCCTGCTACCGCCTCGCTCACGACCGTGTACAGATCGTGGTAGGCTATGTTTCCGTCCTCCCAATTGAGCCCGTTTTCATCGGCGCCGTGAGACGTCATGCTATAGGAGTTCCTGAAACGGAACGAGTCGCACACGTTTTTGGCGGCCACAGAATTCCTTGACCACGGTGTCATTCTGGCACCATCTAAAAAATTCGAAATCCATTATAACCGCCATATCGGTTGACATAGCTGAGGGAGACGAAACTACGATTGATTACCTACCTTCTATAGAAAGCTGGCGCTGCATTGTCCGCCGGTACCTCTCGGCTACCCGAATTCGTAAGTGGAGGCTCTAACGATCTGTCGGTCTGCTGACGCATCGTCGAATTGCCCGACCAATTGTTTGGCGATGAACCCCTGTTCGATGTAGAGGGCAAATAGCAATATTTGCCGCAGACATTACTCGTCAGGCCTCTTAGTTGTTCCCTGTTAGAATCCCAGACGGTACATTTACGTCGTATGAAGGCCGCTATGTCGGGGACGAGCGGTACGATACCGTACGAATCGAAGAATTAGGCTCTCGAGGGTTTTGGTAGGAAATGTACGGCTAGCCAGTGTGAACCATTCTGTGTGTGAGGATCGGCATTGATTATGACCGTGCCACTTTGCGTGACGGAGCGCGGCAAAATATCGTAGAGGAAGACTCCCAAGAACGATTTCACATTACTCAGGGTACACAATATCTGCGTCGTGACCAATTTTTAAATATCTGTCGAGACCGTTCCGGAGGTATCTAGGCGAACTGAATTATCGTATTCGAGATAAAATATGACGTGATGGGTTCGGATGTCGGCTTGCTGAATTTCAATTCCACTCTGATATTGCCATTATCCGGGTGTGACGTATGTCCCTCAGAGGCGCCTCGATGTAGTGTCAAGTCGTAGAGTAGTACGAAATAGCCATTATACATGTCGTGAGTTATCTGGAGACCCGAGTTCGAGTGGTGGGTGTCCGACCCTTCAATGAGCGCCCTGTATCCGATGACTGAGGTCTTCTCGTGATCCATGCCCAGAGACAGAACTTCGGTGTGTATCTTTGCCGTTCACGTTCAGCTCGAAAGAACTCAGATTGTAGTGACGGAAAAAAATACGGGTTCGTCGTCACGGAGCAGAGAAATTCAACGTTCGTCACCATGGTGAATAGAAGTCGTTTTGGGATGGGTCCCAACAGGGTGTTGTCTGTGGAAAGCGATTGCGCTCCGCCAGAAAACATGAGACTTCAGTTCGACTGTGGTCAGATTGTAGTGTGCGAGAGCGCCCTTTTCGAGAGCGGAATTATGCGCCAACAGGAGCGACGGACTGGGCTTTATTCGGTTGACCAATAGCTGGGCTTCGAGAAACTTGAAAACCGTCTTTGATTCCGCATTCTTGTTCATCAGGTATGAACTCGACTTGGCCTTTGTGAGTTTAATCTGCATTCGAACGCCCGAGATTAGATATAGCTGTACGTTACATATGTCGCTGTGGATCCGACCGTAGAATTGAACCTCTTTGCACTGCTTGATCCGGTTCCATCGCGGTATTAAATCTTTGTTTTTTCATCCGAGTCTGTAGGGTCGCAGGGCGATAGGTCACCGTCATGCACATACCAGAACGCATTTGTCAGATGCGAGGCTGCGGCATCACTGTTGTACGTCAATAAGGTCTCGAAATATGATTGATAGTTTTAGAGGTAGGTGGCCTGGTTTATAGTCATGCCGTTCAGGGCGATGCTACATTCACTGAAAAGCGAGTGTAAAAAATTATTCGTCACCGCAGTGAAATCGGTGTTCAAATTTGTACCGTCAGCCTTGGCCAGTTTACCTCAGATATAGAGTTTTATTTTTAGGTCTACGTACGTGTCTTTATCGGCGGGGATTAGGAATTCTAGATCGCTCTGTTCCACAGACGCTGTGGGCTTGTAATTCACCGCGGTTTTCTCGACGACACGCCAGTATAGGTCTCGGGGCAATTAGGTCGAACTTGGAACTTAGAGACACAGACATGTTTAGCGGCGGTGGTCATATAATGACTGATATAAATTTGGAGAAGATAGCTATGTGTAAGCCTAGGTTTTTTGCCGCGTCTTTTCCGCTTGACGAATGCCTTGCGCTTGCGACCTCGTCCCCGCAACTTACCGATCAAATTTCGAGCCGTCTCGTTCACGTGAAGCGAGACTATATCCCGAGGGTTTTCGTCGGGCGATCTGGCAACGTCTGACAAGATATCGCTTCTGATGCGCAACGTTTCTCGCCCTAGGATCTTGGCACCGCTCCAGAAGACCGGTCTAACAGCGCGTCATAGCCCTGCCAAAAAAACTGCCGATCTCGTAGCCCCGCTGAAGGAAGAGCGGGGCCGCGTGAACTGGTCCTATGCCGTTGCTCTTGCCGCGACGTGCCCGATGAAGGTAGTACCGCACAAGGGGATCCATAAGAATTTTTTCGGCAGGAATGATGACGAGGCTATTTCATATTACCATGCCGAAACGCGCTGAAAATGTAGGATTGCCTTTGTCGGCGTCTTGATACTCTTGAATTCGGCCGGCTTACCCGTCATTTTCAGGATCTCTATCCTTATATTTTTAAACGTCCGCTTCTCGACGTGCAGATAATAAACATAATCGAACTCGTGTTGACCCGAGACTGACGGATAAATAAACGTTCTGAGACGGCGGACCAGTACTCCACCCACATACTGTGGCGATATCAAATCACAATATATTAAGCCTATATTATCGCCCACGATTAACGTGGGTTTAAACGTTCCCACATTTTTCGGAGGATAGGAGAATTCGCATAGCCCCAGTTCGGAATTTTCGGAGAACCCAGTACTATGGGCCGCTCCAACTCAGCCGTGAATGTGGCGATCGTGGTACCCGGATATAGATTGGTCGAGGCGTTATTGAACGTCACCTAAATTGTTTTGGATCTTCGTACATTTTTCACGCTCGATGCGGGGATCCAGGAATCAAAATCATTCGAATAACCTCCAACGGGCCAGATACTCTAAAATGCCGCGTTTGTCCCGCTTGTCCAATTTTAAATCTATCTTATAGACTACGTTTCTGACGCGCCAGGAGTCGGTTCCTCCAGATAGAACTGGCCGTCTCTAGGCGTCCCGTTTAAATCTAACAATTCGTAGAGTGGGTGCGGACGCCTCTCTATCAGCTTTTGTATCCGAAATATCACCGTTCTAAAATTCTGCTCAGCGTCCTTTGCTAACTTCATCTTTTTCCTGATGCGCACGTGTTGCCGCACGCGAAACTTGGCCTTCGCGATGCGTACAGTATGTCTCCGAGCCACCATTCTCTTCCATATCGCGACGGCGCCATGCCCGTCGCCGAGTGAACCGTTTCGTTGTAGGCCCTGAAAAATTTTGGGTCAACGATATATCTGTACGTATTTTTGTAGGTGAAATATTTATACATCCTATCGCGAATTGTTCGATGCGCGCGTTCGATGACGACACTTTTAACGTCCGGATTCCTACACACCTGAAACTGAATGCCCTCGCGTTTTAACATATCATGGAAGTGTTTATTTAAGAATTCTTTGCCCTTATTGGTCCTGACCCAGACGGGACGCCGACGAGTCTTCTAATATCGTCATAAATGCCGACGCAGCGGCTGTAGCCCTCTTTGACCTCAGAGGGACCAGATTTAGAAATTTGGAATATACGTCAATGACGGATAAAATGTATTTATAAATTTGCAGAGAGCCAGGGCTTCGACCAGGTCGCTTTCCCAAACATCCATCACGTTATTCACCGAGTAGCGGTTGCGCGCGAAACGCTTCCTGATCGGTCGGTGAAGCGTGTAATCATCTTGCTTCTCTAGCCAGGCTGTGATATCGTCCGGCTTCTTCTTCCTCACCGCCACATCGTTTTTTTTCAGTGTCGAAAACGCCGTCGGTTAGGCAGCGTCATAATACAATCTGCTAGCGGCCATCAGTACTTTGCCCACCGGTGATGTAACGCGGTTTCGATACCTCGTTGCCTGATATGTGGGTCGAGGGGAGCAATGACGTTACGATATTTGGATCGACGCGTTATCTGTATGTCAGCGCCGGGCTGGTAGTCTGTCAAATTATATATTTTTTCATATCTTTTGTCGTGAATTTCTTTCGATTCACACTTTTGCGCATCAATATCTCCCACAATCCGGTCGTCCCTCTAAATTCTTTCCCCTTAATTCTGATATCTCTGTCGTTATCTACAAGCACTGTGTTATCGCCTTTCTTAAACAGTCACCGTCTTTCCTGATACCTGTTGAGTGTCGAGATAGCGTCGGTTGTAGAAATATGGCAAAATGTACGGACTAGCTATGGGGCCGACATTATCCCTACCGAAAGCCCGTGCATCTTCGTCAACAAAAACATCATCATCATCATCGTCGTCACTTATTTCTTCGAAACTGAATCTCGGCTTCGGCGTCTTATATACCGCTAAAGTGGAGGGTAAGGCGACAGGTTCCGCTGCGTCCGTCTGCGTCCCGACAACGAAACGTCGCGATGGCTGCGGTGCCTTCGAATCCACAGGTTTCGGACTAGAAGATGCTAGTTCGGGTAATACGTTTTTTTAGAAAATCCGGCATCGACTTAATCCGCGTCTTGCGTCTGATATTGGCCTCTCCCATCTTTTCTCGAAATTTAACCCATTTTTCTTAGGTGTGTTGCTTTTCGCGTTTTCGCGTCTCGTTTTTATTCCACGGTGGAGGAGGGGGGAGGGTTTTGGGCCTCTGGAAACTTTTCGGTCGAAACAAGAGGGGACGGTGTTCTGGGGCCTCTGGAAACTTTTCGGCCGAAACAAGATACATTTTACGTAACATTGTTTCGAGGAAAATATTAGGCTGGCGATCGCGGGCAGAACGGCACTGAGCAGAGGGAATAGGAATCCGCCCCGTTGGACTGTGAACTGCTTCTTGCTAGAGAGAGGCACTCGCCTGTCGGCCACCTTGCGAACTGTGGCCTTGTGCTTTCGCAATATACGCGTATTAGAACCTGACAACTTGACGTTTCCTTTCAGGACGTTCAAGATGCATTCGTTTATACTATTCACGAGTTTCTTGTTACAGTTTCGGTTCGGCCTTCTAATGTGCGTGAAGGGCGTGGTAATTCGATTTTACTCTTTTCATCCTCTATCGGCGGCGAGTAGACAAATAGTCTGCTCTGTCGGAAATGTATTCGTTCGAAAACGCAGGCGATCATCAGTATCTTGTGACAGATCTAGGAGTAGATATCCTTTGGGTCGTTGAGTCGCGTCCAGGTAGGCCTTGTATAGACTAGCACTGTTTTCTGAGTAAACTTGACGAGCCAAATACATGAACTGATTCTTCTCCCTGACGTTTTTCAATAGGACCAGATATTTGGCGTTTAGGGAAATGTCCTTACAAAAACGACCCTGGTGAAAGAGGCTTTGGGTGATCAGAATTACTCTAATGCTGCCTTTCGTAATGAAGTCACACACTTGCTCGGAATAAACGTCGTTTAAGAGATCGTGGAGTGTCACGGGGCACGGTCTGACGCGCGCGTTATCAAAGTCTGCCCGGACGCCCTCGTTAAAAATTACGTTTCTGTTCGGCAGTACTGTCGCGCGAGGGAACCGCGGTCTTCTCGCTATAGCACCTGATCACCCCGTCGTCGAAATCCCGTTCCGTACAGAGCGTCGAGGTTCTGCAGTAACCGTATATAGAGCGACGACTTGCCTGAACCGCTAGGTCCAATGTGTACGTGAACGAATGCTTAAATTTAATGTCATCTTTGATGGATAGGCAGGCTATAATAGAAGACCTATCCAAATAACCCATTCTATTTATACCCAAAAGGGACGGACGTATTGTCACCTAAACGCAGTCTTTTTAATAATGGAATCATGCAGGTTTTATCTAATGGTTCGGTGACTGTTGATACTTGTCCAACCTCTCCCTTCCTCTTACGTTTAATTTTCTTCACGGGATGGACATTCACGATGGTGGGTTCGTCCCCCGTTGCCAGAATCATGTCCGTAATTACTTCAAAATTGGCTGATTTTGACGCACTATAATTGAGTGTTATTCACCGTGGTTTACATACTGTTTTTTCGAAAGTCCCTGTCACAACCCTGTACGCGTAATTCTTTGGCCCACCACTCGCAAATTCTGAAATAAATTGAGGGGCCCAATTGTGAGGTCAAGTCGCCCAATTTGTCCCCCGTTTCAATGAGCTCGGGTTCATCATTGGCTGAATGTATATCACCGAGTCTGTGTCGCAATAGATGAATTCTCTTGCGGCTTGTCCTGATAGCGATACAGATGTATCCTTGCCCCTCCGATGACGTAGGCGCCTTTTACCTCATTAGTATAACTTAAGTTCGGCACGTGTTCCCCTGCCCCGCGCTTCCACGGGCGCAAGACTACGTCATCGCTTGCAAACACGAGGTGAGTAACATCGATGCCGGGCGTGGCCAAAAAAACCGTACAGTTCTTTGGTTTCGGTGACTATTTGAGTCAATTTCCGATCATTCCGCTCCGTCAATTGGGGCAGAGTTTGGCCAGACCTTGTTTCGCAGAGTTAAACCTGATACACGCCTCATCCAATCTTATGCCTTCATTCTGCCAAAACGCTTCTGCATAACGCTCGTCGTCCTCGGGGCTTTAAACCCAATTGGGATAACCGCTAGCTTCGGATTTCAATTTCAGGAATGTATGTGTGTAGTTCTCGAAAAGTCCCCCCCCCCCCACCGCCTGTTTTGGGAATGTATTGGGTCACCTGATACTCGTAGACCTCATAGTTCTCGAGTATCCTGATTGCTTTCCGCACAGCCAACTTAACCTCATCCATTACCCAGGTATTTGAGGGCTCGATCCTCATCCTCGGTATGCGTACATTCTGCACAGGGGGCGTGAACGCATGTTTTACACAGGCAGAACATGAGTTTATTATTACACCTGTAGGGGAGGACGGGATGGTTCAACTTGTCTGGCGGAACAATCGAACATTTGATTAGACCCTCCATACGTACGCATGCTTCTATGTCCCTACATTCATCGCCCACGTGAATGACTGGATAAGTTATGGGGAACTTAAACTACTTGTATGTGTATGGATAGAGACTCATGATTTCGACGTATTGAATAGTTTCATTTTCCCTTTCTTTATGGTAGAGACACATGGCCTCGGTTCGACCACCGTAAAGGTCATCACGGGTACGTAATGGACTCTGGGATGCGTAAGCAGTTGGGGTTTATTTTTCACAATGCCAGACTCGTCAAACTCGCATTCCCATTGATGCTTGACCGTATAACCCGATCGCGTTATGTGCTCCAGGCGCGACATCGTTCGCTCATGCCGTTCCGGTAGTGTATCGCCATTCATGGTGATGAAGTCACGGAACGGTTGACCCGTATGGCCATGGTAATGACACCCGAAAAATTCGTATACTATACGGGTCTCGGGGCAATAACCGTCTAAGCTGAAGCGGGGTAGTTCGGGCAACCTGAACTCGCACCCGTTGCGAGCGTGCTTTATCTTCACCCCGTCAGTTTGCTCCATATGCAACAGCCACATCAAGGCCTTTTTACTACACTTGTTACATGTATATCCTCCGGTCGGTATAATAAGTCCAATTTTTTCGGACAGCAAAAATCGTCACCGTAGGAATTTATTACATGCCCACGCGATCGTTATAGATTCGACGAATACGTCTAGATTTCCTACGTGCATGAATTCTCGTCTGAAAACTCGGCACGCCTGTTTTAGGACTTTCGTCACCCTGACAGTAAATTTGCAGCACGCGCCTGTATTCGAAAATGGGCTCCTCAGATTTCTGGCTCTCGTAGCACGCTTGAAACTCCCTTCTCTCCTCCTCGCCCATTACATTCACGCCATAATACGTGACGTCGGGGTTGGGGCCTACGTAGTCTAGGTTTTCCTCAGTACTAAAATAATGAGGGTACCACGACTTACAGGCCGTCAGCCCGAACGCGTCGGGCAGCTTGCGCAGAGGGTAGGGGAGGAAGGACACGCTATGCAAAAACACCAGATGCTCCATTTTCATACACATAATTTTTTGACTATTCATAATCATTTCGGATTTCCATTTCTGTGGGATGGCCTTATTTAGGATGCAATGAAGGTCGAAGGCCTTGGCGTTATGTGCTATAGCGACGATCTTATTGGCCCAAGGGCGTGTTTCTGTTAGGTATGAAAGGAGATCCCCACAGGATCTTGTAAGAACGAATGCTTCCTCCTACCGCATCGCACGCAATCACCTACGTCTTCCTCATCCTCGCATCGCGAACAGAACTGCTGCCCGCATACAGGATTTGGTACGTGTAACTTAGCCTCATTCGTGTACCTAGTATTTTGGGTAATTTCGATATCGTAGAATACGTACAGTACCTTCTCACTTCCGGGGTGCAGCGCGTCCTTCAGAGGTCTCATATAACACATGTGACCTGTTTCTTTGTTCTCCTTACAGTTTCACAGAATAGCTTGTTACATTCGTGATTGCCGCGCGTCACGACCCATCCGCGCGTCGCGCAACATCGCTTTCTTTCGCACACGGAAAGATTCTGTTGGGTGCTCTGTTTGTGGTTAGCGAAACACGTGTGGCGTCGAAAATGTCTGTTGCATTCGGCACAGGGGATTCGAACTTTGGAGAACGCGCACGGCGGGCTGGCCATGCAATCGCTACAAGTTTGGTTATAGGCGTGCGTGACGTCACTTGTACACGCCTTTCTGCACCCTTTACACATGTAGTGTCTGGCCATGGCACCGGTAAGGTTAGCGATCATGTGATAATGTCGTTCAACATCATCGTAAAGTATATTAAGTCTTAGAGGAGTCTACCTGCCCTTCGAACAATATATCGTCGCAACTGAGTCCGTTGTAGACGACTGTCTTGTACTCCCTAATGTGTTCCTGGAAACGGATTAATTCGGCAATCCCCCCACGTGTAAACGGATCGATACCGGTCGTCTTGAGTAGCGTTTGGACTGCTTGGCCTATCTTCCGAACTTTTCGATACGCCTTATAATTCGGAGCATTGTCTGCTCTCGCAATTGCTATTACTGGAGCGGGAGCTAAGGAGTTCTCTTTTGCTTTCACCTCCACGATACTTCTCTTGAGGTGTGCCATTACGGCGAGCGGTCTACCTCTGCTTTTCAGTAGACGTTTAACGAAACCTACAGGTAACTTTACCGAATGCACGATTACGACTAACGTGTCCAAGGCATTGAATCTAGAATTCGACTGCGACACTGTCTCAAAGACGCTCCATATCACATCTCCGGATAACCGATCTTTCCATCTGAAGGTGATTTCTATGGGTTTGTCATTTTGGTTCACCTTATTTTGAATCGTTATTCCCACCATCTCGCTATCATCTACATAACGTAGCGCGTGCTCAAATAGGTCGTTGACGCTGTCTAGGAAATATGTTAGAGGATCACTGTTGTCCGAAGGAGATATTAAACGCACAGTTATCTGCCTTTCTACAGAATTGTAGGGCCTGTACTGTCTCGTATTGGTGTCCAGTATGTCGAATCTGCGAGCCATGTTCTTTCTCTCTCTCTCTTTCGACAAAGGATACACACCTATTTAGGATCGACACACCCTAACAAAACTCACCTCATTTATAGTCAGATTACTTAAACTTACACTATTGCTACCTTGTATGAGCGACCCTATTTATGGCTGGCGGATACTGACGTCATTCTCTTGGTTGTTTCAGGGTTGCGGCTCCACGCGCCACGTTTACCCCGACACGTTACGTAGATACTTGAGGTAGTTATTATTTTAGATGCGTACATCATACACTTATTTCTGCTGTATGAGCATTCACTACATGCAACTTGTTTCTTCTCCTTACAAAGGTTAGATCTAGCACAGAAATTCGAAGATGCCACTGCTAGAGCTTGCAGCGCTTCAGTCAATATCAGCTCTTTAGTAGTAAATAGATTGCGTTAAACGGATAACCACTAAATTTGGGTCTACAGTCCTGTCCATACGGGGCTCATTGAGCAACTAGTACAAATATTTCTCCCGAAGCGATACGCTAATGTCGTGTCGGATGAGGATATAGCCAAAATTAATTCCAGATCAATCTACCTAAACCTTGTGTATAAGGGCATTTTCGAAAAGACGAAGT
>Ga0131853_10016029_pt1 | contig 13689 bp, 11 predicted proteins | sample TergutLab28metaG_FD_92764 | JGI IMG/M metagenome (GOLD analysis project Ga0131853, IMG submission 92764) | Labiotermes labralis P1 segment gut microbial communities from Petit-Saut dam, French Guiana - Lab288 P1 (version 2) (version 2) | ecosystem: Host-associated > Arthropoda: Insects >... | reverse complement strand
TAATGCTTATTGCTTTTACACTGTAACAATGATTGCACTATATGTAATGCTTATTGGTTTTCCACTGTAACAATGGTTGCACTATATGTAATGCTTATTGCTTTTCCACTGTAACAATGGTTGAACGAACGCGCCTCATCGTTACATTATGCGTCCTTCAGTTTCCTGTCATGTACCGTTTTATTTTCTAAAGGGCAGATTACGGTGGACAAGTTCAAATACCTGTATTTCATGCACATCTCAATTACAGATATTTGCCAGGCCATTATTCATCACATAATACATAATAGATATATATTTTAAAATCGTTTGTGATATTTTATGTGTTGAATCACTCATTTGTTGTGTAAATATATACAGTATTCGCACGCAACTTTCATTACTGGACCCGATTTTACATTTTTATGATTTAGGAAGGGAACCACATTTTAATTAAATCTGGTGCATCTTTATTACCCACCATGTTGATGTGTTATTCTTCAATCTATATATATATATATATATATATATATATGCAAATCTGTGTACCTTCCATTCATATATGTAGGGTGGATGGCCTTGTGATCGCAAAACCCTTTGGATGATAGTAAAATTTATTTTGAAAACACTGATTTTTGGCGGGTTAGATATCATGTTCAGCGTCGATTTCTATGCGTTAAAAGGCACAGTACTGTCAGATAACGCGGACTGTAAGTCACACACCGGCCACAAAACTTCAAGGCGCAATATTATGCAAGTTAAAATGTACATATAATTGGGTACGCGGAAGGTAACGGTTTTTGTAAATTAGCATGGAATTTGGAATTTGTAGTGGGAGGATATTGGGCCTAAGAGAGAGACGAGGTAACAGGCTAGCGGAGAGAACTACATAATGAGGAGCTTATCGATCTGTACTCATCACCCAATATTTTTAGTGTGATAAAATCGAGAAAATGAGATGGGCGGTGCATGTAGCGCGTATTGGAAAGAGGAAATGTGTGTACAGAGTTTTAGTGGGTAAACCTGAGGGAAATAGACCACTTGGAAGACCCAGGCTTAGATGGGAGGATAATATTAAGATGGATCTTCAGGGTGTGGGATGTGGGAGTATGGACTGGATCGAGATGCCCCAGGATAGGGACAGGTGGCGGGCACATGTGAAGGCGGTAATGAACCTTTGGGTTCAATAAAATGTGGGGAATTTATAGACAAGCTGAGAACCGGTTGGCTTCTCAAGAAGAACTCTGCTGCATGGAGTAAATAAGTCAGTAAGTAAGTAAGTAAGTCAGTGGGTCGTACACTTTTGCATTGTATGTTTGGGGGCTTAAAATTTCATGTCAGATGTCACCATCTCTGAGTTTTGGGCGCATCTTACACTCCGAGAAACTGAAGACTTGTTTCTGAAATTTTTAAAATTAAGAGGGAGGCTTGTTGCCTGATTTATTTGTCACTCTTTGGTATTTAGAATATGTGTGGACGAAGACAACACAAGGTTGTTAGGGGAATTGGCTGCAGCGTGAGACAAAATGAGACTTGCCGATTGTAAAAGGTGTTATGTAAAGGTAAAGGTAAAGCAGTCCCGTTACAGGCCTCGAGTGGCCCAGATGGTTCCAGGAAGTTAAGTTTCCCAAATTACATAACAACGGCACATGATGGTGGTAAGGTTGTCGGCCTTACGCACCGGCCGCCTTTACCCCCAGGAAATGCTCCTGGTAGTCATTTCTGTTAGAGGCTGAGTCGACCGCAGGGCCATAGTGCGATCGGAAGGATTATATGTCAATGACAAATTCCAATGACACCAGCTGGGATCGAACCGGCGAACTTCCGATTTGTAACACAGCACCTTAAGGTGTTATGTATTTCATGTATTTGAGTGTAATTTATACATATTTACACAAAATACATCTTTTGAAATGCATTTCGATCTAGACTGATATAACGAAATTTGAGGTTCTCACAGCGGTATTGCTAAAGAGTCTTCTAGGATGTTAGGCCGTGTCGACTGGTATATATTTCTCGAATACCGTTTACCACTCGATGCGTTCGAATCCTTTCATTCAAAGCTATTTTTTGTAATAAATGTGTGTCAGAATTTTCTCACATCCTGTAGCTCTCGCTTGTAACATATTTCACAAAACATTTCTAATTACAGCACGTATTATTGAATAATTCTAAAATGAGCCATCCCCGTTGTGTGTATATAAACAATAGGTGTGGGTATCAGTCAATAACACAGCAATATCTAAAAAGACGTTTAATAAAGGATGAAGTAAACTACATGTTTCGGCCTAGTGTGGCCATCATCAGGTTTTCATCAGAAAGTATGGTGTTAGTGCTTTACAGGATTGGTATGGGTATGTCACGATGGTGAGATCTCAGCATCTGTGATGTTTGTTATATGCTATTTTTAAGGGGTACAGGGGAGGGGGGTTATCTGTAATGTGCGCTATCCTGGGGTGTGCAGCTCAAGTATGTCTGCTTGCTGCTGTCCTATGTGGGTCTCCTGTTACTGTTTATCCATATCCTATATCTACTGCTGGTGGGCTTTTGTTATGGTTCTGTGGAGAGGAGAAAAACCAAAGAATAAGAGCTGATGCGGGTTAGTGTGTGTGTGGGTAGGTGACTGGTGTGACGAGTTGTAATTAAGTGGTAATTGAAGGTATGTACTTACGTGTGTGCTCTCTATCCTTTTTATCTGTGGTGATCTCTGTGTCCAGTCCGTTTTGTGTGTGCGTGTACTTGTCTTCCATCTAGGGGGTGTCGTATTTGGCAGTTCGGTGACCGGGTCCCGGAACTGTTTGGTGATTGTCGCTTGCCACTGTGATGGTAATTGTCCTCATGATGGCCACATTAGGCCGAAACATGTAGTTTACTTCATCCTTTATTAAACATCTTTTTTAGATATTGTTGTGTTATTGACTGATACCCACGCCTATTGTACAGTGTTATTGAAGCCAACTCAGTTTAGACTTACTGCGGTGCTGGTATATAAAATAGTTTTTAACTGCTCATTTAATCATGTTCTTGTTATCTCAGTTTCTTGTAATATTCGACATTACTTACCAAAAATGTTTATTTTTTTTAATTTCTACTTGCACACGGCAGACAAGTATTTAGTCCTGCCTATTACTGTTATTACAGAATAACCTTTTGACGCCTAACGACCCCTATAGGAGTCGTATCGCACCGCTAACCTCTAAATGTTTCATTTTATATATTTATTCAACAAATATACGTACTGAATATTTTAAACATGGTATATACTCTCCATTCTTTTCTCTTCAAAATGCAGTTTGTTTCATAATTCTAACATATTTGTTTCCTGTATTATTCACATTTTATATACAGAATGTGCTAAAATTAAAAAAAAAATAATTCCGGCGCCAAACGGTTAAGAGATTTTCTCTGTTCCTCGGGCATCAGTTTCCTTCTGCTACTTCCAAATGGTTCTGTATCTAATACAACATAGTCTGTAGATTGTGCCTGTAGGGTATTGTCAGTTTAACGTAATTTAATACAGCCCACACCAATCAGACGTTTCGGGAACTCCTTTCCGTTCACAGTTAGTAGGCCGGTTGTAAATTATTTCCTCTTTAATTTCATATCGATTTCGAACAGGAATTTACGCTAAAGAGCGTCGAAAGCTCTTTAATAAATTATGTCCTTTTGAATTCATTTAATTTCTTGCCACTAAGAGTGTAACATGAATGATAATTGTCTAAAATTCCTCGCTGTTAAGGCGCGCACCAGAATGGCTTGTGTCGGACAGATCTTGGGGTCGCGGGTTTAAAACCCGCTACGATCCGAATATTCTAGGCCGTTTCTCTGCTACAAAGTGTCATGTTGACCGGTCAGACTTGCGCATCCATTGGCCCTGCCATGAGTGTTCTGTTTTTCCTAGTGCGATTCAATTGTGTTGAAGCCGCCAGATACAATTCATTATACCTGGGAATTAGGTAAATGCCCTTCGACGAATAAAACAGAAATGGCGAGGAAGGTAACTTCTTGTAATAATAATAATAATAATAATAATAATGGACATGTGGCGCGTATGGGTGAGGCGAGGGGGGTGTATAGGATCTTGCTGGGGAAACCGGAGGGAAAGAGACCACTGGGGAGACCTAGGCATAGATGGGTGGGTAATATTAGTATGGATCTCCAGTAGGTGGGATGTGGGTATATGGACCGGATAGAGACAGGTGGCGGACGCTTGTGAGTGCGGTAATGAACCTTTGGGTTCCGTGAAATGCGGGGAATTTTTTGACTAGCTGCAAACCAGTTAGCTGCTCAAGAAGGACTCTGCACCATGGAGTAAGTAAGTAAGTAAGTAATAATAATAATAATAATAATGAATTTTTAACAATAAACCGAACATCATAATCCGTGATAACAAAAAAAGAACATGTTAGTTTTGAAATTCCCTGGAGACGGAAATGTAATCAAGAAAGAAAAATGAGAAGATTTTAAAATATAAAGACCCAACAACAGAAATTCAGCGCATACCGAATGTGAAAGCAAAAGTGATACCAGTAGTAATGGGGGCAACTGGGACTATTTCAAAATCACACAGACAATACCTGAGCAACATACCGGGAGAGCACGAAATTTAGGATCTGCAAAGACAGCCATATTGGGCATTGCACGCATAGTGCGGAAAGTGCTAATGGAAAAGTACAAACCATTTTTTACGCGTGAAATGAACATTCCATATAGTACCAATTGTAAATACAGAACAGCTGTAAAAATATGTACCCTAGAAACACGGTTTGTTTAGGTAGATAATTGTAAATACCCTGCATAAAGCTGATAACAAGGATAATAATAATAATAATAAAGATTCACTACAAAAGACAGCTATACTCGGAACATCACACATAATACGGAAAGTACTGCAATGTGAAGCTTGAAGCCTGAACGGTGGGGATCACCGCTGGTTCAAGAGAAGTACCAGGAAGAAATGCCTGTGACAGGAGACATACATATTGTATAATAATAATAATAATAATAATGTAAAAGTGTTTGGTCTTTCCATGTCTTCGTTCTTGTTTACCCCGAGGTTTTTAATTCAGTAATTTTTGTAAATTCTTCTACGTGTTTTCCAACTTCTGCTATTTCCTATTTGAAAAATAACCTGGATAAAACGCACAACCTGATGTAACGTGGTATTACTTGCGACTGTGGCAATTTCGAAGTGTTTGATACTGAAGACGAATTGACGCTGTTTCTTGCAAATGTCGGTTACCGGTCAGAATGCACTCAAATCACAGAGAACCTGTTAGTTTCAACAACATCTTCATGAAACCTCCAAAACTGCATATCACAGATATTTTATTTAGTAATTTTTTTCCTTTAACACTCAACATCTTATACTTGTTCCCGATATTACTGAAAAAATGATTCATATAAATGATGCTGAAGCATTTGGATAGAATCCTCAAAAGCAGGCAGAATAATTTAATGACTACAGACAAGAGGGCTGTTAACAAAGCACAGTGTGTGGTGTGGGTGTGTGATCGTGTGTGTGATAAAGGATGTACCTTGCCTTGGTTAAGTTGCTTTCTGTTTTTTTCTCATTATCGGTTAAAATATTTCTTTCGTCTCACGTTCCTTCGATATGAAAATTCAAAAATTAACTTACTGCAGTAAATCATCTTTTAACATTGCGATTACAGTTCTGAAAATCACCGCTCAGAACGGAACAACGTAGAACGGACCATGTTTTTCCCCATAAGGAATGTTTGAACGAAAAAAACTTTAAATTGGCCAAGAAAATAACATGAAACCGAGTCCGGACAAAGTTGATGGAATACTTCATTATTAAAATTCGTCAGTTTGAAAGCGAACGCTGGTGGAATATTTAAGTAACACACCAACAAATGCACATATATGGTGTTTAATAATCTAAAATTTACAATAAAACACTTAAAACGCTCCCACATATTTCTATCATACGATCATCCTCACGGAGTATACTTTGTTCCTTGCTAAATTCACAGTTTTTTTTTAACTATAACTTTAGCAAGGAACAAAGCATGTTCCCTGAATATGATGATCGTATGATCGAAACATGTAGGAGCGTTTTAAGTGTTTTAATGTGAATTTTAGATTATTAAACACTATATATGTGCATTTGTAGGTGTGTTGCTTAAATAAACTACAAAATAAATAAACTACAAAATAAATAAACTACAAAATACACGGTGCAACGATAAAGATTGCTGATGGAATACTTCATTATTAATATTTGTCAGTTTCAAAGTGAAACTACTATCTGCGGGGCAACGTTGAGAAAGAATTTTCCTTACTTTTTTCACCTCTTGTGCTACGTAACCAGGGGTAGTCGATGTACATATAACGTAACATTGTGACGCGTTCGCACAACCATTGTTGCAATGTACTTTAGAGCTGCATGCCACGATCAACAATATGAAAGTATTGAGTGTTGCACAACAATGTATTTATGGCGAATTTATGTCGCCTTCAACAATAAAATTACTTACGCCTTCACGTAAATTGTCCGAAATGTTTGTCCGATTTTAACTAGACATGGAGTTTCTCGATATATTTGTATGTAAGTCCCCAATATCAGATTTCACGGAAGTCTGTCCATTGGAAGCCCCACTGTTATATTAGGACATTGCTAAACTATTACACTATTTTCGCGCCCATCCAAATTCGCCTAAAAGGGATACATGGGCACATTCTGTTTGCCATATTTCCGAAAGTCACGTTTGAGTTCTTAACCTCTCCCGCTTCATGTTCGGGAGGTCCTGGCTTCGTACTTGGACTATTCTGATCAGTGTTTTCATTTTTCTCGTCCCTGCTTTATAATAGGCCACGGTCTATTCCATTTACAATTTTATATTGTAACATTCAACGTTATATGATTGAGGCACTTAGTTTGTTTTTGTACCTAACCCCAAGAATAAGTCAGTGTTTAAAACACTTTATTACCCAACAGATGCACAAATATATAGTTTGTAGATACAATTAGAATTATTATAAAATATTTAAAAATATTTAATATTTTTCCAATATATTTCGGATCACAAGGGATCCATCATCAGTGAGCTTTATACAGTGCTTGGCGAAAATTACAATAATGGTTTTATCTCTTCCGTTGACATGGACTTAGTCGGTGTTAGAACCATTACTGTAATTTTAGCCAAGCACTGTATAGACCTCCCTGATGATGGATCCCTTGTGATCCGAAACATGTTGGAGCAATTTTATATATTTTTAAATATTTTATAATAATTCTAATTGTATCTACGAATTATATATTTGTGCATCTGTTGGATAATAAAGTGTTTTAATCGTCACTGATGCACGGTACAAACATGAAGTCAGTGTTCATTAAGTAGGCTATAGGAAGCAATGTTTTCATTTTGGCATACAAGATACATTTCTAATAAAAATTAAAACTGCATTTTATAGCCTGTTTCATCGTTTCAGTACGTATAGATGTACTGTGTTCTATCCATCTCTTAGTATTGTTTAACAATTATTTCTTTCGTACATCTACAAATGTGTATATAATTGCAGACGACACATTAGATTACTCGTGTTGCAGTTGCAATTACAGGAAATGGTGATATAATTTCAGGGGCTTATTAGTATACTTGATTGAATATATTAATGTTACATACGCAAGCATCCATCTGTTACGTAATTATTTGTATGGTTCTCCCAAAAGACTAATTGATGTGTAACTTTAAAGTTGCGTTTAATTAATGCCTCCGACATCCTTCAGTTCAGCCACAGAAAAAAAATTGCTCATTAAAGACGAAAATAACTTGAATTATATTTATAGATTCGATCCGTACCGCGCAGTGAACACACTGCATCTCGGTTATAAAAATCAGCCAGGCAATGCTGTTACAAAACAGTACACTGTGTGGGCAGAATGTGGGATTTTAAATGTTGATGTTACTTGGTGTAATCACTAGGGCGTAATCAATGAAATCGAAACAGTGTTATGTAATTTTGGGAGATGGTTTACATTTCCAGCACTATCAATTACACCTACATTTCTGCAACAAATTTTTCAAAATTGACCTTTACATTTACTGATTGATAATCCATTTAGATATAAAGGAATGAAGTATTATCATAATGAGCAGTATTTTGGATATCATATCTACCCTTTTTCAGAGACTGATTCAGTAGGTGACATTGATTCATCGACGTACATACGAACATATTCTTAGTAGTAATTCCATTTTTTCCGTTCAGTATTATTACACGATGTTTCCGCGCTACACTTCATTTATCTGCTATCTCCTCTATGGGGACTGTGGTAGCACAATGAGTAAAGTGCTGTGCTACAAATCGGAAGGTCGCTGGTTCGATCCCAGCTGATGTCAGTGGATTTTTCATTGACATAAATTCCTTCCGATCGCACTATGGCTCTGGGGTCGACTCAGCCTCTAACATAAACATATTTCCTGGGGGTAAAGGCGGCCGGTGCGTAAGGCTGGCAACCTACCACCATCCTGTGCCGTTGTCACGAAATCTGGGAACCTTAACTTCCTGGAACCCTCTGGGCCACTCCGGGCCTGTAACGGGACTGCTTTACCTTTACTATCTGCCATATATGTATATATATATATATATATATATATATATATATATACGGCCTTAGCAAATGCCATCTTCTTTAACTAAAACATCTCTCTCTTTCTCTCCCTCTCTCCGTCAGCGTCACTACACAAATTCGCACAGCATCCAGCCTCCACAGAACAGTAACTGACCAACAGGAACACAGTGAGCAAAGTGAAACTGTCACCAATCCAGAACTCGGTCACACGGCGTATTGCGTAATTTTGAGATCGCAGTGTTATACGATTGAATGAATGAATGCAATACGAATATTCACCTCAACTTACAGACAGAAGTTAAATAATCAAAATTACTTTTATATCCGTCAGTAAAACTCTATTAGTAAAACATTTTTATTGTCCACAATACTAGATACATTTCCCGGTTTCTAATTACGTCATCCTCAGGCTTACCACTATGAAAATATAGTATATAAAACTAACCTTATTAACCAGCCGGAACTTGTAGTTATTATATTAAACAATAAGAATTTCTTACTAATGCATTTATGTTGCCGGAGTGACAATTAATTTTGATTCAGTTTTAGGAAGCACAACGGAATGCCATATATCAAAATTTATTTAAGTAGGTTATTCGGAAAGTAAGTACCGTCTGCACATATCTCTCGCGCATCCTCAAGACTGCCACTTTGCGCATGTGCATTGATCTCCTCTACCAATTGAGAAGCCACAGACGCCATTTCGTGAAATTCGTGTTATGTTTATGTTTGTTCCTGTGCGTTAAACTTGTTTAAGACAATTGAAGGAGCCGCCGATTGTGAAATACGGTCTGTAAATGGTTTTTTGAACGCTAGGAATGTGCTACCAAGTGAGATTCATCACCAGATCTGTCAAGTGTATGGTGACAATGCGACGAGTGATGGCATGGTTAGGAAATGGGTTCGGATGTTCAATGAAGGACGAGAGAACGTGCACGATGAAGCGCGAAGTGAGCGTCCATCTTTGGTGAATGATGATTTGGTGCGTAAGGTCAACGAAAGAGTGCGTGACGACAGACGTTTCACAATTTCCGATCTGTCCCTGCACTTTCCTCAGATTTCAAGGATTCTCAGTAGTGGCTAACAGCGCAGGCGGTCGCATTCTATGAGGAGGGTACACAGAAACTTGTGCCCCGCCAGGATAAGTGCGAATATGTGGAAAAATAGTTTGAAGAATGTAGAATCTGATAACAATAACATTTTATACGAAAACTTAATCGATTTTTTTTGCAGCGAAACGGTACTTACTTTCTGAATAAGTCTCGTAAAATAATGTTATATTTTAAGGATATTTATTTTGGTTTTATCTTATCTTGAATTTACATATTTATGTATTATTTTACTTCATACTCGCATTCAGCTTTCTGTAGCATCGAATGTATTGCAGATAGTGAAGGAACATCCTGAAGTGACTGTCGACAGTCTAGGAGCTTGTCATTTGAGGGCCCTACATTAACAAAAACCCAACCTCCTGTACAAAGGGTACCGGGGCTTTCCCGGGGGTAAAGAGCTTCCTGGGCGTGACGCTGACCCCTCAACGCCTTCTAGTGCCGTGGTCAAGAAAGAATAGAGCTACGCCTCTATTTCCTGTATGGGCCGTACGGCCTGTACAGATCCTCAGTGCCTGTACAAGGGTGCATTTTACCTTTACCTTTACATTAACAAAACCTGTAATATCGGTAGCAGAAACTGAAAGTGAGCGTTTTACTATGTGTTCAGTAAGTTCAGGCACTGGAATGAAACCATTCTTTCATTATGCCTACTGTGAGTGTGACTATTTTGAAGCGGCGGATCATTCAAAGAGGAAACAGAATGTACATATTATTGATTATTGCCAGGGTTAAACACTGTTAGTTAAAAATCCTTGCGGGAGGACAAGATCATCATCTATTTCCTTCCATCTCACCTACTCGCAACGTGTCAAAACGTAGAGTCTCTTTACACCTTTTATTACGTAGCCGGGATAACTAGTCCTTATAGCAACAAGGCTACTGGACAACCAAGAAATAATGGCTCGACTTCCGGTAAGGCACGAGATCTCTCTCGTCCTCTATGTGACCATAAATGTGGACAGAACATACATCTCATATAATATCCGTGATGTAAGTGAATGAGTCACACTCGTGTCGTGTAAGTGAATGCGTTAGTAACGACCTTGTTGCCCGTGAGTTGCGCGCATAGGTGTAAGAAATAATTCGGTACTGAACGCGTAACATAATAGAACCAAATCGTAGTGGAGTAACACGTGAATATTATGAAGACAGTTTTATACGAGCTTATGGCTACTGTGTGTTTGTTTGTTTGTTTGTTTGGTGACGCTAGAGGCCATTGTGGTCCCCTGTTCTACAGATTTCTGAATCACAAACACAGAGAAAACGCTGACCCACGCCAATCTATGAACCCAGTTTTAGGGCGACAGAATTTATTACATGCAGTAGACATTGCGGCTGTTCTGATAATCTTCAGAAATATTTACCGTTTAAAATAAACACAAAAATCCTATAGTGTACGACATTTCCTTCTGTACAAGCTTTGTTCTTCATTCAACAAGATATATAGACTTAATACACAGCACTGCAAGGAACGCGGATACGCGCTTTGTAGTCTGCGCATCTTTGTGTTTGGACTGCGCAGTTTTAATTAAATTAAACATCGTAGACGGGGATTTAAGCACCGCTTTTAAATCGTGGGATAATCAAGAAAAACTGTTCGTTATCCCTTCCGCTGCAGTTGTGTGATAATTACAATGGTTGGCTATAAACATTCAGGTATGGTGTATTATCGTGTATTGTCCAGGTGTCAGGGACCGTAATTCCTGTATAGCGGGTACTGCAATTCGACCTTTTTCAGTGAATTAGAGTCTTAACGCCTTTTGACAATATGTATCTGTATGTATTAAACGTGTCATTTACTTTCGCCCCTGTTGCAGATCCTGTTTTAGTTATATCTTTCTGTTACTGTCAGATGTGTGGGGGGCGGACATTACACTTTCGTATTCCCCTGTAGATGCCTGGTGCACATAAGCGCTTCCTTCCTGTACACCCGTATCAAGTAGAAAATGTACTTAATATCTTTTCATACAAGTAACGTTGGGGAGCTTTGCACACGATTTGCTGTAAGCCACGTAATATTACGCCATGAGACTGTTTGAGTATTTGACCCTGCGTGGGAAATCATTAAATCAAAATTCTATTCCGGAAGAAATTGAGAGCAGATTGAGGTCAGGAAATGCGAGCTATTATTCGGTGCAGAATCTTTTGCCTTCTAGGTTGCTATCCAAAAATTTAAAGATTAATATATACTGAACTGTAATTTTGCCTGTTGTTTTGTATGGGTGTGAAAATTCGTCGCTGGCATTGAGGGGGGAAAGGAAGGTGAGGGTGTTTGAGAACATGGTGTTGAGGAGAATATTTGGAACTAGGAGGGACGAGGTAGCGGGGGAATGGAGGAGACTGCATAACGAGGAGCTAAATGATTTGTACTCCTCACCCACTATTGTGCGGGTGATAAAATCGAGAAGAATGAGATGGACTGGGCATGTGGCGCGTATGGGTGAGGAGAGGGGGGAAAGAGACCAGTGGGGAGACCTAGGCGTAGGTGGGTGGATAATATAAGGATGGATCTCCAGGAGGTGGGATGTGGGTATATGGACTGGATTGGGCTGGCCCAGGATAGGGACAGGTGGCGGACGCTTGTGAGTGCGGTAATGAACATTCGGGCTTCGTGAAATGCGGGGAATTTCTTGACTAGCTGCAAACCAGTTAGCTGCTCAAGAAGGACTCTGCACCATGGAGTATGTAAGTAAGTGAGTAAGTGGGAAATCATTCCGGTCGTGTGCTGCAGCTGTCGGTACTCGGAGTGGTTTAGTCGCAAATGCAGTTTTTTCCTTTTGTAATTGACTGTACTGTCACTTCACATTAAGGCCTTAACTTTGTGCGCAATATTTATCTGAATAACTGAAAACGAAAATGTGTTGGAAAGCCTTCACTGCTTCCATTTTACCTGCCTGTCCGCATCTGCCATCTCCGTAACCACTCAAGAGGTTTCGGTTAATTTTCAAATTGGAGTTTTCTGTTAACTTTATTATCCAAATTACTTTACTTCATACGGATCGCTGACGAAATGATGAATGCATACAAAATTTCAACCTGAACACTTGAGGCTATGTGATCACCTAGAAGACAAAAGTTTTTATACACAATCAATAAATAAACACGCTATTTACGTGAGTGGTGAACAGTACAACTTCCTTGACTCAGAGAGAATGGAAACTTTTTTAATACAAGAAAGCAAAAAACACTTGCCTGATGCTGCATCCGTCATAATAAAATAACAGATATTTGCGTTCCCTCAGTGCAGCAAATGTTATTGGTAACCGGCCTCTACATGTCTGAAATTACACTTAAGGAACAATTAACCGAAACAAAATTCCGAGAATCTCCTGGCTCGAGTTCGTATTACAGAATAATAGTGGGAGGATGTGTTCGATATTGATCACATCCTCCCACCTGCTAGACTGCTCACATAAACGCATGAAAAACATACCGTAAGAAACAACTTGTACGAATGGTCTTCCTGATGATGAACACAAGATGTTCGAAACATGTGGATGACATGACGAACTGAATTAAAGCATTAATTTAAAAATGTGTGCATTGTGTTGGTTTACGTCGCGTGACGGTAATGGACTTTCGTTCCCTTAACCTTTTAAAGCCTTCTTGGTCACGTGATGCACCAACAACTTTAGCATTCACCACGTGACGCACCACCAGTTTAACATTTAACAACTGTACGCTCTGCTCTCACTGTATTTATGTGTTTTGTGTTTATCTGAGAACAAACAGCGACTTGTGCCACTTACAGCGTAAACTGATTGGTTTTTATAACCGAGATGAAAAGTGTTTACTGCGCGGTACGGACTGGGTCTTTAAATAAAGCAGACTGCCCTTCGTCTTTAAAGGGTTAAAAAGTGATCCCGTTACAGGCCTGGTGTGGCCCAGAGGGTGGGTAGAGGTATAGCTCTACTCTTCCATGACCGCGGCACTAGAAGGGGGTGAGTGGTCAGCAGCACGCCCCGGCCGCTCTTTACCCCCGGGAAAGACCCGGTACCC
>Ga0131853_10016028_pt1 | contig 13689 bp, 11 predicted proteins | sample TergutLab28metaG_FD_92764 | JGI IMG/M metagenome (GOLD analysis project Ga0131853, IMG submission 92764) | Labiotermes labralis P1 segment gut microbial communities from Petit-Saut dam, French Guiana - Lab288 P1 (version 2) (version 2) | ecosystem: Host-associated > Arthropoda: Insects >... | reverse complement strand
CTTTTGATTGGGTTGATTAAGTTGTTTGATGCGTTAGTCAAAAGTTATATTAAAAAACATAAGGGGTTAGATAAAGAAGTAACTCTAAAAATCTTTTCACTAAGATTTGTCCTTGGCATCTACGCTGACCCAATAGAGGCAGACAAGGACGAAAGCAAGGTGCTTTCGGCAGGCGAGGCGGTGGGTTTAGCATTGGCACTTTCGCTAGATTCTCTTACAGTAGGGTTTGGCGCAGGAATGGAAATTGGCGGCTTTATATGGCTAATCGGGTTATCGCTTGTTTTTTCGATTGCGTTATTGTATTTAGGCGGCTTTTTAGGTAAACTTTTAAGCGAAAAGTCAAAGGTAAATCTCTCTTGGCTTTCGGGTGCTATTTTGATTGCACTAGCGGTGGCTAGGGTAATAATGGAATATGCAGGGCTTTGAGTTGTGTTTTAATGTTGACAAAGAAGTGAAAACGATGTAAACTAGGTAGTGCATGAAATTACCTTTACAGCTAAAGAAGACATCGTTATCATCTAGTGGGTCGGCTTTTAAAACGGAAAACTTTTTGACAAAAGCGTCCGCGTTTTTGGGGTTGGATTTTTTGCTGTGTAAAATTTATGAAGGAATATTAAACGAGAGAACAAAGTTTCAAGACGGATTGTATGATGTAAAGCTAAAGGATTGTGAATTTGTTTTTGCATTAGGAAGGAGTATCTTTGCTTCTTGCAATCCGCAAAAAAATGATGCAGTGTTTTTTGAATTACGCTGTCCTGATGCGTTTGTGAGAAAAGGTGACAGAAGATTTTTAGAGCTTTTAGGGCAAGAAAAAACAGAGTTTGAGGTTGAGGTTGATAAAGCCAAAAGCCCTTCTTTTAATGAATTAGACTTTGTAAAATTGTATCGTGTCACTGAAACTGACGCTGTAAGAGTACCGCGTCTAAGCGACACACAGACTAAAATTGTTACTACTGAAGACCAAAATATGTTGGTGCAGGGTGTTGCAGGCAGCGGTAAAACCAATCTTTGCATGGACAAAATTTTGCATACTGCATCGCGAAATTATGCCCACAAGGTGTTGTACTCTACCTTCTCTCGCGGACTCTTGTATGATACTAAAACAAAGGTAATGTCGCTTACAGGCGAAATTAAACGGCTTATACGGGGAATTGAAGAAAAAGCGGTTATTTTTTTAGATAATAACCATGTAAAATGCGTCGAAAATCGCTTAGGAATTTTTCTTGATACAAGCAATGAAAAATTGCTTTATACCTTGCAAACAATGGTAAATTATTTAGAAAATAAAGTTGATTATTTGCTGCTGGAAGATTTGTATAAAGAATATGTCACCGAAGAATATAGCTTAGCAGACGAAAGTTACTTTGCCTTGCAGTATACTCAAAATATTAAAAACCACCAATTGGCAAGCCGCTTGCAAAAGGTTAAGCACTTGTCGTTTGAGGTTTTGTACAAAGAAATTTTCGGGTTGATTTCTGGCGCTTGTGACCCACAAACACCTCATAAAATATTGACTAGACAAAGCTATGCGGCATTACGGAAAGACGCATTTAATAACGAAGAAATTGATACAATCTATGCCGTTGCGTTAGATTATTTTGCGCACTTAGAAAAAAATGCGTTGACGGATTATAATATCATGTCGCGCCAATTATTAGATAAAGCCGACAAAATACCAAAATACTCCCTCACAATTTTAGACGAGGTTCAGGACTATACCGAAGTCAATCTCAATCTTTTTTATAGGCTGTCGCGTAAAATGTTTTGCGTAGGGGACGCTTTGCAAATGATAAATGCCTCGTATTTTTCGTTTGCTTATCTTAAAAGGCTGCTTTATGAAAAAGATTTATCGTCAGTGGCAGAACTGCAAAGTAACTATCGTAACAGTAAGCATATTGCTCTTATAGCCGAAAATTTATCAAAACTTAATACCAAACTTTTTGGGGTTCATAGGTTTGTTCTTAAAGTCGAAAGTGTGGATAACAGTCCCGATAGTGAAACTGTATATATTGACAAGGGCGATATATTAGAGCAGCTAAAAAGTCAGCCTTTTTCTAACTATACAGTGGTGGTTTCTTCCAAAAAAGAAAAAGAGAAACTGCGGCAAAAATATCCTGCGCCAGAAATATTAACAGTAGCCGAGATTAAAGGATTAGAACGCGATACGATTATTTTGTATGATTTAGTGTCAAGTAACCATCACCGTTGGAAACGGTTTGCACGAGTGGGGGTCAACCGTAAAACGGCAGACGAAAACTCGGTATACCGCTATGACTTTAATCTTTTGTATGTTGGGGTATCCCGTGCCAAAACAAGACTGTATGTACAAGAAAGAGATTCGGTTGAGATATTTGAAAAGTTTTTCGAGGATAATTTTGAGCCGTTGCCGTGTTCCGCTGCTGCAAAAAAGCTATTATCTAAAGTGGACAAGCTAGAGGCAGAACAGGACGAAATTCTCTCAAGGATTAAGCAGTTTATTCAAAGCGCTCAGTACGACAATGCGCGGCAAGCCGCTAATAGAATTTTGACGATTGAGGAGCGCGAAAAAGAAATAGCGCGAATTGACATCTTTGAAAACTTTGTTCATAAGGGTAAGCACAAAGAGGCAGGGATTAAGTTTTTGCAAAGCAGCTTGTATACGGATGCAAAAGAGCAATTCCAATTATGTGCGGAAGAAGGGTTAGCAGCGTTGTGTGATAGCTGTATGGGCGAAACGACAGGCGGTGGATTAGAGGCGCTTTCGGCGTTTATTGATGCGGGCGAGAATGAAGATATTCAAAAAGTGATTGTAGGGCTAGTTAGAGAGGATTTAAAGCAAATGCAAAATACCTTTAAAAGCACTAGCGAAAAATTTCAAATAATGAGTAAAGGAAGAAGAAAACATGGATAACAAACAAGTTAAAGAGTTGATTGACAGCTTTAAAGGGTATCGTGACTTACTTGTACCGATACAAAAAAACTTAGCCGATTTTGTGGCAAGTTACGATTCAGTTGCTGAAAATGTAGAGAAATTGACGGCTAGTTTTTCTGGCGATGTCAAAGGCAAGGTAGAGGATTTATTTAAGACAATGAATTCCTCTGCCCAAAAAGCTACTGATATAGCAGGACAAATTGATAAATTGTCAAATAGCGCGAAACAGTACGCTACCGAAGTCACGCAATTTGTGGGAAGATTTAAGGTGATTGAAGAAAGGTTGGGCAAGGTCAACGAATTAGAAAAACGCGCCGAAGAGCAAATTGCGCGCTTAGATGACATTTTAGAGGTCAAGACCAAAAATTATAATTTGCGTGAATTGCAGGCAAACTTGGAAACTTACAACAAAGACATTAAAAAAGTCGCAGGCTTTTTAAATGAAGATGTAGGAGATAGTCTAAAGGAAAGTCATGAGGCAATTTTATCAATGCGCGAAGGCATTGACGGCATTGTAGCGGCAAGGGAAGAAGAAGGCGCTACGATAGCTAAATTATTAGAAAGCAGCATAGCAACCGAAAGTCTATTGCGTGAGGTTGTCGAGAGAGGCGATACAGGACGGGCATACTTGTACGAATTATTGGACAGTTGGGCAATCGAGAGGGGAGTTAAGAAAGGAAAGAAATAAGTATTAGTGTACTTTGAAAAAGACATGACAGAAAAACAACAAATAGCATTAAAAACGCTGTCAATTGTCGAAAATGACAGCGCGGTAGATTTCCAAACCCTTATAGACACTTACGAGGGTGTAAGTTTTTTTTGTTTTGGGCGATTTCCTATTTTATCTCTCATCTATCTTTATGGCGCAAGAAAAATTGCCGCGAAGTTTGAAAAACAAATAATAGCCGAAAATAGAAAACAAGAAAGAGAATTTGAAAAAGAACAAGTAGAACAAGAGGATAAAAGCGAGGAAGAAAAAAATCAAGTGTCGTTAATTGCTTCTCGCCCAAATTATATTGTACAATTTGACGAACCCTTAAAGGCATATAATAAGTTTCGCAAAAGAGCAGGGGTTTTATTGTACCGTTACCCGCCTTCTTCTATCATATCCCCGTCAGAAATGTTAGCGGCAATCGGTGAAACTGATTATCTAAAAAAGAAGTTTTCAGATTTTAATTTACCTAAAAAAACTCAAGAATGTGTGGTGTCGCTTTATCAAAGGAAGGGACAAAAGGCAAGCATTAGCAGCGATGCTAAAAGTTTACGCGCTCCTAGCCAAAAACCGCCTCTGTTGCAGAGCAAAGTTTTGAGTTATATAACTCTTGCAATTTTTTGTTTTGTTGCGATTTTTACCACACTTCTCTCTGTTATCTTTGTGCAAATAGGATTTGGTACAGAATCAAGACCTTTTTTGATTTCTAGCATTGACCAGCTTATTGCCGCAAGCAGCAGTGAAAACGGATATTTTTTGCTTACAACTGATTTAGTGTTTCCTGATAATCTTACGATTGAAGATTTTTCCGCTCACCTTGACGGCGGAGGCAACACTTTGACGCGCGAGGATAATATTCCATTTTTTAATACTGTATCAGGCACTCTTTATAACTTTACGGTTGAATTGGGCGAAAGAGAATTTGAAATTGATGACGACTTTGCATTTCTTACTATTTATAATACAGGTACGATTAGAAATGTTGAAATCAATATCAATGCAACTATCACTGCCATTCCTTTTGGGGAGCAAGATAAAGGGATATTGTCGATTGCAGTTTTTACTGCTCAAAACAGAGGGAATATAGAATATGCTGTCATTGACGGTACGGTTACAATCCACAGTACCAATCAAAGAGAATACTCGTTTGGCGGCTTTGCTACATCTAATCACGGTAGGATTTTTGCGTCATCGACCTCACCTTACAGTGAGTTTATTGCCGATACGGTAAGTTTGGGCGGAATTGCTTTTCATAATACTATTACGGGCAGTATTGTAGGTACTCAAAATCACGCAAAAGTTTTGCAGACAACGGACGCGGATTATTGGAATCCTCATGCGGCGGGTATTGCAATGATAAATGAAGGTGGAATTATCAATTCGCGAAATTTTGGTAATATTACGGCAATTAGTGAAAGAGCGGACTCAGCAAATAATTTGGTGGTGCGCGCTAGTGGTATTGCAGCCATTAACAGAGGACTTATTGAAAGAAGCAAAAGCATAGGGGATATTACGGCGCGGGGATTTTCTTCACGCATGGAAGTTGATGTCGGCGGTATTGTGGGTTTAAATCAAGGTAATGGCAGAATAATAAATGCAGGGGCATCAGGTCAGCTTGCCGCAGAAGGTAGCGCTGCCGTTTTTATGGGTGGCATTGCAGCATATTTTAATGAGGGAACTATTGCAGATAGTTTTTCATTTGTCGCGGTGGATGCACAACCTCACGCTTTTGTAGGTGGTCTTGTGGGTGCTGTGGATGTGGAAGTGCGTGGACAGTTTTATTTTCAAATAAGATTACAAAATAACTATTTCTTAAATAGAGAACAAATTGTGTGGGGAATAGACGCAGGCTGGACGGGGATTCCACTCCATAGTTATCGCGGCTTTTTGGGCTTTATCGAGGGTTATGATTTTGATATTAGCAGAGTAAATACGCTTCAAGAACTGCAAAATTCGGAGGTGTGGTTTACATGAAAAGCAAAACAACCTTTTGGGTTATTATAGGTTTAGTTGGTCTATTAGTACTATTTAATTTAGGTTACGCTATAGTAGCTATAGTAGGAATTGCTCAAACTCTTTCCGGCGGTATTTTTGCAGCGCTTCTTCATCGCAACTTTTTGATTGCGCTTATTGTAATAAATGGTGTTGCGGGAATTGTAGTAGGAATATATCTTTTGGTAAAAGCAACAGGAAAGGGCAGTAGAGGGGAATAAGTTAAAGATAGCGCCTACATAGTTATGGTCACTTTATTTAATCCACGCGGTGTATCAGGGCTTAGACCTTTTTTGATAGACAAGGCATTGACTAAACTTTGCATAGCAACGACACTGTAAAAGGGTGTTTCAACATCGCTGCCGAAAGGAATTTTAACAGTTGCAAAATTTCCTTTGGCACTTGTATCAGTAAAGATAATTGTTTTACCGCCAGCTTCTTCGCATTTAATACGCAATTCTTCTAAATCCTTAAAAACTTTGCCTTCGGGCATTAGTAAAAAACTCATGGATTCATTATCAACCATAGCAAAGGGACCGTGATGAAAATCGCTTGCAGCAAAAGCCTTTGCTTTGATATAGGTAGTTTCTTGCATTTTTAACGCGCACTCTAACGCTGCGCCCAAATGAGGACCTCTTCCTAAAAAGAAAGCGCTTTGTAGATTAGTCAATTTATCTGCTAAGGACACAATCTCATTCATATTTAAAAGTGTTTCTTGAACACCGCTCGCGATTCTTTCTGCTGCCGAGCTTAAAGTTTTATCTCCGCTTAAAGCCTCTGCTAAAAGCAAAAGCGCGTACATTTGACCCGTAAAGGTTTTAGTTGCGGCAACACTTTTTTCTTCGCCTGTACCTAAAAATAAATGAAAATCCGCTATTTTAGCCATAGGGCTATCTTCAAAATTAGTTAGCGCTACCGTAATGCTTCCTGCCGCTTTTGCTTTTTCCATAACTAAAATTGCATCTGCCGCCTTACCGCTTTGACTTACACCAATTACTAATTGATTTTTGATATTCAATTTTCCGTCATACACAGTATACACACTTGGCGCTGCCGAATGAATGGGCAAGCCGCAATAAATTTCACTAAGATACTTAAAATAAGTACACGCGTTATTTGATGAGCCTCGCGCTGCCGTTGTAATAAAGCTAATTTTCTTCTTTTTTACCTTCTCTGCAATTTTACTTACAACAGGCAAAAGACGCGCGCGCATACCTTTCAAAATTTCCGGCTGCTCGCTGATTTCCTTAAACATAATCGTATCAAGATGGTTCATAATGGTGTACCTCCTAAAGTCACTATATTAAGTATATTATACAAAAAATAAAAATAGCAAAGAAAATCAGCCCACCAAATAATATTTTTTTAAATAAAAATGCACTTTCAAATTTTTTAAAATATGCTTCCGTTTATATTTCACGAAAAAGATATATAACTTTACCAATGACGCACATTCCTTCTAATTGTTCGTCTTGAACACGAATGGGCGTATAGCGAGGGTTAAGGGGAATAAGGTCAACAAAATCGCACCCGCTTTCGTAATGAACTTTTTTTATCGTGCCGTTTTCAAAGTCATCATAGCAAATTACTGCAATATCACCGCTGTCGACAGAAGGCTGTTTTTGTACCAAAATTCTATCGCCGTCTAAAAACTTTGGTGACATACTATCACCTTCGACACGCAAAACTATAAGGTCGCTTGGACGCCTGGCACCTATAACAGAACGGGGTATTTCTTGATATTCGCCGCTTTCGACTTCTTCTATACCGGCATCAAAGCCGGCTTTTACCCCTGCCAAAACGGGCAAAACCAAAACCTCTTCGCCGCCGCCAAGCGAACCCGTTAAATAATCCATAGATACTTTAAAATACTCAGCAATGCGCATCATCATTTTTAAAGGCGGACGGCGCTGTTCACTTTCCCACATCGCAATAGAGGCTAAGGATACCCCTAAAACCTTAGAAAAGTCAATTTGCGTCAATCCGTTTAGTTTTCTTAAATCTTTTAACCTTGAAGAAAAATTCATTCTTTTGTACCGCCTTGTTTCAGGATATTTTCATTATATCACAACATATACAAATTGTCAACAGAAATATCACAATTTGTATAACATTTTTCGACATTTTTCGACTCTAAAATTGACCGTAGTTAAATCAAGTGTCAAGATAACCAATCAAAAAAAGTTATAATAAAATCTGTTTTTCTTGCGTAAACTCGTTGACAGGGCATAAAATGTATAGTATAGTGGAGATACTCTTCCACTATATATTGTACCTTTTTTAGGTCTTATATACTATATATAGTGGCAGGGCTTTTTATATTTATAGTGCTTTAAGATAGCGCTTCAACATAGATAACACATTTTCCCCCCAAAATTTTCATAATCACAAGAGGTACTTTTTATGTTGAACATGCTACTTGAAGAAAAAGATACTGATACAAAAGCAGGTATTAAAGAGATTTTTAAGCGCGACGGTCGTCGTGTGAAGTTTGACCCTGAAAAAATTACGAAGGCGATTGAAAAGGCTTTAAAAGCCGCAAAAATCAAAGACTGTAATTTAGCAAAGGTGTTGACACAGCAGGTGATTGACAGCTTTCCAGATGGTGCTGTTCCTTTTGTTGAAGAAATTCAGGATAAAGTCGAAGAAGCTCTTGTTAAAAAGGGTCTTGTTTTGACGGCAAAAAAGTATATCTTGTACCGTGCCGAGAGGACAAGGGTACGCGAGAGTAAGACGCGGCTTATGAAGGCATTATATGACTTGACCTTTAAAAGCTCAAAGGATACGGATTTAAAAAGAGAGAATGCCAATATAGACGGCGATACTGCGATGGGTACAATGCTAAAGTACGGTTCTGAATGCGCTAAGCAATTCAACGAGGCTTGTATCTTAAACCCAGAGCATACGCAAATGCACGATAACGGCGATATTCATATTCATGACCTTGACTTTTTGACCCTTACCACAACTTGCTGCCAAATTGATTTGGATAAATTATTTACGGGCGGTTTTTGCACCGGGCATGGCTTTTTGCGTGAACCTAACCACATCGCGTCTTATTCTTCATTAGCTTGTATAGCGATTCAATCCAACCAAAATGACCAGCACGGGGGACAAAGTGTTCCTAACTTTGATTATGATTTAGCAAAAGGTGTTGCTAAAACTTTTTCAAGGCTTTATCGTGAAAACATGGGCAAGGCTTTGCAATTAGTTTGCGGCAAAAAGAGCGGCAAAGAAGTTGCAACGGAAGTTTATAACGAGATTACTCAAGATAAAGACAATAAAAAAGGCATTTTTCCTAATATTGACGCAACTTCAGGTTATGCCCAAAGGGAAAGCGAAATACTTTTGCAAAAGGGGCTAAAACCAGCCGCTATTAAAAAGGCGCAAAAGTTTGCTTATCAATCTGCACTAGAAGAAACCGAGCGCGCTACTTTTCAAGCGATGGAAGCGTTGATACATAATCTTAACACCATGCATTCTAGGGCAGGGGCACAAATCCCGTTTTCGTCCATAAACTACGGAACCGACACATCTAGTGAAGGGCGGATTTTGATTAAGAACTTACTAAAAGCTACCGAGGCGGGATTAGGTAATAGCGAAACCCCGATTTTCCCGATTCAGATTTTTAAAGTAAAAGAAGGGATAAATTATAACCCCGGTGACCCCAACTATGACCTCTTTAAAAAAGCATGTGAATGCAGCGCTAAAAGACTTTTCCCTAACTTCTCATTCTTGGACGCGCCGTTTAATGCCGAGTGCTACAAAAAAGGTGTAAAAGAGTCCGAAACAGCTTATATGGGCTGCCGCACTAGGGTTGCCAGCAACTATTACGATAAGACAAACGAGATTGTTTCTGGACGGGGTAATTTATCCTTTACTTCTATCAATCTGCCAAGATTAGCAATTCAGGCGCATGGCAATGTCGAGCTTTTCCATAGCCAATTAGAGCATGTTATTGATGTTGTTATAAATCAGCTGTTAGAACGCTTTGAAATTCAAGCCAAAAAGAAAGTGAAAAATTATCCGTTTTTGATGGGGCAGGGAGTGTGGCTTGGCAGCGATAAGCTAACCGCCGACGATGAAGTGCGCGAAGTTTTAAAACAAGGAACTTTGACTGTGGGCTTTATTGGTTTAGCCGAATGTTTAAAAAGTTTGGTAGGTTTTCACCACGGTGAAAGCCCTGAGGCGCAGGCATTAGGAATTGAGATTATCGGCAAAATGCGTCAAATGATGGACGATGCTTGCAAAAAGCATAAAATGAATTTTTCATTGATTGCAACACCCGCTGAGGGACTTTCAGGCAGGTTTGTCAAAATCGACCGCAAAAAGTTTGGAAAGATAGCAGGTGTGACGGACAGAAAGTATTATACAAACTCTTTCCATGTCCCGGTGTATCATAAAATTTCGGTGTTTGATAAAATAAAAACAGAAGGACCTTACCATACCTTTACTAACGGTGGACACATTAGTTATGTCGAGTTAGACGGCAACACCGTCAACAATGTTGAGGCATTTGAAAAAGTCATTCGCTGCATGAAAGAAAATGACATTGGATATGGTTCTATCAATCACCCCGTTGACCGCGACCCCGTTTGCGGCTATACAGGTGTTATCGACAAAGAATGTCCTTCTTGTGGGCGCATTGAAGATGACGGCAACGGTAAATTTGACAGAATCCGCCGCATTACAGGCTATTTGGTCGGAACAGTAGAAAGGTTTAATAACGCAAAAGGCGCGGAAGAAGCCGATAGAATAAAGCATGGAATGTAGTAAGAAAGCCGCCTTCGGCGGTTCCCTCGCTACAGACTCGGCTTTCTTGTGCTAGAGGCATGGCGGTAGACGATTTTTCCTGTAGCATCAAAAAATCATATGAAACATAGCTTTACTACAAATAAAAATTACAGCAAGCTGTCAGAATGTATTTCTGAACAGTTTGCTTTTTTATCACTATCAAGTATCAAGTCGCAAATCAAACAGGGCGAGGTAAGGGTAGGGGGTAAAGTTATAAAACAGGATTGCGAGGTAGAAAAAGGGCAAGAGGTAAAAATCTTTTTGCCAGAAAAATTAGAGGAAAAACAATCAGCTGTACTAAACATTGTGTATAAGGACGAAAACATTGTAGTTGTCAATAAACCCATTTTGTGTGAAACCGAAACTCATCTTACAAAAATGGTGCAAGCTCAATTTCCAAACGCTGCGCCGTGTCATAGACTAGACCGCAACACAGCAGGGCTTATTATTTTTGCACTTCACATAAAAGCCAAAAAAGAAATATTCCGCTTAATAAAAACGCAAAAAATCGACAAATTCTACCATGCAAAAGTGATTGGCAAATTACAAAAATCAGAAGACATCATAACAGTGTATCTCAAAAAAGATACAGTCGCGTCAAAAGTCTTTGTTTCACCTACACCCCAAGATGACTATCTTACCGCGACACTATATTATAAAACACTACAATACAATCCAGATACAAATGACTCTTTACTAGAAGTTAAGCTTATTACAGGGCGCACACACCAAATCCGCGCTACTTTTGCTTTTCTAGGCTACCCCATAATAGGCGATGGCAAATACGGCTTGGAGAAAGAAAACCGCTTACGCAAAGTAAAGTATCAAAACTTAACCGCCACAAAAATCCACTTCAACTTTTCACTAAGTGATTCTAAAATATTAGGATATTTAGGTGGGAAGATTTTAATCATCAAGTAGAATATGTTAAATTCCTTAAATTTTCTTTTTCAGTCACTTGACAGTTGTGTAAAAGATTGTTATAGTAGAAAAAGGTTTTGTTGTGTTTTTGCAAAAGGATAACTGCAAAACCGAAAGCGAGGATTATATCATGTTACTATCAGGTTTATTACTTTACGGGGCTAGTCAAAAAAACCGCAAAATTGCGTTTGGATTCTTTGCGGTACTGTTTGTGTATTTGCTAAGTGACTCAAGGTCTATACCATTCTTTTTAGTCAATATTTCAGTGATTTTTGGTATTGCGTTTATTTTAGGCAGACTTAATTGCCACGCACTTTCCGGTATGGCGATTTTGATGTATTCGGTGGTTATCGACATTATAAGCTTTTACTTATTCCCGCTTTTCCCTATAACGGTGTCACTGCCTACTTATGTTTTAGCAGGGCTGTTATTTAATATCCGCTCGGCACTTCCTGCCATGATATTAGGAATGATTGTGCAAATTGTTATCACTGTTCATTTTTTCAAAAACCTAAAGACACAAAAAACTCAAAAAGCGGCAGTGCAGCAGCTGCCTGTCCTAATAAAAAACTAATGCTCTATGCTTTGTGACGAATGTAAAAAACAACCGGCAATTTCTCACTTGACTATGTCGCTAAACGGCATGGTCAAGCATTTGCATTTGTGCGGTGGATGCAGAGAAAATTTGGCGCACCGCAATGCGTCGTATTCTATTGCACCCGTTACAAACCTTTCTAACTTACTGTTACAATTCCCCAGCTTTTATTCAGCCTCGCCGCGAAGTGTAAAAACCTGTGCAGTGTGCGGTATGAGCAGCACACAATTTGTTAAAACGCCTGCTATTGGCTGCAGCGCCTGCTATGCCGAACTATCAGATTTACTTATGCCGGTTATTAAAAAAGTACAGAGCGGTGTAAGACATATGGGTAAAACCAATAGAGTTTCTTCGCCAATGGTCAAAAATCCTTCATCATCTCATGAAAATGAAATCACAGTACTTCGTTTAGAGCAAAAAAAAGCTGCCGATGAAGAGCGCTACGAGGACGCGGCGGTGATTCGTGAAAAGATTAGAATGTTGATGGAAGAGGAAGGGGGACGATAAATGAAAAAACCTGAAAATAAAGAAATTATCGTTTCTTCCAGAGTAAGGCTAGCCCGTAATCTTTCGGGGCTGCCGTTTCCATCACGATTAAAAGATGACAGAGCGCATAAAATTGCGTATGATGTTTATTCTGCTTTGGGAGGTGAAAATTCGCCCTTCCGTCTTTATTATGTAGGTGCAGAAGATGTCACTGACATGGTGGTGCTAAAAGAGAAGCATTTAATCAGTGACGATTTATTGCACAATCAAAAATACGGCGGCGTAATTTTAAATGAGTCCGATACAGTGTCTGTGATGGTGTGTGAAGAAGACCATATAAGGATACAGTGCATTTTGGCAGGCGACCATGCGCAAGAAGCTTACAGCATGGCAAGTGAAATAGACGATGCGTTATTAAAAAGACTGCCCGTTGCTTTTGACCAGAATTTAGGTTTTTTGACCGCATGTCCTACTAATGTAGGCACAGGTATGCGGCTTTCGTCCATGATGTTTTTACCAGGTATTTCTATGACAGGACAAATGCCGACTTTGGTGTCCTCGCTATTACGCGTCAACATGATGGCGCGGGGGGTGTACGGCGAGGGGAGCGACGCAAACGGTTTTTTATATCAAATCAGCAACCAGCATACTTTAGGTTTAAGCGAGCAAAGTATTTTAAGCGAAGTTGAGGGTGCTGTCAACCGCATTGTCGACCATGAGATTGACGCAAGGAAGAGATTATTAAGTAGTAAGCCAATAGAATTAAGGGACGAGATTCAAAGGTCATTGGGGCTGTTATTACACGCCTATACTTTGACAAGCGCCGAATTTATGCGCGCCATAGCGCTTGTTAAATTGGGCATATATTATGATTTTATTACTTTACCCCAAAAGGGAATAAGTAAATTTGAACGATTGATTATAAACGCACGACCTGCCTCTTTACAAACGATTACTAATAATGATTTATCTGATGACGGCGCAAGAGATATTTTTAGGGCAACTTATGTCGGAAAGGTTTTAAGGGAAATCGGGGTGAAGTAAAATTGAAAAGACTAATAACACAGAATGAATTTGAAACTGAAAATGCAGGCGCTGTTTTTGGAAAAGCACTAGACGGCGGCGCAGTTGTTTTTTTAGAAGGTGATTTGGGCGTCGGAAAAACTGTATTTGTAAGAGGAATTGCTAAAGCATTAGGAATAAAGGACGAGGTTCTAAGCCCGACCTTTGCGCTAATGAACGAGTATAAGGGCGACAAATTTAATTTGTGTCATATTG
>Ga0131853_10016024_pt1 | contig 13690 bp, 7 predicted proteins | sample TergutLab28metaG_FD_92764 | JGI IMG/M metagenome (GOLD analysis project Ga0131853, IMG submission 92764) | Labiotermes labralis P1 segment gut microbial communities from Petit-Saut dam, French Guiana - Lab288 P1 (version 2) (version 2) | ecosystem: Host-associated > Arthropoda: Insects >... | reverse complement strand
GGGGAATGGAGGAGATTGCATAACGAGGAGCTAAATGATTTGTACTCCTCACCCAATATTGTGCGGGTCATAAAATTGAGAAGACTGAGATGGGCTGGGCATGTGGTGCGCATGGGTGAGGAGAGGGGGGTGTATAGGGTCTTGGTGGGGAAACCGGAGGGAAAGAGACCACTGGGGAGACCTAGGCGTAGATGGGTGGATAATATTAGGCCGTATCTCCAGGAGGTGGGATGTGGGTATATGGACTGGATTGGGTTGGCCCAGGATAGAGACAGGTGACGGACGCTTGTGAGTGCGGTAATGAACCTTCGGGTTATGTGAAATGCGGGGAATTTCTTGACTAGCTGCAAGCCAGTTAGCTTCTCAAGAAGGACTCTGCACCATGCAGTAAGTAAGCTAGACTCTGCACTCGCAGAGGAATACGTGGCCTCGTCTACACAAGGGACAGGTACCTATAACCCAAGGCCAAGCTCGTTCTTAGCCAGCCAGCGCTCTTCTCTTCCAGAATTCGTGCTGCCGATCGAAAGCTCGACAAACCGGTTCCAGCAAGAGCTTTTCAGATTCACCGTGCAACTAACTTGCTTGTGTTTTGGACGCCAGGAAAAACGGATAATTACAAAAATTGACATGTTATACTGCAAGAACACAGCAATGATGCTTCAGGCACATCAAGTCGTGTCCGCGTCGCGGCGCTGTGCTTCAGGTTAGGTTGCCCCTCATCTTTACCTCCACATTTCCTGACGGCCCGCGGGAACAATTGAGCTCACTAACTAGAAAGACTACGGCACTCCCCTAACCTTCCTTCCTGCTTGCTTAGCCCGAAGAACGGAGTAAGAGAGTCGTGTAAACTGACTGCAAGACCCCCACCATGTATAATGAAAGAGGTTTACTCTAGCGCGGCCAGAACTTGGGAAAACTTACTTCAACTATATGTGTATATATATATGTATATATGTACCTCACAAACTTCTCACTCTCTCGCCCACCGGGGCTGTTGTATTTGTACTTTTCTATTCCTAACATAACCGCCGTGCAGAACAGTTCAGACATAAAATCAAGTTTCAGTTGGTTTGCTGACTTTACGCCATATATCACCTATGCCCACAAACAAACGAAGGAACGCTTTATCCCGCTAAACAGACCACACGCTGGGCCAAAAAATCAAACAACTGACCGACTACCCAGCGTGTAAATGTAAAAGTAAAGCTGTCCCTGTCCATGCGAAGAAGGCGTATATCTCCACTCATTCTTACCTTCGGTGCTGTTAGAGTTGAGTGGTCATCGTCACGTTATGGCCTCTTTACCCGCGAAAAAGAACCATGGTACCCACTGAATAGGAAGCTCGATTGGCCCCACAGACGGTCTGTACATTGCTCAGAACAGACAACTCTCTTGCCCATGTCGAGAATGGAAAACCCGGACTGTCCAACCCACAGCCTAGTCGCCAGATCGTCTGCGCTATCCACTGCCGCACTTGTGCAGCAAGTTGCAAGGCTTCGCACAAGCATCATCAACGCACCGGGTCCGCTCGACAGGACGTAGGCCCTCGTGACAGAGCTTTCTCGTGATTTTTCTCAAGCCTTCAAGCATACGCTGGGACAACAGGCCTACGTGAAATGTTCCCAGCCCAGTGGCAACTTCCTGTCCCCCCCCCCCCCCGGCAGCAACATTATGAAACTCTCAATTTTGTCCACATAGACTGTACTTGCGTTTCTCAGACTAAATACTTGTTATTTCCCTCATAAACATTAATAACTTATTAGTCCTAATAATGGACATGGACTGTGTTCTCTGTGAGGAAAGAACTGCATTTTTATATACGGGATAATTATTTTATCTCACAACTACCGGTCGCTACTTCCTGTCAGTTCGTTCATCATAGCCCACTCAACCGACAGGCACATACGCGCGACGTTCAGTAACAGAGGAAGTGACAAACGATACCTTCCAAGAGAAAAATAAGACTGTATAATTTCGATGCCAGCATGCAGTCGTAGGCCGTGCCATGGCTACGGCGGTTATTCGCCGGCCTCTCTCCGCGGAGGACTACGTTCGATCCCGAGCCAGTTCATGATAGATTTATGATGTACAAAGTGGCATTGGGACATGTTTCATTCCGAGTAATTCGATTTGGCCCTGTCATTATACTTCCACCAATGCTGCGTAATTGTCTTCTTTGTAACAATGACAAGCGGGCGAAGTCTGAGAACTTTCATGAAGCAGCTCTCATTGATATATCAGATAACATGGGACCGAATAACTTCAGCATTGTTAAACACGTCTTCCCAACTTTGACGTTCAGTTGACCGTGCCTCGTGATAAATTCTTATAATAAAACCAACTATATGCACTAATTTCTCAAATTTATTTTTGGGAATAAGACTCTACATGTTTCGGACAGTTCCTCTGTCCATCATTACGAGTTTTTCACTGTACACAAGGCAATGGTATATGTCATACAGGTTTGCTGACAGCTTGTGAGCAGGATCAGGCCGGAACCAGGGTTCCAGCCTGACCCTTCTCGCAAGCTGTCAGCAAACCTGCATGACATAAACCATTGTTGTGTGTACAGTGAAAAACTCCTGATGATGGACAGAGGAACTGTCCGAAACATGTAGAGCTTTATTCCAAAAATAAATTTGAGAAATTAGTACATCTAGTTGGTTTTATTATCAGAAGTGTCTTCCCAACATTATAAACAGTTGGTCATATAAGCATGCACTAAGATTACAGGATACTAAACTCAGCGCAACTTACAGCGTACTCGGACAGTCCACCTCCATTACATTCTCCACTTCCCAACGTTGTACCTAACTTCACCAAAGGACGATCGGACACTACTGGGAACCTTCACAACAGTAAATGTTCTGGTTCCCTCCTGTACTGGACGTAGTGTCTTGTCGGTCCACACCGTACTTCCGCTTATTCTTCGAGCTGAGTGTGTTCATGACGACACATCGGCCTGCTTCTAAATCCTTTCTAGTTCGTCAGTCACCATTCATCTAACTATTCGATGAAGTCTCATACACCGAGGGCATTGTTAAATTTTAAACTCAAGGCTCCGTGCATCGTAATTCAATGTTAAATTATCACCATCACCATCAGCATCAGCATCATCAGCAGCAGCAGCAGCACGTTGTCTGGCTTACAACAGGTCCATAGCACCTTTCAAAGCTAGTTCTCAAGACAGTGCGATTTAGTGCTTCATCCTTCAGTTTCCAGTATCGACTGGTTTCCTTAAGGTCACCCAGTAGCTGCTTAATCTTCTGCCTCGTCTTCCTGTCCCTTATATCTTTCAATAACGTGTTGCAGCAGGCAGTTCCTGCGCAAGAAGTGACCAATCCAGTTAGCCTTCCTCCTTTTGATTGTATGTAGGATATTCATATCCTCCTTGACTGCATGCAGTACTTCTTCATTTCTCACGCGATCGGTCCAATCGATTTTCTCCATCCTTCTCCAGCACTACATTTCAAAACCTGCAAGAATTTTTATGAAGTGCTTTCCGAAGTGTCTAAATTCAGTACACAACAAGAAAGGGTGGGACAGCTGAATCAGTTCGGTGCCTGGCTGAGGAATTTGAGAACGGAAGTTCGTTATCACATCTAGACTGGCCCAATGGATACGACAAATCCGGACTGCAAAGTTTACTACTCACACCCCGTCTGGGACTGGGGTTTCGAATGCGTACAGCTTTACTTGCCCCCGTCTAGAAAGACTATTTATATGGAGTGGTGGTCGGATACATGGGGAACTTCACGTTCTGGCTTCAGGGTTTCCTGCACGATTTTGAAATTAATCTGCAGGAAAGCACCGAGATATTGCACAGAAAAAATAGCATCCTTTCAAATCCCTGCATAAATTATCATCTAATCTAACATGACGATAACAATTTGTGACGCTGAAATGGCCACGAGATGTAACGTAAGAATCTTATTTATGTCAGAGAACGCTGCTCGATTTAACGTGTACGTGATGGAATTCTAAGAGTTTTGACCTGCCAATAAACGTACTATTTGAGACACGTGCAGCGTTTCAGTCAGATCCTTCTTGAATTCCGCAGCAGTTACGTGGCTACAGCTTCGGAATATAATCGCCCGCAATAAGATTCTACTTTTTGTGGGCAGCGTTACTAAATAAATTGTCGGAACTGAAAGCAAACGGAATTACTTTCACACTGGCATTTCCGAAGAATAATTAATAGACAAGTAAACAAATGCAGGTTCACAGCATACAGAAGAAGGGATATAAGTGATAAACCAATGATAACGATAATAATAATAATTATCACTGTAATTACAAAATTGAATACAGTTTTGAAACAAACCATATAATTAACAATTGCGATATTCTGGAGTGTATTTGTTATTTTAACGTCATGTGATTTCAGCGAATTTAATTACACAATAAAATGTTTCAAGAAAAGAAACGTGTGCATAATGATAAACATTCGAACTTACTGTAGTAAACTGTGGTAAAATAGTGCGCAGATGGTGCATGGCCCCTAAGGGTGGACAGAATGGTTCATAACGAGTGGGGCATTTTCAACTAATATGAATTTGGATTCTGTGGTCTGTTGTATCGTGATGGTTATATCAAATAAATTTATATCGTACAATAACAAGTGCCAAAAATAATAAAGAAACAACCAATAGGGTTATTTTTAACAAAACTTCTTCTTCTTCTTCTTCTTCTTCTCCTTCTTCTTCCATTGGCACTAAAGCCCACTGTGGGCTTTGGCCTGTCGAACAATGTCCTTCCATTTTTTCCTATCTGCCACCAACTCTCTCCATCTTCTCACTCCCAGCACTTGAAGATCTATATTAATAAGACAGTTCTCCGTATTAAAGACCAGTCCCAATGTACGTCCTTACACAGCGCCAAAACTTCAATATTACTTGCGTTATAATGTATGAATTGTTACACATCGGGAAGGTGATGTCGCTGACATTTCCCAGAAGGCAGAAGTACATAATACTACATACATGTGGATGACCTCGGGATCACTGATTTGGCCACCCGCATACAAATAATGAATAATGACAAACATAATTACAATCGGGTGCGCTGCAGTAGATGCTATTTTAAACCCAGCATAGCAGGATTGAATGGCAATCGCCTGGCTATTAACATTTTTATCACTGCTGTTCGTGTGCTGGTATAAACAGCAAACGAAAATAAAATTGTACAGTACTGGCCTTGACGTAACCCACAACGTACGTAATGACCAGTTCGTATGGACAAGTCGCTTCTACTGTTTGTCAAGAGGGCGTGCAGCCTAGCCGGGTTTCGAGTGACAACTGACTTCAGAGAGCTGCACCAGTGCTTCTTAAGAGTACGCTACTCGAGCCAACGGCCTCCATAAAGGGCTTCTACGCGACAGGGGGGAAACCGTATCTAATTACATAATTTATTTGTACAGATTTATTGAAATTCAACCTCGTATTCAATGGGTACCGGCGTTCTTTCCCGAGAGTACTGCCGGGGCGTGATGCTGACCATTCACCTGCATCTAGTGCCAAATGAGTGGAATTATACCACCATGCCCTACATACGCCATCATGGTGTGGACAGGGACAAAATTTACAATTACGGTATTACTGAATAAGTAGCGTTGTGTGGTTACGGGAAATAAGTACTGTAGCGGTTTTCATTTTGCGATATTCTAAGCTGGTGCATTTGCTGGTATCCTGGTTAAGAAAAAAGTTCAGAGACAAGAACCCCAGCAATTCCAGAAATTATGGTTGGAAATCCAGACAATTTTTAATACACTTTACTTCAAACCAAAGAATTCAGTTCCAGTTCTATTTGCCTGAGTGCCATCGATTAGACCCATATATGATTTTGGGTTAACGTGTTCCACCACAATATATATTTTTGGGCGCTTTCGCAAAGTTGCGAAAAAGCCCCTGATGATGGGCATAGTAGTGCCCGAAACATGTTGAGCCTATAAGAAGTACAATAAAATATCAAGTGGCATCTAGTTGGCTTTTTTGATTCTTCAGTTATCACACTGATGCACGGTCCAATGAACATCAAATACCTATGTACATCTACGATAACATCGCGCTTAATTCCTCTTACAATGAAGGCGTTTCAGGTAGAATTGCAGAGAAAATTACAACACATATTTCATGTTCAACACTCTTACAAAATCGCGCCGTTTATGAGATAATACGGAAAAATACGACAGAGCCAGACATGTCAAAGACGACGAAGTGGCGCATTCGCTTTGCATGGTGGATTCCTACGGCTACAAACACACACTCAGAATACGTAACAATTATTGCTCTCCCACTGCAAAAATGGTTACATGCACGCGCCTCTGTGTTACGCTATACGAACGTTGCCCATCTCATAACATGTGCTACTTATTTGTCTAGAGATACTTCACGCATTTTTTTTTAACCAGACGGGCTCTGAAACGAACAGAATTTGAGAAATACAACGCCGTAACGCCTAGCGACGCTGTTAACTGTCGATGATGTCGAGGACAGTACGAACTTCGCAAAGTAGACCCAGTTCAATAACTATCTGTTGTTGGCCGCTTTTTGACTGCGCGGAATATTGTTAACAACCAACCCCAAAGCCTCACAAGATGTCTCCTCATTTCCTTCTAAAAAATCATAATTCATGTCATTCATAAGCTCGTTTATGTTATAACCAATAAAAATCTTTTCATTCATTCACAAACAAATCGATTACTATCCGTCTAACACAACTGCTTCGTTTATTTAGACAACTCCTTAAAATGTTGATCCGCAGACGCTTCTGCTGTGGGCACCAAAAATCGTCTGAAATGCGGTTAATGGCCAAGATGCAGTTCAGAGGCAGGACTATTTGGTATGGATATTCAGCAACGTCACTTTGCCCAGGCCATTCAATAAACAAGAGCGACTATCTCTTGCGTATTCGTATATTCAAACAGCAGAATAATTGCTTATTACCAAGCTTCATGCGTCGTACGGAGGGGGAACAAACTTTCAAATCTGCAGAAATACTTCAACTTTGCGCCGTTTTAAGGCTATGACCTCCCTGCTGCCCGGACAAAACAAGTTTCTGTGACCTTTGTAAATAACCAACTTGATGCACAATTCTTTTTCTTATATTTGTTTATTCCAATTCTCTGCATGTTTCGAGCAACCAAGTGTTCATCACCAGGAGAGTGAATTGTATCAATACGACCTCTGGTATGTCACTGTCTGTAGGTGTGACCGTGTGGTATGCAGGTTTAGATGGAACCCGCATACCACACGGTCACACCTACATAGAGTGACATAACCAGAGGTCGTATTGATACAATTGACTCTCCCGATGATGAGCACTTGGTTGCTCGAAACATGTAGAGAACTGGAATAAACAAATATAAGAAAAAGAATTGTGCGTCAAGTTGGTTATTTACAAAGATTGTAATAAGATGGACGGTCAACAAAACATAAGTTTCTGTGAGTTGAGGTTGTAAGCCCCACAACCAACCTCCAACCTGGAGAACTAGGATGCCTCATTTAGATCGTTCATTCCGTGCATTACGACATATATCAACTCTGGTACACCGACACACGCACAATGCTACAATCTATATATTCTTTTATTTTACTTAGCTACTACGTGTTTCAGCATTACCGCCACCTTCAGGGAGCTCACACCAACATTTCATTAAAACATACAGCAATAATTACGCAGTTCACAACAAACGTATGTTTCGCGATCTAGCAGCCACATAACGGAAATTCTTTACGGTGTCGCGAGAACCGCGGCGTCTGTTCGGAGAGGTACGACCGGCATTTTACAAGCAAAGTGTGAAACAGGGCATTCTGTAATCCGGTTCAAACGATTCCGACAATGGCACATGGTCACAGCCGTGCCTGAATTTTTTGACACTTTCTATCGTCTTAGGCTAACAAGCATGCCGCTTCGGAGGCTCCTTGTAACGAGCCTGAGAGTACTTCCTTCTAACGGATCCACCACAAAAGGTTCTCCCTTTCGTCATTCCACCTAAGCACGGAGGCAGATCCGGCCTCCGAAACGTTGTCTTTTTTTTTTCACCTCAGATGAGCAATGTCCAAAATTTCAGTCATGAATATGGGCATAAGAACATGGCAAAGCATAAAATGTTTAATGTTCCATACATCGCACAGCCAGCAGATACAACAAGAAGCCTGAACCTGAGGTGTGGAATACACAGTGGACTGTGCATACATGGTAGTTGGATCTACTGGCCACATGCAGTTGGCGAGGGTCTTCTATTTTACCGGGACAACAAAACAAGGTACTAGCGGCGCGTCAGAGTTGATGGAAACTGCTGAGTTCAGCAAACGCGAGCAGCAGTGATGTACTGACGGACAGGGCCCTTCAAGAGATCAAATTTGTAAAACTGCAGTTACTGACACGCACGCTAATATCCACCTAATGATTCCTGAAGTCGTACTGTTCTTCAACTGTACAAAATTAACATACACATGAGATTTTCGTTCTTCTGGGATGTTTCGCGGCGTATGTTGGTAGTTGCCGAAGTTTCGGGACAACCTATCGGTTCCCAGCTTCTAGGGTCAAGCAGTCTTTGGAGGTGGGACCCGATTGGTGTCCCGAAACGTCGGTAACTACCCACCAACATACTCTGCGTAACATCCCAGAAGAAGGAAGATCCAATTCACACCGCGGCAGAAGCCCGAAGTCATAAAAACATAAAAGAGATTTTGCAAGTGACATGCATGAGCAGTTCAGGACAGCCAGTTTCTTAATACCTGGTTCAAAGAACGGCGTTGAGAACGGATGTTATGGAAGATATCGGGGCCTAATAATAGGGAGAAAGTAGTAAGGGCATGAAGGAAATTGCATGATGAGATTCTTGATTCGCACTCCTATCGACACATTATTGTTATTATTATTATTATCATCATCATCATTCTTTATCGCCTTCTTCTCTTCTTCTCCTCCTGCTTCTCCTTTTCTCCTCCTCCTCTTCTTCTTCTTCCTCCTCTCCTCTTTCTTTTTCCTTCTTCTTCTCCTTCTCCTCCTCCTCTTCCTTCTCCTTTTTATTCTTCTCCTCATCCTCCTCCTCCTTCTTCTTCTTCTTCTTCTTCTTCTTCTTTCTCCTCCTCCTCCTCTTCTTCTTTCTCCTCCTCCTCTTCTTCTTCTTCTTCTTCTTCCTCCTCCTCCTCCTCTTCTTCTTCTTCTTCTTCTTCTTCTTCTTCTTCTTCTTCTTCTTCTGTGGCTCCCCTATCCAAGAAGGATAACAGTCTCCCCAGCTGCTCTCCTTCAGCTATCCCTGTCCTGCACTACTTGTCTCAATAACAATTACCTGAATAGAATAGAATAGAATAGATTAGAGTAGAATAGCTAATGGGTTCCAGGCTTTTCGTCACGACGCACGTAAGCCTTTGACAGGCCCGCTGTGTCCTTTGGACTGATGTCCAAGCCAAGCGAGTCCTGTCCCGTACTAAAGTTCCACAGTGTTCCCAGACTTTGGACTTCTAAACAGTTCCTATCTTTCTTATGTCATTCTTTACGTCATATTTCCACCTAGCATTGGGTCTCCCCTTAAGTCGTTTGTGGTCTCCACATATTATTAGGGTGGTCATAACAGGGGGGATGAATAATACTGTATAATAGGGAATTTCTGTTCATAGACTTTCAAGTGCGCTAAGTGACGATGGCGACTACATTGGGATTTCACAGTATGCAAGAACAGCCCACCTTCCTCTAGCACCATCAGACGCTACACTTCGAGCAGGCATTTCCAGTGCAGGCACAAACCGAACCTAAGTTTGTGACATACTGCCTGTTTTCATGGATAAGATGAAAGGTAAAGGTAAAGTTCACCCTAGAAGAGGCCACGAAGGCCGAGAGGGGGAGTAGAGGTATAGCTGTACTCTACTTTGACCTTGGCGCAAGATGGGGGTGGGTGGTCAGCGCCACGCCCCGGCCGCTTAACCCCGGCAATGCCCCCGGTATCCAATGTATAGGAAGCTGGGTGAGCCCCAGGGCCGGTCTCGATGGATTCGGAAAATCTCGCCGCCACCAAGATTCAATGCCCGTACCATCCAGCTCGTAGCGAATCGCTATACCGACTGGGCCATTCCGGCCCATGTCACAGACTATGGCGTCACAACAGGTGACCGTGTTGTAACACAACAGACTAAAGATTCAATCACTTAGGATGCAAAGCAAATCTTCCGGGCATGGACAAAATCGAGGAAGATACTGAGTTAACTCTTATGTTTACTTCTATTCAACATTTCATCGGAAATGGACAAGGATTTGTAAGCTGTCAATGCCAGATTAAATACGACAGCCAGAAATGCTATTGTGTTAAAATTAATGTCCCATGTCAGTCTTAATGTCATTCAAATTTATCACGTTATAACAAATAATTCCGATGCCACAAAACTGTTTTACTGCAGCCATATTTATTTCAAAGTCAACAATCTGTATATTATTCACATTTATAAATGCACGTGTTCAATAACTGAAAAGGTATGCCACCCCTCTCTACAAATACTCCATCACATGACAGACGCTTCCCAACAAAGTGTTTTCAGAACCGAAACACAACTGACTCAAGTTTCTCGGTTTCAACTGAATGTCTTGGATTTCAGAGGTCTCAGGAGCAAACCGGTTTCCATTTTTCGTCGTTTCCACCATCCCACACCAAGTGTTGCCGTTCACACCTCACTATTAAGCCAGCTCTTACCATTCCCCTCCCCACTTTTCCTGTTTCTGGCAGTCGTTTCTTACCGAAGTAGGACATCGCACTTTGTGGACGATCAACGTAACTACTTCCGACGCCCCTGCACCTTCTTAACATCCGAGATACGAGACTATCATAGCAGCGACGATAAAAATTCCGATATTCTGGAATACAACGCCATGCACATCAACGTTTCAGAGTGACCTGCTGTCTTCATCTTCAGGGTACTCCAAAAACAGTCGTCTGGATTACCCTGAAGACGGATATAGCAAGCTTCTCCATAATACTGGCACCTATATACCAGTCCACCCGGCCTTACATCGCACAAGACTTAAATATGAACCCCCGACATAAGTACCAGCACCTCTGCGTTTCTATTGTAATATTACAGCTACTTTACGAAAAAAAAAATGTAGTCGACAGAAACGTCTCGAGTTAACCGGGTTTGCAGGATGAAGCCAATCTCTGCATCTGACAATGGCAAGACCCAAGTACCATGTGTCACTGCAGTGGCCAACGCATAGGATGTGAAACGCCGCTCTGAAGCTGAGTGCAGTTTTACCCTACGGTTCTCAGAATACAGCCTTTTTTTTAAACATTTTATAAGACGAAAATTATCGTTAATTAGGCCATACTTAACAATTCAGGTCGTACCGCGCAGTAAACACAGTCATTGTCGGTTATAAAACCATTAAGTTAGTCGCGTATAGGGAAATAGTCGCCGTTTGCTCTGAGATCCCCACAAAACACATAAATGCAGTCTGTGGGCAAAGCGCAAAATTTGTTAATGTTCAATTTGCTGCTACTCGGATTTAATTGGATTCTGAATGACTGTATATGTACCATTTCAAACAGCACGGAGATGCGAAAGCCGGAAAGGTAGTGTCTTCATAACAGGCAGTATCTTCAATAACAGGCAGTGTCTTCAATAATAGGCAGTGCCTTCAATGACAGGCAGCGTGTTCAATAATAAGCAGTGTCTTTAATAACAGGCAGTATCTTCAGTAGCAGGCAATGTCTTCCATAACAGGCAGCGACTTCAATAACAGGTAGTGTCTTCAGTAGCAGGCAATGTCTTCCATAACAGGCAGCGACTTCAATAACAGGCAGTGTCTTCAGTAGCAGGCAGAGTCTTCCATAACAGGCAGCGACTTCAATAACAGGTAGTGTCTTCAATAACAAATCCCGGGCGCTAGGTCGCCATGGCGACTAAATCTTTTACGATGGCGCCTAAAATATGAGGATCATCAGTGCGGCACTTGCTTAATGTTAACATTCTGAAGCTTAGAACTATGAGGTGTCTCCTGAATTTTGGAAAATTTGCGCACTCCTATTGTCTACTCCGTCCGTCAAATAAGAGGTAACACACCGACGGTATCGCCACCAAAACTACTGCATTTCATACAACTTTTACTTTAGTGTGCTACCTTCTGTGGTGCCTGACACGGAGTCTACCCTTAATGGAAACGTAAAAGAATTAACGGTCATAACCACTGGTGATCACTAAACTCTGCTCGATCAACACACACCACAGCTCCACTGTCGGGTTCTTCAGGAAGGTAGGACTTCAACTACGCGCGACAGTGCATTTACTGACGTCAGTGTTCCCCTCGGACATGTGGGTACACCATAATACAGTTCTGACGTTTCTTAACACGGCAACTGGTAGGGAAACAAAGCAAGCACTGAGTCACACGGGGACACTAGCCACTCAGCTCGCCAGCTTGCCTTCAACTGGCCACAACAGTCTGCTCTTGCGGCAAAGATTCGTCTGCTGGAAAGGGACGTGAACTTCAGTTGCCTCCACTAAAATAGCATAATGTAACCCAGCCTTAGGTAATCAGAGAAATAAGCCAAGAAACCGGGATTCTGAATTACAAATAACAGGCAATTGAAACAGCAACAGTTCCAAAACTGTTACAAGAAAGCAGAAGATTTAGCGTGTGCATCGCTATGCAACAGACTGCCCCACAGGGCAAATAACGTTCATATGATAGGCCAAGTAATGCATGGGGCAATAAATATTCATCCATGACTGCCCACGAGCGTTGGACTAGCAGAGCGAAATACGGCCCCGTGCAAATCAAGATTCAAGTCCGAGGGTGAAATGGGAGGGGGGAGGAAAAGAAGTTATTAAGTAAGACTAGATTAAAAGTTGGGTGTGCATGCAGTATTTTATATTCACGTAATATATCCTAGAGATAAACGAATAATAGCCTATATTGATTGTATCAAGTGCGTTGGGAAGAAAAAAACAATGTGAATAAAAACACAGAATAAGTGAACCTCATCAAATCAATATCGAGTTAACTTAACTTTACAAGCTCCCGGTGTCAAATAAATGGCCTAGAAGAGAGAAGAAGGTATGAGGCGGAAGGTGGGGTTGAGACGACGGAGAATCCAACATAATTTCCTTCATTTTCGTTCGTGTATAGAAAGTTTTCCCAGGGCATCATCGGCGAAGTGTGTCATTATAAAAACACGAAAGAACATTAAAGCACGCTAGAAACTTTTGGAGATGGTTACTTCATTAGGGCTGCAAGGTTTTAATAGCCGTAACGCCTCGAGGTTAGGTTAGAGAACAGTAGTAATATTCATGTTCATGGCAAGGGGAACACTCTGCAATAACAATCTACACAAAGATTACAACAAGAACTCCCTCACTCTCCAGAACTCCCACCCCGCCCGCCACATTTCGTTCCCCGTGGCTTGCTTTGCTCTGACTCTCCTCTTCTTAGCTGGGTTCATCTTGCAAGGAATTCCGAAGAGGCAAAGAATCGCCCCCTTTGCTTCTCAGACACCAACACCACCCATTCCTTCTTTATAGATATTGAACATTAGCTGTACACCATAAGGAACCCACAACTTCTGGTTGGAGTTACATACAAAAGCAATGAAGGAATGAGTCTGGTATGGGTAAGGAATACGAACATTGCCTCTATACGCCCCCCCCCCCCCCCCCCCCCCCCAAAACAAGAACAACAACAAGACTGGAGGAGGGGG
>Ga0131853_10016023_pt1 | contig 13690 bp, 13 predicted proteins | sample TergutLab28metaG_FD_92764 | JGI IMG/M metagenome (GOLD analysis project Ga0131853, IMG submission 92764) | Labiotermes labralis P1 segment gut microbial communities from Petit-Saut dam, French Guiana - Lab288 P1 (version 2) (version 2) | ecosystem: Host-associated > Arthropoda: Insects >... | reverse complement strand
TCGTCGTCGGTCCCCCGACAGGGCTCGTCACCGTGAGGTTTCCGTCGAGGGCGCCGAGGCGACCACGCAGCCTGTCGAGGCCACGTCCGGCCGACAGCTGCGCTCCGCCCACCCCGTCGTCGGTGACACTCAACAGCCACCGGTCGCCGACGCGATCGCCGCGCACCGTGACGTGCCGCGCCAGCGCGTGCCGAACCGCGTTCGTCAAGGCCTCGGAGACGAGCACGTACGACATGTGCTCGACGGGAGCGGGCAGCCGCTGACCGGACAGCCCGTCGAGTTGGACGTCGACGTCGAGCGGGACGTCCGCGACCAGATCCGCGAGCGCCGGCGCGAGCCCCCGCTCGATCAGAGCCCGCGGCGAGTACCCCAGCAGTACGGCCCGCAGTTCCGCGAGCGTCTCGTCCACCTGGCGGTGCGCGTCGGCGGCGAGTCGGCCTGCGGGTCCGTCCGCGTCGGCGGCCTCGGCCAGCCCGAGGCTCATCGACAGGGCGACCAGCCGATGCTGGACCCGGTCGTGCAGTTCCGATTCGAGCAGTGCCCGCTCGGACCCCTCGGCGTCGAGCAGCCCCGATCGCGTCGTCTCGAGGCGGGCCGCCTCGAGACGCCACGGGTCGGCATCTGAACCGAGGAGCAGTCGGGCCAGGTGCGACTCCAATGCCGCCCAACCGCCGACGATCACGGCCAGCAACACGAGAACCACCAGCCCGCACAACGCCAGAACCCAAGCGCCCGAGCTGGTTTCGACGGTCCACGCACCGAGGTCGAAGTAGTCGTCGCGGATGACCAGAGGGGCGGCGAGAAGCATCCCGACAATCGTGACGCCGAAGACCGCCAGGACGGCGGCGACGCCGCCGGAGACCGCCGCACCCAGAACGTACGCGACGTGCCGGACGGTGGGCAGACGCTCCTCGTCCGCGGACGCCCGCACTTCCGCGTCCGCACGTCCCGCGATCGACGGATCGATCAGCCTCAACCGTGCGCAGTGCGCACGCAACATGGGCTCCCACAGTGCCGTCCGCAGTCGACGCGTCAGCCCCAGCAGCACGACCGGGACGATGCCGATCACGGTGGCGCACGAGAGGATGCCCGCGACGACGAGGCAGGCAAGGGCGCGCCAGGGCCACGCGGAGCCGAGGTAACGCGGGCCGGAACGCAGGGCCGCCGACACGCTGTCCGTCACAGCTCCGCCCCCGGCTTCCGACGCTCACGCATCATCGACACCCCCACGATGCAGGCGACGACGGGAACGTAGGCAGCGCACATGAGGAGCGTAACGGCACTCCCGTGACCGCCCGAGTCCACGAAACGCCCGAGACCGACGGCCACCACGAGGTTGCTGCCGCCGTGCAGAATCGCGGACGGCCACACCGATCCGCTGCGACTCCACAGCCAACCGATCACGAATTCGAGCAGCACCGACAGCGGAAGCCACAGCAGCATCGCGATCACCGCATCGGTCGCGGTGCCACCGGAACCGAAGTACCCCACCCACGGCAGCGGCCAGTGCCACACACCCCAGACCAAGCCGGTCGCGAACGTCGTCGCGACCGGCCTGCCTGGCACGAGACGGTCGCGCAGGTAGGCGGTCCACCCGAACTCCTCTCCCCAGAACACGGGTGCGGCCACCACCGGCACCACCAGTGCGACCGCCACGAACACGAGGTCGTCGCGGCCGAACTGCCATGCGGCGACGTCCCACATCCCCGTCATCGCGGCCACTGCCAACGCGATGATGAGGACCCCGACAGGCAACAGCGCGGCGATCAGGTAGGACGACCACGCCGCGGACAGCCGAGGCTTCAGCCCCGCGTCGGCGAACCCTTCGCGGGTGATCCAGCGGCGCGTGACGATCGCCGCGAGGGCGGGCACGAACGCGGCGGTGAGCAGTTGGACCACCACGTTGTCGAGCGAGTATCCGGCGGCCCAAACGCCGACCCACGGCACCCAGGAGGCTCCGAACGCGAGAAGGAGGAACCAGCGAACACCGCGCTTTCGCACGGAGTCGTCCCGAACGGTTGCCGGTGACGGAACGGGAGGTGCAGTTGTCATGCCTCCACTTCACGGCGCCGAGCACCGAAAAGCTGTAGCCCGCGCGACCGTCTCGTGGTGGCGTGCACGCTACCTACGGCGCGAAAAGTCGTACCGCGCGACTTGCGATCTAGAGGCGTTTCCACGTCCACCGACACGTGGCGACGAGCGGGGATTCCGGCGTCACGAGTCGCGGCATCGTGTTGACCCCGTTGGGTGGTCCCGATTGCGGCTCGACGCAGACGGCGTCGGCTTCCATGTCGTAGACCACGACCCACTGCTCGGGGCTCCGAACTTCCAACTGGAGCAAGCCCGGCCACGTCAGCACCACCCGCACGCCGTCGACCATCCCGAAGCAGTCGTCCCACGGCCCCGTTCGAGGAGCGATCCGCACGCCTGACGGAAGGTAGTCCGCCCCGCGCAGCTCTTGCCAGTCAGGTGCGAAGTCGATCCGAACGGGCTCGCTGTCGCCATGTAGGAGGCGTTTGAACCACGGGTGCCACCCCACTTGGGCGGGAAAGGGATCCGCTTCGGACGTCACCTCGATGGACAGATCGAGAGAATCCTCGGTCAGGCTGAATTTCTGGGCCACTCGACCCGCGAACGGCCACGGCGGGGCCAGTGCCTGCAGCAACGTCGCGCGCGTGCCGGATGCGTCGGCGACTTCCCACGCACCGTCCCGTACCGTGCCGTGAATGGCGTGGGGAGGCGCATTGAGCGGAAAGTGATGTGTCACCGAGCCAACGGACAACTGCCCGTTGCCGATTCGTCCACACCACGGCGCCATCGGGAAGCACCCGTATCGGCCGCCCTGTCTGAGCAGCTCGGTCTCGTCGATGACGAGGCTGGTGATCATCCCGCCTTGCCGTGGCGATATCCCGACACGGACATCCGCCGCTTCCAGTGTGAAGTCGCCGTCTTCGTTCATTCCGTACACACTGCCTACGACGCGAAGTGGCGCGCCAGCCGGCGGTGCCGATGCGCGAAGAACGATCGGACGATCACCGCCAGCACCGGTGCCAGGATCGACAACCGCGGCTCGAACGTGACGCGGTCGCGGACGACGGCCCGATCGGCACCGTCTGGGGTGACGGTGCGCTCGTGCTCCCAGCGCCGCATACTCAGCATCGTCGACTTCTCGTGGAATCGTTGCCCCGGTTCGAGTTCCGCGATCGTGAGCGCGTCGTAGTCGAAGGGGACGACGCCGAAGAGGCGCAGCCATGCCCGGCCGAGCGGCACCCCGACCGGGACGGTGTCGATGGTCACCGGCCCCAGTTTGCGCGGGATGCTCATCGTCATCCACGGGCGCATCTCGTCGTTGATACCGCCCGGGGTGACCACCCGCGCCCACACACGATCTGCCGGTCCGTCGACGACGGACACCCTCTCGATGATCATGGACCCATGATGCCGCGGGCCCGCACCCGGGAAACGGTCCCGCAACGAAGCGGTAGCCCTCCCGAGTACACCGCGCCGAGGACGGCTCGAAGTGCCGGCCCTTCTCGGTACCATCGGTGATGGACTTGTCCACTGCGTGACCGGGAACGGGGCAAGTCTCGTCCAGGGAGATGGTCACGATGAATCGATCGTCCGAGCCCAAACGGATCTCGACGCGCGCGACGGTGCCGCGACTGGAAAAACTGCTGCGGCCCGACGTGACATGGGTGCCGTCGTCGGACGGATATCTGGACACTCTTCCCGGTGAGACGGTCCCGCCTCCGGGTCGAGCGCAGGCTGCCTGGCAGTCGTCACTCGGTGCGGGGATGTACCAACGGTTGCAGCGGTTCGTGGCGTCCTTACTGGTTCCCGGATATGCGACGATCGGCGACCAGCTGCAGCTACGACCCGGGCAGACCGTGGTCGATGTCGGGTGTGGGCCCGGCAACGTGACCATCGACCTGGCCGATGCGGTCAGTCCGCATGGGCTCGCCGTCGGAGTCGATCTCTCCGGCCCGATGTTGGCACGCGCGGCTCAACAGTCCCGTCCGAACATGGGACTCGTTCGCGGCGATGCGACGCACCTGCCACTGCGCGACCACTGCGCCGACGCCGTCTGCGCCACCGCTGTGATCATGCTCGTTCCCGAACCGGCCGATGCGCTCGCGGAAATGATCCGGATCACGAAGCCGGACGGATGGCTACTTGTGATGGTCCCGTGTCGGCCCACCGGACCGACGTCGGCGATCACCGGTCCGATGATGGATCGGATCGGGCAATTCGGCGGAGCACGGATGTTCACGCCGGACGCCCTGTCGATCCTTCTGGAGGAGTTGGGCTGTGCACGCATCCACAGCTACCAGCAGTGGAACATGCTCACCGCGCGAGCCCGCACCCCAGCAGTTGTCCCTGATTCGACGTCCAAATCGAGGAGCAAGGAATGAATTCGGACGACCCGCAACCCGCGGCGCCAGTGACCCCCGCCGACTTCGACGCGCTCTATCGCGGCGACTTCAGCGCCCTGCGCCGCGCCAGGCAGCAGGAGGCCGGCGGCGAACAGCCGCCACCGTTCCAGCTGGAGTGCATTCCGTGGGACATCGGCGAGGCCCAACCCGTCGTGCGCCGGCTCGAGGCCGACGGCCAGATCGCCAGCGAAGTGCTCGACATCGGCTGCGGGCTGGGAGAGAACGCGATGTTCCTCGCGGACCGCGGATACAAGGTGTGCGGCCTCGATGCCGCTCCGGCGGCGATCGAGCTTGCCGGCGAGCGCGCCCGAGAACGCGGACTCGAGCAGGCCGTCGACTTCGCGGTCGCCGATGCCACCGACCTGAGCGACTACGCCGACCGCTTCACGACCATCGTCGACAGCGCGCTCTACCACTGCTTCCCCGAGGAGAAGCGTCCCGGCTACGTCGCCTCCCTGTTCCGGGCGGGTCGTCCGGGCGCGCTCCTGCACGTGGGGTGCTTCTCGGACAAGGTCCCGGAGGCCCTCCCGGGTCCCTACCGGATCAGCGAGGACAACCTGCGCGACACGCTCACCGGCGCGGGATGGGTCGTTCGCCGGCTGGAACCCATCACCTACACCACCGCGATGACGCGTAGCGACCTGGAAGGACAGGACTACGGGCCGCTGGCCGCCGTGGCCGCCGAGCTCAGCTACGACTCCCGCGACCGACTCCTGGCACCGGCCTGGCTGGCGACGGCCGAACATCCTTGACCGCCATGCGCACGGTGGCACTGGAGCTGGTGCCGCCGGAGCTGGACGCTGGCGCGGCCCGGGCCGTCGACGAGACCCACGCCGCCGTCGAGCTGTGCCGTCACCACGGTCTGGCCGACCACGTGCGCCATGTGATGATCCCGGGCATCATCGCAGAGGACTCGGATCGGCCCGTGGCGCTGACACCGCGCATGGACGTCCTGGACTTCTGGGAGGCGATCCGCCCGTCGATCGGTTCGATGGCAGGCCTGTGCGCCCAGGTCACCGTCTTCCACGACGCGGACCAACTGACCGAACGGGTGCGCCGGTTACGCGCGTCGGGGATGGACGGCATCACGTTCGTCGGCAAGCCGCACGGGCTGCCGACCGGTGACGCCCCCGGCATCACTCCGCAGGAGGCGGTGGCCCTCTTCCGGGACGTGATCCCCCACCGCGGCATCGTGCTGATACCCACGCGCCGAGGCGAACTCGACCGATTCGACACCAAGTGCGGCTACGGTGCGACGTTCGCCCTGACCCAGTTGCTCTACTCCGACGGGATCGTGGACTTCCTCCGCAAGTTCGCCGAGCGCAGCGAACTCCGCCCCGAGATCCTGCTGTCGTTCGGATTCGTTCCCGGAATCGAACAGCGGGTGCACCTGATCGATTGGCTGATCCACGACAACGGCAACGATCACGTGCGGCAGGAGCAGGAGTTCGTCGCACGGCTCGCCGCCGGATCGTTCACACAGCGTCGCGACGCCCTGGTGGACCTGTACCGGCGGGTGCTCGACGGCGTCCACGATCTCGGGTTCCCGTTGAGCGTGCATCTCGAGGCGCCCTATGGCGTTTCGGACGCCGCGTGTGAGACATTCGCCGCGATGCTCGAATACTGGGCACCCGGATCCGGCGAGGAGTCATCGTGAACAGCAACGGCATTCCGCTTACTGTCGAGGACGCCCGTGCCCACCTGACGTCCCAGCCGTTCAGCGTCCTGCTGGGCGCCCGACTGGTCTCGTTCGACGCGGACGGCGCCGTCCTCGAGGTCGATACGCGGCCGGACCTGCTGCAACAGAATGGTTTCCTCCACGGCGGCGTGCTGGCCTACGCCGCCGACAATTGCCTGACCTACGCGGCCGGCACCACACTCGGCCCTGGCGTGCTGACCGGCGGCATGACCATCGAGTACGTGCGTCCCGCGCAGGGACGCGTTTTGCGCGCTACCGCTCGGGTCGTCCACGCGGGACGACGACGCGCGGTGTGCCGGTGCGAATTGGAGATGGTCTCCGACGATGGGAGCACCCGCCTGTGCGCCGTCGCGCAGGGCACCGTCCTGCCCGTCGACACCGTGCGAACGGTAGACGCATCGCTCCACACGACGTGAGCCGACCGGGCAGCGACGAGATGCCCGAATTCGCCACGTAAGGGGCATTTCCCGCGTTACCCTCCATCGACGTATGCGGGTGGCGCGTGCCGACTCTCGGCACTGTTCCGGAAGGAATAAACGATGCAGTTCAACCTCGCCGATGTCTTCGAATCGGTTGCCGCGGCGGTGCCTGACCGCGTTGCGTTGACGTACGAGGACCAGCACCTCACCTACGCGAGCCTGGACGCCGAGGCGAACCGGACTGCGCACATGCTGGCCAAGGCCGGTGTCCGCCAAGGCGACCACGTGTCCCTGTTCCTGAAGAACAGCATCGAGCACGTCACCTCCGTGCTGGGACTGATCAAGATCCGGGCGGTGCCGATCAACGTCAACTACCGGTACACGCCGTCCGAACTCGAGTACATCTTCACCAACTCGGACTCGGTCGCGGTGGTCGTCGAACTGCCCGAACACCAGCGCACCCTGGCCGATCTGCTCGACAGCTGCCCCCTGATCCGGACCGTCGTCGTCATCGGCGAGACCGTCGAGGAACTGCGCGACGCGGCGGCCGCCCGCTCGATCACGGTGGTCCCGTTCTCGGATGTCCGCGACCAGTCGGCCACCGGCGAGTTCCCGCCGCGCTCGGGCGACGACGTGTACGTGCTGTACACCGGCGGAACCACGGGATACCCCAAGGGCGTCATGTGGCGCCACGACGACTTCTTCCGCAAGCCGCTCTCCGGCGGCAACCCGTACGGTGAGGACGCCCGGCAGGACCTCGCGGAGGTCGCCGCTGCCGCAAAGGAATTCCCCGACCTGGCCTTCCTCATCGCCGCGCCGCTGATGCACGGCGCCGCGCTGTACTCGCTGTTCACCTTCTTCACGCTCGGCGCCCGGGTGGTGCTCATGCGCGACTTCGACCCGAAGAAGGTCGTCGAGGCGATCGAGAAGGAAAAGCTGCAGGTGATCCTGATCGTCGGCGACGGCATGGGCTTGCCGCTGGTGGACGAGATGGAGCGCCGCAAGGGCGAGGTCGACCTCAGCTCGCTGTTCTCCATCACGTCGGGTGGCGCGATCTGGTCGGTCGGTGTCCGGGAGCGGATGCTCGCGGTCAAGCCGGAGCTGTTGTTGCGGGACAACTTCGGCGCCTCGGAGTCCGGCAACGACGGCGCCTTCACGGTCGACGAGGACGGCAATCTCCGCATGCCGTCCTCCCCCAACATGGTCCTCGTCGACGAGCGCCTCGAGGAGATCGCACCGGGCACCGACGAGATCGGGTACATCGCCCGCATCGGCAACGTCCCCCTCGGGTACTACAAGGACGAGGAGAAGACGGCCCGCACCTTCCCGACCCGCGCCGACGGCACCCGCATCTCGATTCTCGGCGACATGGGTCTGGTGGAGGCCGACGGCACGATCGTCTTCCTCGGACGCGGCTCACAGTGCATCAACACCGGTGGTGAGAAGGTCTTCGCCGAGGAGGTCGAGGCTGCACTGCACGCGCACCCGTCGATCGCCGACGCGCTCGTCGTGCCCAAGCCGGACGAGCGGATGGGCCAGCAGGTCGCGGCGGTGATCGCGACCTACCCCGACGCACCCGAACTGACGCTCGACGAGGTCCAGGAGCACTGCCGCAAGACGTTGGCCGGCTACAAGATCCCCCGCTCGATCGTGTTGGTCGACGAGGTCAGGCGCACGCCGGCCGGCAAGGCCGACTACCGCTGGGCCACCGAGACCGCCTCCGCGTAGGCACGCGCTCGGTCGCAGCCCGGGAACGACTTACTTCGTCCCGGGCTGCGCCGTCGGGGACTCCCGTCCCCGCATCGCGAATCGAATTCCCCACCCCGCGCTACGCGCGCTGGAGTTCCTGCTCGAGCGTTGCGACGAGTCGAATGATCTCGCCGGCCGCCGCCACGTTGGCGGCCTTCTCACTGGTGTCGGCGATGCGCTCAGCGAGACGACGGATGCGGGCCGCATCGCTCATGCCCGTTGCGATTCCGTCTGTGTGCGTTCCAAAGTGTTGCACCGGAAATCCTCTGTCGAATTTGGTTGTTCGCCCGCAAGGGTAGGCATTCCGGCATTCCACGTAAACCCCTGGTCGAATGTTCGCCTTCAAACTCACCCTGAGCGAGCACTTTCCGGGCCGGGTTCAGTAGCCCACGCCCGGATCGATTCTCGCCGTGAGTGCCTCGCCGGCAACGAATCTGCGCACGTTCTCGGTGACGTGCGCGGCATACGCGGTCACACGCACCGACGGCGGATTAGAATCGTGCGGGGTGATGATCACGTTCGGCAGCGTCCACAGTGGGTGCCCGTCGGGCAGCGGCTCGGGATCGGTGACGTCCAGCCCGGCTCCACCGATGGTGTTGTCCAGCAAGGCGTCGACGAGGGCATCGGTGTCGACGAGGGATCCCCGAGCGACGTTGATCACCCACGAATGCGATCCGAGTCGCGCCAGCTGCTCGCGTCCGATCAGGTGCCGGGTCGCGTCGGTGGCGGGCGCCGCGACCACGACGTGGTCGACCCGCGGATAGACCTCGTCGACCCGATCGGAGGGCAGCGTCTCCGCCGCGCCGTCGACCGGCCGACCCGACCGGTTCACCGCGATCACGGTGGCGCCGACCGACGCGAGCATCGGGACGAGGGTCCTCCCGATGCCCCCGGCACCGATGATCGCGACGCGCGCGCCGCGCAGGGTCCCGACCCTGTCGAAGAACTCCCGCTGCCGCCAGGTGGTGGCCGCCAGGTGCTCGGGGAGCGCGCGAACCCCGGCGAGCAGCAGCATGAATGCGTGTTCCGCGACGGTCGCCGCGAACGCACCGGCCGCCGACGTCCACACGACGTCCGGGTGCCGCTGGACGATCCCGGCGGCGAACCAGTGCTCGACACCGGCGGACGGCAGCTGCACCCATCGGATCGAGGTGGGAAGGTCCGCGGGAAACTCCGCCGGGTCGTTCCCTCCCCACACGAGGCCCTCCGCCTCGGCGGTCGGCGCCGGTTTTCCGCCGCCGCGGACGATCGCGTCGGCCAGCAAAGCATCCGACTCCGGACCGAGGGCTATTGCAGTAGCGGTCATCTCACGCTCTCCTCTGTGCACCGGGGAACTCGAGTTGGTGACGACTAGGAGGATAAGGGGACGCTGGAGACTCAGCGCGACGCCAGCTCGGCCCGACGTTGCCGGGACGCTCAGGTGCCGCGAGTCGCCAGCGCCTCGATAAACTCCGCCAGGTCGGCGTATCGCCGGTCGTCCCCGACGGCGTAGGTCCACACCTCCAGCTCGGCCGCACCGGACCAGGCCAGGTAGGCGACGCTGGCGTCGTCGGCGCCGAGGATCGCGGCGATCGAGAGTTCGTCGGCGGGAAACCGCATCGGCGCGGAGCCGTCCCAATCCCAGGCTTGTGCCCTGTAGGCGGCCCGGACCGCGCGTGTCGCCGAACGCCAGATAGGTGTCCGGGATGCCGGCGGGTCCTCCCGAACAGAATCTGACGGCGCCCTCGGCCTCCTCACGGGTGAGGCCGCCATCGACCAGAAGTCGGTGAACCTCCGCGGCGCTCTGCGGGAAGGAGTCGCGCAGCGATGTGAGTGCGCTGCGCATCCTTGTCCCGGTGCGGGTACGGGCGATATCGACCACGCGACGAAGATATCCGCGCCGATGAGGCCCGATGCAACGTTGATGCAACGGTGGCCATGCGACGGTCATTGGAAGGTGTCCTGCTCGTCGGGGGTGGGATGACCACTCGCGAAGCGGTGCCCGAGCCCCATCGGGGGTAGGCTCGGGCACCGCGCAGCTGACCATAGCCACCGGCGCCACGTTTCAGGGTAAGTGTGCCGTGGCTCTGATTTCCGCGGAATCATGTCCGGGCGCGTGTCGTAGCTGCGGACCAGCGCTCTGTGAGTAGCGAGGGAAACGCGTCGCCCTCGAACACCGACCTAGTCCACGTGACGCCTGAACGATGCCCGAAATGCGATCTGATCGTCGGCCAGTGCACGCATACGCGAGGTGCACCTCGCCCGAGGCTCTCCGGCGAGCAAGGCCTGGCCATGGTGAGCCCGAGTCGCACTGTGCACCTGCCCGACTGCAGCCCCAACGACGAGTCGGAGCTCAGCGGTTGGGGCGAGATCCGCGGCATCCCCAATGCGTGGGCACGACTCGGCAACTGCGAAACGCTCCAAACCAACTGCAGGGCCGCCGTGAACCGCCCGGTGTCGCGGCGGTGCAGGGGCCGCGTAGATCGATAGGCTGCACGTCGAAGAGGGTGCACTCCTCTGCAAGCCAAATGATCGGCCGTCGGAACGCGGAGGCAATTGAGGGGCTTTCTGATTTGCGTCCGAAGGGATTCGAACCCCTGACATTGGTCTCGGGACTGGTGCTTCCGTCGGAAGTCTCGGCAGCACACCCCGGCATGCCGCGACCAAGACGCCCCGGCGAGTCTTCCGCGTCAGCAATCCTTTCGCAATCCACCGCAACTCGAATGGCCACGCGCGGTGAATAGGCCCAACCGCCGGCTGCAGCCAAGCTAGTGGATTCGAGTGACTTCCTGGTGCCGGCACCTTGTGGGAAGAACCGGAGCTGCGCGCAGGGGGGGCTCGGCGTGAAGACGATCATCCACCGGCCCTGGCAGCCCAACCTTGCGGCGGAATGCACGGACTCGTGCGAGGATCCGGTGATCGCGCTGAGGACAGGGTCGAGCGTGCACGGGCCATGTTGCCTCTTCAAGTCGATCCTGCCCTGCTGCACGAGATGTGAACTGACGAGATCGAACGAGATGTCCGCCTCCAGGTTTGGATACGCGAACAGTCCCGGCGCCAACGAAAACGCCTGGCCAGACGAGATCTGGCCGCCAGCTATCGCGATCACGTACACACAGCTCGCGACCGACGGTGGCACGAGCTGCCTCCCAACGGAATCTGCCCACACTCACCGACGGTGGCTACGAAAGCGCCGGGATCAGCGTGCACACCCCGGTCAAACGACCCGGCACTCACCCTCACCCATTACAAATACGGCAGGGCCGCATAGAAACTCGCTGAGATCACCTCACTATGGTGAAACCCTCCGGGACGACGCTGAATCCGTGCCGGGGCGACAACGGTGAACCAAGGGCGGCGAGGCCCCCGGATCCAACTCCGGGGGCCTCGCCGCCTACACCGGCATCGCCCAGTCATCCACCGGCCGGGCTCGCCCTGCGACCGTTCGAATCAGGTCAACCTCGATCTCCCCGGACAACCGCAAACATGCTGTCGACATCGGTGAATTTGACCCGGGTCCGATTGTGACGTTCGCCCATAGCTCTTTCGGTCTGATCGATCACCGTCCAGCCTTTGAAGTCGACCGAGCGGGGCTGACGTTCCCGCACGAGCGAAACCAATGCCGCCTGATCGCTTTCGGCAGGTGCGGCCAGCAGCCCGTTGGCGAAATCCTCGAGCAGTCGCTCGACCGTGTCCGACGCACATTTCTTGTTGGTTCCGATCACCCCCGACGGTCCGCGCTTGATCCATCCGGTCGCGTACACGCCGGTCACCGGTGTACCCGTTTCGAGTTTGACCACGCGGCCCTCCACGTTGGGCACAACTCCGCGCTCGTCGTCGAACGGAACGTCCTTGATCGGAGCTCCGCGATAGCCGATGGCTCGCAGCACCATGCCTGCGGGCAGGATCTCGCTTTCCTCGGTCGCCTCGGCACGCAGGGCGCCATCCGGACCTGCCGCGAGCGCGTTGCGAACGAGACGTACACCGGTGACAGTCTCGTCGCCGATTATCTCGGCCGGGGATTCGAGATAGCGGAATACGATTCGCTTACGCGCGTTTTTCAGGTCCAGGCCCGCAATCTCCTGCGCGAGCTGGGCCTTGATTCGCACCGACGGCTCGGCATCGCCGGATTCGATCCATCGGCGACTGTGCGGATCCAGTTCGGTGTCCTTGCTGGCGATGACGACATCGACATCCGGCAGCGATTTCAAGGCCAGAAATTCGGGATTCGTGTACGCTGCCTGCGCGGGACCACGCCGTCCCACGACAACGACTTCTCGTACTCGGCTCGTCCGCAGCGCATCAATGGCGTAATCGGCAATGTCGGTTTTATTGAGATCGTCGACATTCGAGACAAGGATTCGCGCGACGTCCAGCGCAACGTTGCCGTTTCCGATGATCACCACGCGCTCGCAGGACAGATCGAACTTTCGATCCGCGTAATCAGGGTGTCCGTTGTACCACGCCACGAACTCGGTGGCCGCCAGCGAACCTCGCAGATCCTCGCCCGGCACCCCCAGCTTCCGGTCACCGGAGGCGCCGTAGGCGTAAATGACCGCATGGTGATGGCCGAGCAATTCGTCATGACTCAGATGCTCACCGACTTCGACGCCCAAGTGCAATTCGAAGGCGGGCATGCTGCCCATCGGGCGGAACACATCGGCGATCGCTTTTGTCCCAGGATGATCGGGCGCAACGCCGGAACGGATCAACCCATACGGAGTGGGCAGGCGATCGAACATGTTCACCTGCACGCCTCGGTGCGAGAGAAGGTCCGCTGCCGCGTAGTTTGCCGCCGGGCCGGCACCGACGATAGCGACCCGCAGAGAGCTGTAGTCGAAATCCGCCTTCCGCTTCTGGACCGGTTGCGATCGCCCCTGCTCGATCGGGTACTTGGTGTAGTACGCCGCATTGATCTCGAGATATGGCCTGGTCTCCTCGGTGAGTTCGTCTTCCAGGACGATCGCATCCACCGGGCACTCGAGAACGCAGGCACCGCAATCGATGCATGTCGCGGGATCTATGTACAGCATCTCCGTCGTCGCGAACTGCGGCTCGTCCGGCGTCGGATGGATGCAGTCGACCGGGCACTCCGCGATGCACGACGCATCGTTACAGCATGCCTGCGTAATTACATATGCCATTTCCTGCTCACCTGTTGTAATCGTAATAAAATTCGTCGTTGAGCGACGGGGAAGCCGCCGCCAACCGGTAACGAATCTTCAGTTCATGACCGGCTGGGGGCTCAGAGAAATCAAACTGCTGCCCACAAAGTAACTAGTTCGTGGAGTAGCACAACCTTTAAATCTCGTACTTCTCCTTCCGTAGTCCTTGATCGGACGATCTGCGGTTGGCCCGAGATGGATCGGCTATTCGGCGGCTGGCACCGAGATTTCGGTACCGCCCAAGGT
>Ga0131853_10016022_pt1 | contig 13690 bp, 7 predicted proteins | sample TergutLab28metaG_FD_92764 | JGI IMG/M metagenome (GOLD analysis project Ga0131853, IMG submission 92764) | Labiotermes labralis P1 segment gut microbial communities from Petit-Saut dam, French Guiana - Lab288 P1 (version 2) (version 2) | ecosystem: Host-associated > Arthropoda: Insects >... | reverse complement strand
GTAACCACTCTGCTTAGAGCATTAAAATGAGAGTTGTAGTAACATTACACTAAAATCAACTATTTGTTTTTAACCTATCACTTGTCTGGCAACAGTTTTGAAATACCTTAAATGATGTGTAATGTCACCCTTACTACATTTCCTATGCAGTTAAAACTTTTGGAACCAGAAATGTATGAATGGCAGAAAGCAGGGACTGTATCTAACTTGACATTTGTCTGTAAGACCAAGTGAACTGCAAGCCAGATGAATAGTTTTTTAATTGAGTATCAGGTGTACTGCTCTTCACTCGCAAGTATAGATTCAATTACTTAGAATGAAGGAAATATTCTACATGACTTTATTAAATATGTGACCTCTCATATTCTGACATAACTCCCTTTTACATAACTTTTTTTCTCCCAAAAACTCCACTACATATTTTTTAGAAGAAATTTAACACTATACTGTATCATTGAAATTATTTCAATCTTAATGTTTTCACAATAGTTAATTTTTTTTATGATAGGTTATGTCTGGACTTTAATATTAACAAGTGTCAGAAGTCATTTAGCTTTACTGCACTAAATGCAGCACTATAAGCATATTTGACGGTCTTAATGAAACTGTGCCTCAAGCACGAAACATACAATATACTTAGAGGTGTGTATCTTTGGAGAAGTTTGTGGTTAGCTATGTGTACCACCACTTCTACTAGCTGCAAAAAAAGCCACTGTATACATGTAATACATAATCTGGATAATACTATAATACTGTAAAACAGGACAACTGCTTTCAAAAAAATTGTAATAGGTGGTATGTGGAGATTTAGCTGCATGACTATTGCAGATATATCACATTGTGAGATATTCTGGACAAGACAAATTATGGGAGCAAAAAACGTTTAGTGCAAACTACACAGTGTTCATTATTACAGAATTTAGACTTAAGAGAATAAGTTGAGGAAATAAAGGTACAACAATTAACCTGAAAGTTCTGAATCACCAGATGCTTGGATATTGCCAGTATACTTTGAACATTTAACTGAATGTCAATGTACTAATGAACACTTTAACAGGAAAAAATACCTGAGAATTAAAAATAAGTAAATGGTATGTGTGTGTTATATTTGACATTTAGTGTGCACTTTTGACACTTCTCAGTCTCTGTCGCTTAATAAGGAGTTTATAGGTGTTGTCTACACGCATGTATGGAAATGAAATTGTATAGTTGCTAAGACTGGGGGGTGGCTGAGAAGAATATTGTTACACTAGCATTGAAAACATAGTCTAGGTTTTATTTTATCAATTTCATACCACTATAACTTTTAGAATGCTTTGTCTATACGTATGTCCTTGAAAAATGAAACAAATATAGATAGTGTATAAGAGAGTTTGCAGCTTAATGGTGTTTCTGTTACAAACTATGCACAAAAATCCCAGTTTACTAACTATGTTCAAATTAAAAAGAAAGCTAATGATCCAGTGTATATAGTACTAAATATTTACTAAGCAGGGAACAGTTTTTTTTATCATTTAAAAGTGTCATGTAACGCAAAATTAAAGGAAAAATTGCATTTACTATGCATCACAATTCTTTTCTAAATTTTTAATCCCCATGATAATATATTTGTAACTTATTAAAACTGCTCCATTATGTTACAAATGGTCTGAGTCAAAAATACAAATTTAACTGTGTTATAACAATGACTATGTCTTCACTACTGGTATTACACACACCTGTCAAATATTGCTGGAAAAATATCTATCAGAATACTAACATTAAAACTACAAATAAAAAAATCATATTCCAAATATAAATTATTTAGGATCTCTGTTTAGTAGTCAACACAGGAAAGGAAGATGAATGCAAATTTTACAACACAGTGAATTGCAAAAATTGTAGTACATTTCAGGTCTGGTTCTTGTGACCAACCCAGATTATGTTTGAGTTGTGGTGCCCTAATGGCTGTGATTGAAGAAATGAAATATTTGGAATTCACCATTGCCATGGTCACTGTTGCAAGAAAAATTAAAATTTGTACAGTACAGCTACATGTACCTTAAAGTGGTATTATGAAAGCCATTTCATATGCAGCACATATTTTTACACAGAATGGTGCTGTACAGTAGATGCTTTTTTCTTTTTTACTGACTGTCTAACAAGTGGTAGTGTAGCATTCTTGCTTCATATGTATCTTAGCTTGTAATATAAATCACACTGTCTTGTCCACCAGAATGTTGCCTGTATGAGGTTTAAATATTACTTGTATAATGTTAGACAGAGTACAGTAACCCCTCACAAATGTGGTTTTGCCTGTACAGGGTTGAAAATAACTGAAGCTATGAGGATGAAATTGTCAAATTTTGATTACTTTTAATTTACACACGAAGAAACTCACTCCCAACTGCCACAGAAACTGGCACCATCAGACACCCAAGCACTGCTAAAGGTGTTATGTCAAAAAATGTACATATTTTAAATGATCATGGTAGTGGTGGGGGGTGGGTGGGTGGGTGGGTGGGTAGTTGGCATGAGCATCTACATTAATATAACCCCATTTTTTTCCATACTAATTTTTTGCAGGACATTTTTCCCCAACATGAGATGATCACTACCTCTAGCATAAGTGTGGGATGAGGGATCACTGTACACACTGTATTCTCTGATATTGCATGGTTCTGTATCCACTTGCTCTTGCTGTAACATAATATGAAATGTTTCTGAAGGTGCTTTTTCAAATTGTGTAATATATTTCAGTTATGAAACTAGAGATATACATACACACCTCAGTTACACTTATACATAAAATGTTTATATTTTGGGATACTTTTTGTTGATGTTAAAAGGGGTTCCTGCCTATAAAAGGAGATCAACTGCATGGCAAGTTTGTTACAATTTGTGTTTACCCCATTTTCAAGAACAGAATTAGTGAAGTTGGACAAAATTCTCACATTTTCACAACAAAAGAAAGTATAAAAATATCCATGCCATGGTCAGTAAAAGTAAAGATGAAATTTTAAAATGTTTAGTACAAAACATTTCCTAGCAAAGTGAAATGCGCTGGGTATAAGTGGACCTGGGCTCCTTAATGTACTTAAATGAACTACTCAAAAGAGAATTTTACAGTGGTTTGCTAAAGATCCAACACATTCATACGGTGTAGGCAAGGGATTAGTCATGATCAAATCATAGATTACATTTGATTTTTCTTTTATGTTCACAAAAATGTGTATGTTTCAGCAACATGCACATGAAGATTATGTATGATAAGTGAAATCAGTTGGAAGGCTTAAGCCCCAGACTAACACAAATATAAAATGAAGTTCCACAGAACACACACAGGTCGCTGAATATTACGTGAACTTCTCATGGGAAATAGGTACTATTTTTAAATGTATTGTGTTTCAAGATATTTTCTAAATGTGATGTACATCACCGTGACTTATTTCAGATCTATGTGGGATGTTCTTTTTATAAAAGTACCAAAAACACACTCTTTTTCATAAAGTTGTATTAGACCTCCTTAACTACCTAATCACCCCCCCCCCCCCCCCCCTCCCCCCCCCCCCCCCCCAACTACCACAACTTCACAAATGTTGTAAGTGTCCCTGTTACTGGTTTTTAAAAAATGAGATTCCTGGGGGCACAAAGACCCCTGAACAGCAGTAAAAAGCAAAACTAAATTGTAGTTCTCAGTCGCTGAAAAATTCTTGGAATAACAGTGCATAAGGAAGTTAAATGACTGTTTTCAGCCAAACACATTTTGAAATTTCATTTCATATGATTTAAAGGCAATTTTATTTTACACTGTTGCATTAGACTACATCCAGCTCACTGGGGTAATATTGCATTCTCTTGTGACTGAGATCAGATATATATACTGTATTGTGATTAGTGCAAAGTTCTGTTTCATGCAGGCTCCATTTTAGGCAGGTTCCATTGTACAGCTGTGTTATTCAAGGTCTGAGACTTGTATAAATATTGACAGTAAGTAACAAAGATCATTATTTTAAAGCTGTAAATTTTATTCATATAAACAATGAATGAAATTATTTAATTCATGAAGAATGCATATTGTTCCTTGTATGTGTGGCTGTGGCGATTTATTTTACTATTTATTCTTGATATGAATTTATTATTTAGTGAATCTTGGCTCTACATGTAATAATAATATGTTCTGGGTTTTACTTACGTTAATGCAAAAAGGATCCTTTCCACTTTCCAATCTTAAGTATCAGATGTAATAATACTTAATTTTACCTAGTATATGTGAAATATACATAATATGTATTGTAAGTGACATTATTATTGAGTGGAGAAGATAGTCAGGGAAAGGAATAATATCTATTTTAGTATAGAAATATATCTGTCACTGCTTGCTGCTTTGTTACAGAACATTCATAACCAAAGTCACGAGGAATGATTTTCACTTTCTGTAAGACCACAAATCATCAAACAACAAAAAATACTGAAATGATGAACAGCCAGTTTGCAAGTGATTACTAAGAGTGACTATGCTGGTTTGGTGTTCATACATTGATACAATATAATAAATGATGTAATTAGCCTGTGACATATTGAAGGTACATCATCACTTCAAGAACTAAAATTAAGTACTCTATTCCACATGTGTAGTCTTCACTACAAAGTTTTCTGGAGGAGGGAAATGGATTTCATGTTATGGATATGAAACCTAAGCAGTCAGGCACAGGTGGCACAAAACAACTGAGGGTCACTATTTCTTCCAGTAGAACATACTATTATTCCAATGCAAGATAGTTTGAGAGAGTTATTTTTAATGAACTTCAATGTCAAAATACAGAATGAACACCAAGAATACGTTCAGATTAGGTTTTGTTTGCAGTGTATCCATTTGATAATTGCAACCAGCTCAAAGACGGAAGTCAAAACAGATTCAAGAATACTGAGTTCTGTGTCACTTGCTGAAATGAAGGGGAAAATAGAATTATAGCAGCGCTGATCTTACTCGCTGAAACTATTTCAATCACTTTATTGTACTTGTAACATAATACAGGAATTAAAGAAATACATGTAGATACAAAAACATTACTAATTATAAAGAAATGTGAAATGTCATGACGTAATGTATCACATTTTGTTAAAAATGTCTGTCTTATATTTTCTGTCATTCAGAAGAAGTAAATATTCTACTCAATATCATTTGAATTTATGTGCATCATTTATGGTTTTCTTTTATCCAGACTGTGGGTACAGAAATGAAACACATTGACATGTACCATCTATCATCAGGATTTGGAACATCTGCAAATTTCAAAGAACAGATTTTTCTTTTACCAACAAATGCAGGACATCAAATACACATAAATGGTTATGACACTAACTACTCTGACATGTTTCAGTAAAATTATACCACAATCAGGGAGTCCTGTGTGCCAATATTAGAACAAACTGTAAGTGGTATTCATTAGTTTCATAATCAGAAGAGAGAGAGAGAGAGAGAGAGAGCGTGTGTGTGTGTGTGTGCGCGTGCATATACAAACATTTTGAATGCAAACAATGCAGCTCAAAATGTTGTTACAACATTTCTTATCCAGTAGAGTAAATCTGTACATACTAAATTTATAATCATAGTAGTTGGCGATTAGGTACATCGAGTTGTGGTTTTATGTATTAAATAATTTGGTACGATTCTGAATTCAAGGTAACCGTGACCCTGACGTGGTGTTGTGTAGTGTGTAGGTGCCGCCTATTCAACGGGTATAATACCATGGACTCCTTCCTCAGAGAAGGTGCGTGATTTCAGGCTGTCACTGCAAAGTTGATGAGAACTGCGCCCTTCTGGTTTATTACGTAGCGAGTAGTGGTAATTTCTTACCGACGTTTCGGGACAATCTGTCGGTTCAATCTTCAAGGCTGAAGGTAAGAAATTACCACTATTCGCTGCGTAATTACCCAGAAGAGCGCAGTTCCCTTCTTTTTTGGTGATATTCTGCACCTTCCTTGCGCTTTGTTTATGTTCATTCCGGAGTAATCGGATCAGAGGACGTAATAACCGACAGTCTATGGACAATGTAATTACGACAGTTGGCACAGATGGCAGGAATACTAACACACCCGCTCACAACCAGTTACTAATCTGTGCTTATAACAGTGCCTCACTATTACAACTCAGCTGCCATGCGACAGCGCCCACCTCCCCCAGCCACACTTTCAACCGTCGAGACTATCGACTTGTAGCGCGAATTCGATGCGGTGTAGTAATCTGTGGTGCAGGGCAACAGACGTGATCCATGTTGACATCGGAAATGTTATACTGGTTAAGATGTGAGAGGGTGGACAATTTTTAATTTCTGCTACGGTTATTAATTAAGTTCGTTAATGTGGTGTTTTTTTATGCATACGTCCAGGCTATATGTGAATTCACCAAAAGTGAGTAGCTACATAGTTTTTAACCATTTTACTGACGTAAAGTTATGCTTATGTTATTGTCGACAGTTGATGGCTTGGTGTATGTGAATTTTCATTAAGGGGCGTATGGCAATTGAAATACAATATAAGACACAGTTACTTTTCATTCGAGTGGAACACCGCCTGGGCGAACAGAATAACCAAAGGTTTTGCATGATAAGGGAATGAATCTCTTACAGTCTGTTCTAACCTCTTCTCTAATTAATGGAGTTGCTAGGCATGGCATTCTCGTACTTACCGAACGACATGACTTTAATTTAGATAAGTAAGCCTCCCCCCCCCCGCATGGTTACAAATTTTTCACTAGGCACTATTCTAATTAATTGTATCCACAAACAGGGAGTAGTTTATCGTGGTTTCATGCAGTTGGTGCATTTAGTTTAATCCTTTGAGAAAATGTACACCCTAATTCTCGATATGTAAAGAATCTCTTTTTTTTACTGTGGTTTTTCTAGCTTACACGAATATAAGAAAAGAAAATTGTTTCAGGGAATTCATATTGTAAGTACTGAGACTGTATGTTACATATCGTTTTATTGCTGTTGGTAGAACATATCAAACATTTCCAGTTTCAGATCTCCGTTTTTCTGGAATATGGTGTTGTTTCACTTGATGTTTGGTGCCCAATGTTTTGAAACAATGTAGTGGTCCTATCTTCAAGTGTCAGAAAGCAACTTTCTGACCCTTTAAGATGAGAACCATGTTTTGTGTCGAAACATCAGTCACCAATCATCCGGTGCCATAACACTACATTCCAGAAGAAAGAAGACCTCAACTAAACCGCTGCAAAAGCCTAAATACCAGCATTTTCAATTAATTAGGCAGTCTGTTCATCAGTGGTAATTAGTTTCAAGGAAGTTATAATATTTCAATTTATCTCATTATATTATGGTTTAGATCCAACATAATTTTATTTACTGTATATTTTGTTTATGTTTGTCTGGTAAGCATAAATAGAGTGTGAAGTATAATTCTACTACACCTGGTGACATGATCTCATTTGTGATTTATTGAAGAATATAGGCAGAAGCATGGACTTTATAGTGTAAAATTGTAGAGTGCATGATGAAGTTGAAAGTATGTGAAGAGAAATGGCCATTGCCTAATTTGAGATATTGTCCTGACATTTTTTTTTTTTGGGGGGGGGGAGAAACTGATGAAAACCATGTAAATATGATGGTATGATGTGTCAACTGAAATTTAAACTGAGCATGCCTGGATACAAGTCAGAAGCAATACTGTATAAGGCAACTAGCTCAGTCTGATGGCATTTTACTTAGGCACAGGAACACCCATTTCTTTGCCTGTTTATTGTTTTGTTTATATTTGGTCAGGTTATGATTTTATATAACTGGTTATTGTAAATCTGCGGCCGCTCGCCTGCTAAGATCGTGGGTTCGAATCCCACCGGGGGCATGGATGTTTGTCTGTTGTGAGTGTTGTATGTTGTCAGGTAGAGGTCTCTGCGACGAGCTGATCACTCGTCCAGAGGAGTCCTACCGTCTGTGATGCACGGTTGTGTGTGATTTAGAAACCTCAAGAATGAGGAGGCCATGGCCCACGTTGGGCTGCATTGGCACGGGGCGGGGTGGGTTATTGTAAGTAATTTTGCTTAATGGAATGTAATATTTCTTTCTTGTTTAGAATACTCATTTTTTCTAAGAAGTGGTTCTGACTGTGCTGTAAAATCACTGTGTGTGTTATGAGTTTGAATGAAACGGAGCAGTTCAAGAATAAAATTTCTCAGAACGTTAGTCATCAGGGGTGCCGGCAGCAAGGTGCAAGGTGGTGTAACCATACTGGGATTTTGACATTTAATAATATATTAAATGAAACAGCAAACTAAATTTCATGCCATTCATACCATTTTAGTATAAGGATTAATTATTTTAATTAGATGACAGGTGAGTCACTGTTTTGTCCAGCATTGATCAGTACAAAGTCAGATCATTTTTTGTATAGGTAATGTGCACCACCTTATAAAAATTTTGCTGGCACCCTTGCAGGCATATGGTTAGGCACCACATTATAGGCATTCTGGGCTAGAAAATTAGTATGTAAACGAAACTCACAGCATTTTAAAACTGAAGTACTAGAGACTTATTGAGGGATTGTACAGTTGGCCTATACATTGCACACTGAGTGATAAAACGTAGTTCAGTCAGTAACTAGGTGAATGTCAGCTCTTTTTGTTCAAAATAATATTACTTACAGTAGATAATATTTTGTTGACTCTGCAGTGATAACCTTACTGCCATGATCTCTTAGACCTCTTTTATGTCATACTGCAGAGTAAATGTTGTAATCATTATTTTAAGCTAAACATAAACCTTATCAGAAAAGGGGTATGTGTTGGTAATAGAAACCTCCTGGTATGACATGTTTTCATGTACACAAAATTAAGGTTTCCAATATTTGTAGGATGGAACTGTGTCATGCAATTATTTCATTGCCTACACAGTGATACACTTATTAGGAGGAGGTGACAGTAAGGGTGGCGTAGTTTTAAAATATGCTGAAGAAACTGATAACAGATATTACCATAATTTGGTAGAAATTGGTTATTATTTTGTACGGATTAAATAATTCTGTCTCTTCACATTCATTGGTTTTCATTTTAATAATTTTACAGTTCTTGTGTATGGATGGCTCAGGACAGGGACAGGTGGCAGGCTCTCATAAATGCCATATTGAACATCCATATTCCATAAAATGGGGGGAATACTTGACTAGCTGAGAACCTGTTAGCTTCTCAGGAAGGACTCTTCTTCATTGAGTTAGTTGGTTTGTTGGTTGGTTAGTTAGTTAGTTAGTTAGTTAGTTAATTAGTTAGTGTATGGTTGTGAAAGCTTGTCTTTTACACTGTAAAAGGAAGAATGTAGATTGAGGATAAGAACAGTTTTTGATGAGGATATTTGGATGTAAAAGAGAGTAGTGAAAGGGAACCAGAGAACTTCACATAGTGGAAATTTTCACAGTTGGTACTCGAACATATACGCATATTTTAGGGTAATCACATGAATGATTGTGATGTCTGTGGGAGAGGTGGTGGAGACAGTAGGTGTGTGGTACAGAATACTAGGTGGAAAACCTGAGAGATCTTACTAGACGTAGGGGTAGATGAGAAAGTAATATTGAAATGCATATTAAAAAAAGAGACTGGATGTATGTGTTTGAGGATAGGGCCTGTAGCAGTTACGAAAACTGCAGGTGGACCTTCGCATTCCATAGACAGCAGGAAATTTCATGTGGTACTGTATTGTACTTTTTTTTTGGCCTGTTACCTGCATGTGTTCTGTTTTCTTTTCACATTCGTTTTATACACTTTCCTTTTCGTTCTACGGTTCTTTTTGGATTAGTTTAAGAGTTGCATTTACAGCCAACTTACACCCCGAAACTCTCAGCCCACTTATAGGGACATTATTTTATCATACCAATATCGTTGGTCCATTTTTGACGACGTGGTTATATGGAACGTAGGCCACACTGCGCCCACCGACGCGCGTTGGAATAGCGGCGGGAACTGAGAATCGATTGGCCGGTTAAAATAATGATACAATGCGTGGTATAACCGGGATGTACAGTCAGTCAGAACTCTTAAATTCTACTTTCCTATTGGAAGAAGTTTACAAATTTCAGTCGGCATGTCAATTCCGTTGTTAATTGCCACCGTGTTAGTCTGCACACATTAGTTTGTGTTTTCCTCTGTCCTAGCAACGGTGCTACACAGGAGCGTTTGTTGTTATTCGAACGGGGTGAAACGTTTCTATGTGTATTTCGCCTATACCATAGCAAAGGCGCTCGTTTGAGGGTTTCTTGTTTCCCACTTGACATGATCCCGCGTTGGCCATGTTGTTAGATTGTAAGAAATTTTGAAAATACGATATGTGGCATTATGTTCGTGCCATGTTTCGCGAAATCGATCAGTTCGAAAGTTAATCGGAGGACACATACACACGCACACACACACCATGGTGATCTCATAAACCCACTTGTTTGCTGTAAGGAAAAATTTGGACGGAAACCTCCCCTCCCCTCTCCCCCGGATCTTGTGACTTTTCAATTTGCTGTCGACCGGGGCTCCAACATGGTACATAATGCATTGGGGTGTACTTCGGGCTTAGTAGAGTTTTCATCCCATTTAGTAAGTTAATCCAAGGTTTTGAGTTTCAGGCTGCTGTTTCGTTGAAAAATGTTAGTCACGGTGTGTGGAAAGCTGTAACGAAGGAGAGTTACCCACCTACTGAATGACGTTTCTCCTGTCCGTTCTGACTACGCATCATAGTAATGGCGGGGCAAACAGAGCGTTGGATTACTTCATGCTTGTCTAAAACGTGCCCAGAATACTAGAAATGGAGCAGGAAATTCTAATAATAATGGGTTCAGTTTTGGCTTCGCCAGATTTTCTGATGTAGCCAACACCTTCCAGCCTTTCATGTTTGGTTATTGAAGCCTTGCATGTTCCATACTCCTCCATACAACTTGTTTCTGTGCTGTCTGTACACTAAGAGCTTGAAATGAATTCGTAATGGGGAAGTGACTTGTCTTCTCATCTTTCTGTTCCGAAATTATCGAACGGATTTTGATAGGATTTGGTAAGGGATTATACATCGAAAGTTGTCGATGAATTGAATTTTGGTCTACTGAACTGAAAGAGATTCGAATTAAACTCTTCCTGTACATTGTACACGAAGTTCGTATCAAATTTCCTCACCCATGAGCAGCCAAAAAATAATTGGTCCGTTAGATAAAGTGTAGAACTCATAAAGAAATGTAAATTTTATTTGAAACGTTGTTTGTCTCTGGTGTTAGCTTAACTAATAAAAGGAAAGTGATGCGACCCGCTACGGGCTGGACGGTCCGGGATCGAATTCGGGTGGGGGCGAGATTTTCCGCACTCGTCCAGACCGGCCGTTGGGCCCACCCAGCCTCCTATACAGTGTGTACCGGGTGTCTTTCTCGGGAATGAAGTGGCCGGGGCGTGGCGTTGACCACCCACCCCCATGTAGCGCCGAGGCTAAAGAAAGATTAAAGTTGTATCTCTACTACCCTTCTGGGCCACCACGACCTGTGCTAGGGGGAGCTTTAAAAGGAAATAATACATTCATTTATTCGTAATTAGCTGTATTAATAATGGACTTGAATGTTCTCAGTCGCGGATTTTTAGTGCTCATTTATGTTCCGGCACTTAAAACAAGGTGAGTAGGAGACATAAACAAAGTTGATTTGCACCTCCGTTAACCTTTTGGCGCCGGAATGATTTTTTTTAAATTTTAGCACACCCTGTACATAAAATGTGAATAATACAGGACCCAAATACGTTAGAATTATGAAACAAACTGCATTTTGAAGAGAAAAAAACGGAGAATATATACCGTGTTTTAAATATTCAGTACCTATATTTGTTGAGTAAATATTTAAAATGCAACTTTAGAGGTTAGCGGTGCGGTAGGACCACTATAGTTGACATTAGGCGTCAAAAGGTTAAACTGACACGAAGACACAAATATGTCAAAACGGGTCCATTGAAAACGCTGTTCGGCATATCCCGGATTGATGTGCACTCGATATATCATGTCTGCGTCACCGTACGCGAAATTTAACTTTGTTTTGAAAGATAGGAAATCGATTCTGGCGCATTGCGTTATTTTGACAGTTTATTGTTTGTGATCGACTCTTGAATCTATTATTTTGAACAGAATTATTGAATTATCTTTATTTGACCAGTATCGTTACTCTTCGCTTGTCGCGTAATCCGTAGCCTCCGAGTGGCCTGCCCACTTTCGCGTAGAATTAGCGGCTGGGTTGGCAAACTGTCTTGGTGCGATAAAATATTTACTTCGCATTCAACTGGCCATGAAATGTTTCTGTGATTTGTACCAGGAGGCTTTGTGTGTGTGTGTGTGAAAGAGAGAGAGGGAGGGGGGGGGGGCAGAGGAAGGAATTTCGTTGATATAATTAGTTATATATATATTCGGCATTTGGCATAGTGCTGTTACTTTTATGAATATCACTGACATTCCTTGACTTGCGCAATAGTTGCGCGCCGGAAGGTCTGAGGCAAGTCGAATATTTGGCGAGTCGGTAATGAGTATACATGTGGTCAGTGATATACTATGTATATAAAAGGGAGTCCAATTGAAATCCAAACACCCACGATACTGGAAACAGATAGGCCGCGGCTTGTCCGCCCTGCCGTCTGTTATGACCCAACAGTACTCTTCCATCACTTTCGTCTCATCTCGCACGGGGTGGGGGGTGGGAGGGGGGGTTGCGCGCATATCATACATGTTATTATTTTTTTTTTTTTACCTTCTCGTAATATTTGCCTGAGCATGAAATTGCATGACTTGAAACTGTTTAAGTGTGGGTTGTCTGTACTTTGGTAGTAGGAGGACTATAAATAATTATCCGTCAATCGGATGGTAGTCCTGTATGCCTGAAGTGGGTGCGCGCAATGCATGCGTCGATTACGGTCGTAGTGCGTGGGGCGTTTATTGCCAGCCACTTCATTCTTATTGAAACGTTATGCGGTGAACTACTGCAGACGTTCTTTGGGCTTCGGTGGTCCGGCTAGAAATGTTTTTGAAAATATGCCCAAATAACAACTTGAACTTATCGAAGTCTTATTTATTCACAAACTGATGCACTAGTGAGTTGTCTTTAAAAAACAATATTAAAATTTACATTACAACAACTCCGACATGTTTCGGTGTTACAGTTACACCATCCACAGGGAGCGCATTAATTCGTGCTTACTGAGTTAGGTATACTAACAATTACAGTCGAACATAACTATATTTATTATTATATTATAGGAGTTTACAACAACGACATGTTTCGGCCCTGTATGTGGGCCATCATCAGGTTGTGGTTAGACTTAGAGCTTAGGCTATACTAGCATGCGTGTAGTGGTCTTGAGGCGTAATGGGACGAGGTTCGAGATCTCATTATATTACAGGTACCATGGTCCCGGGTGTATCTGGTTGGATATCGTTTTTCTTTATTCCCCATAGGGACTATTTCTTATGCTAGGGTGGATTATAATATAATGTAATATATAATAAATATGTATAATTACTTAAGCTAGGACAAGAATAGATATAATCAGTGAGAATAATATAGGTTACGCCTTGTGCTGAGGCGCCAAGTGGCCGAGATAGGGGTCCTGTCGTGTCCTTGTTATTGTTCTTTGTCACTTTCTAACGTGTTTAATATGTGTTGACCAGGGGGTGTGCATATGCTGCTGAGTTGAGGC
>Ga0131853_10016021_pt1 | contig 13690 bp, 12 predicted proteins | sample TergutLab28metaG_FD_92764 | JGI IMG/M metagenome (GOLD analysis project Ga0131853, IMG submission 92764) | Labiotermes labralis P1 segment gut microbial communities from Petit-Saut dam, French Guiana - Lab288 P1 (version 2) (version 2) | ecosystem: Host-associated > Arthropoda: Insects >... | reverse complement strand
AATTCAAGTATGATGAAAGCAACTGGGTTAATGGCGAACGGCACGGCAGCAGCACTGCTTTTTATCATGGCGGCACAAGCCGCACAGTGGAATATGTAAAAGGAAGGAAGGTGGAGAATGATGACTAATCAGCCAAAAATATTTTATACGGCAGACTTGCATTTTGGGCATGAAAATGTAATTAAGCACTGCAACCGTCCTTTTGCAAGCGTAGAGGATATGGAAAGAGTGCTGATAGATAACTGGAATAGTGTTGTAAGTGACGATGATGTCGTCTACATTGCAGGTGATTTTTCTTATCGCTCTGCTTCCTCTATGAAGCCCATCTTAAAGGCATTAAAAGGCAAAAAGCATTTGGTTTTGGGCAATCACGACAGAAAATGGTTCAAAAATATTGACCCGCAAGAGTTTTTTGAAAGCGTATCTAGCCTTACTGAAATAAATGACGGCAAGGCTCATGTAACACTTTGTCATTACCCAATGTGTAGTTGGCATAGGTCAATGCGAGGTGCGTTTTTGGTGCATGGGCATATTCATAACAATATTCATAGAGACAGTGCCTTTATATATCTCAAAGACAAAAAAGCACTTAATGCTGGAGTTGATGTAAATAATTTTACACCTTGCACGCTTGACCAGCTAATCGATAACAAGAAAAAGTTTTATGCCCGGCACGGACTAGAGGTGATAACAAAAGATGATTTTGTGGAGGGAAACGACGATGAGTAAAAAGCCTTTACACAAAACAATAAATTACCCTAACGGCGATAAGTATGTTGGAGAAGTCATAAATAGCAAGCCTCACGGAGAGGGTATTTTTTATAATGCAGACGGAAGTCGCTATGAGGGAGGAATGTACGAGGGCTTAAGGCACGGCAAGGGCTGTGATTATAGACCTAACGGCGACAAGCTATATGGTGGCGAGTTTTTGTATGGAGCAATGCATGGCAAGGGGATATATTACAGCAGTACGGGCTTGCCGTGTTATGAAGTCCAGTATGATAATGGAAAACAAATTAGCAAAAAAGATTTGCTTTTTGGCACGGAAAACGAGACAGAACACCACGCAAGAACAAGAGAGTATTATAGACAAAAAAGAGAGAAGGCCATAAAAGACGGAACTTATGTTGCGCCAAATGAGTGGAAGCTAATAGATGGCACTTATAATAATTACAAAAACTATCTAACGGGCGATAAGTTTATAGGGACATTAAAAGACGATAAGCCTCATGGCAAGGGTGAAATGTTTTATAGTAGCGGCGGCAAATATATCGGTGAATTTGAGGGCGGTGTTTCTCATGGTAAGGGCGTAATGGTATTTGAAAATGAGGATAAATATGATGGCGATTTTGCAGATGGGTTACCTCACGGCATAGGCCAAATGGAGTATGCAAATTTAGGCTATTACAACTACGAGTTAGAAATAAGAGAAATTGATGTTTTTCATAGAGATAGTTTTTTGACTTATGATTATATGGAAAGGTACGAGGGTGAGTGGTGCGAGGGGAGGCGGCACGGAATGGGGACTGCGATATTTTTTGACAATAGTGATTGGGATGTGCTAAGATACGAGGGCAAGTGGAAAGATGATGAAATGCATGGGCTTGGTAAAATTTGGGCAAAGAATGGCTATGTCTATGAGGGCGGGTTTAGCAATAATGAAAGGATAGGGAAATGTAAAATTGAATGGAAAAATGGTGATAAATTCGAGGGCGAAATCTTTGAAATGGAGCATAAGCCCTTGTTTGGCGTCTTAACGGCGGCTAATGGAGGTGTGTACGAAAATAACCTAATAGAAGATAGCCTAGACGGGGGGTTAGAATTTTTTGGAAAAGGTACGATGTGCTTTGCTAACGGCGACAAGCTAGAGGGAGATTTTTTGGGCGGTAGTTTTGACTTTTATAGTGGCAGCGGAGTATTGTGGTATGCAAAGGACGATATAGATGGGCGTGCATTATATGAGGGTAGCTTTGATGACGGTGAGCCATTTGGCAAAGGTACAATGCATTATATCAATGGCGACAAATTTGAAGCAGAGTGGGACGGATACAAAAATGCCAAGGGCATTTATCATTGCAGTGGCGGCGCAAAAAGGCAAAGAGAATATCTCTATGGCTCATGGATAGACGAAGAGGAGACTAGCAACAATGGCTGATAAAAAACAACAAACAATTGAATATACTGACCACAAAACATTTAAGAAGTATGTTGGAGAGGTTAATGGCAAGGGCGAGCCGCATGGCAAAGGACACGCTATTTTTGTCAATGGTTCTACTTATGAGGGAGAATTTGAAAATGGATTAAGGCATGGCGAGGGTATGTGGATAGATAATCATGAAACAACTAAATTTATTGGTGAGTGGTTTTATGGGGATTCGCACGGCAAACGCACTGATTACGAAAGAGAGATAAGTGTAAGTGACGGCGTAAGAAAAGTTATTACTGATTGGGAAATGGATTTTGACGGCGAGGTTGTTTTTGGGCGAAAATGCGGTAAGGGTGTTAGGTATTATTCTAAGCACGAACGAGTAGAGGGGACTTTTGTTGGATATTATGACCCAGACCCAACGGAGGACTATTTGCATTTCTGCGATGGCGAAATGAGAATTTGGACAGAAAATGTTAGCAGAAGAGAAAAGACTATAGTAGATGTATTAGAAGAACAAAAAAAGAAATTAGTTGTAGAAACAGTAGTCTATCCTAGCGGCGATAAGTTTGTAGGACGACTAGACGGCGGAGGACATCCTGCAGGTATAGGCACGATTCATTTTGCTAATGGCGATAAATACGAGGGTGCAATTTTTTATATGTTTACTAGAGAGTTAGCGGGCAAGGGAATATTTTATTATGCTAACGGCGATAGGTATGAGGGTGCGTGGTTAAGTAAGGGTTACAAAAAGGAAAAGGCGAAAGACGATTATTCTTATGCACATTATGCAGATGATGTGGTGGGAATAATTCCATTAAAGCATGGTAAAGGTGTTTATACTTATGCAGGCGGCAAAGTGGAACACCAAATTTTTAGCAATGGGGAGCGAATCAAATAATGGAAAACAACAAAATAACAGAACAACTTAAATGTGAATATGACAAAGTGTCGCCGATTAAAAATGGCGTTTATTCGGCTTATGCTGTCTATAAGGGCGACAAGGTTGGCATTGTTAGCAGCGAGGGGCAGATAATAGCGCCGTGTATTTATGATGACAAGGTGCGTCTTAGGGCGGACGGTTTTTTTGAGGTATGTTTTTGGGATGAGGGTAGAAATAAAAGATTTGGGGAAAACACTAAAATCTATACGCTTGAGGGGCTTATGGATAAGACGGGCAAGCTGATTACTAAAATCAAGTATTCTAGGATTTATGATTTCAAGGATGGATTAGCTAAAGTTGAGATAGAAAAGGAAAGAAAGTCCGGCAAAAAACGAAAAAGTGATTATGACGACATAGACGACACTACAAAATATGGTTTTATCAATATGCTGGGCAAAGAAGTTGTAAAATGCAATTTGTGGAGTGTATCAGATTTTGAGGGCGAGTTTGCACTGGTTAAAAACTATTACCGCAGATATTATATTGATAGGCAAGGCAGAGTAGATAGCGATATTGTAAATCAAAAACAAGAAGATGACTTATTAAGAGAGCTAGAAATTTATAAAAACAATAAAGCAATCTATAGAGAAGAAAAGGGCGACGAGTGGACAGACAATCGCTATTTTAGCGATGAAATATATGCAAAACTAATAAGGCAATACGACAATGTGGGAGTGCTTGAATGCGGCTTGGCAAGGGTAAATATAATAGAAAACATAGATTTTGCAGCTGACCCAAGCGGATTAAAAGAACGACCAAAATATGGATTTATTGACAAAAGCGGAGAGGTTGTTATTCCGCTTATATATAATGATGCGGAGGGCTTTGATACTAAGTCAGGTTTAGCGGAAGTGTCTAATGGCAAGTGGAATGAAAAAAGACGGTTTGGATTTATTAACACAAAAGGCGAACTTGTATGGCCTATGGTGTTTAATACTATTTACAAAACAAGACCCGATATAAATGTTGCGATAAAAGTATACGATAAGAAAAAGAAATGGTGGTATGGTTTTGTTAATGAAAAAAAAGAAGAGGTTATTCCGTTTATATATACCTATGCAGGCGGCTTTGAAGCAAACGGATTAAGCTATGTCGAAATAGATAAAGAAAAATTCTTTATCAAAAAAGACGGCACAAGAGCAGATAAAAAAGTAAAGACTCTAAAAGTTGCCGGCTGGACTGATAGAGGTGATAGACGATTTGAAGAATTAGACGGGACAGAGGAGTGGGTACAAGCAAGAGAAGCCCTTGTAGAGCACATGAGAGTCAAAGGTTATAGGTTTGACGGAACATATCACCAAAATGGGAATTATGGAGTTCCGTATTTTGACAACGGCAAAAAGTTTTGCTTAGGGCTTAGAAGCTGGGGCGGCTTTATGGCGGAAGTTTTGGAGCTTGATAACTCTGACGGCATGGCATATTGTGATTATGCGTGGAGCGGCGGTGATACAGACAAACTCCCTAACCCAAACGACCCTGATTATGAGGGATATAGCAAAGAGGACGAAGAATTAGTAACAGCAAAAATTGTAGAGATTGTAGCCAGACTTAAAGAAAACAATAATAACAAAAGCATTGTAGAAATTATAAATAGCGCAGTGAGTGTCTACGACCCAGATTTTGATATTGTTCATGACGATGACGAAACCATGATAGACATAGAAAACGAATACGAGGGCACTAACAAAATTGATGTTATTGTAGAAATGTGGATATATGCTCAACTTAGCGATGACTATTATATTGACGAGATAGAGGAAATACTCCTAAAAGCATTAAGGGGGAGCAATGATGATTAAACTAGAGTTCATGCTAAATAAAGATAAAAAAAGCTATGCGATTTTTAATTGTATGGCGATAACAGGCTTTAATATACTGCCGACTATGCACGAGGGTTTGCCGATTACTACTATAAAAAAAGCCGCTTTTTTGGACGGCGATTGGTTAGGGCGCGGCAAGAATGTAACAACTAGCCCTGCTAGCGTTTTGATTGGCGATAATATTACAACGATAGAAAAAAACGCTTTTGGAGGTAGCTTAAAGGTCTATGTAAAAATGAGTGAGCCGCTAGAGGGGTGGGACAAAGAGTGGCATCACTATGAATACAGCAAGAGTAGAGAACACGGCGGCGATACTGCCCCTCGTTTTGGGGTAAATGAGGACAACTTAGTTAATAAGTTTGGCTTTGATTTTTTGATAGAAGGCAAAAACGCAATTCTGATAAATTATGGTATTACATTTAAGACGGCGGAAATCCCCGAAAATATTACCATAACAAAATCTACTAGGAACAAAAAAGACGAACTTATCACAACAAAAACAACCTACACCGTCACAGAAATAGGCGAGTGGGCATTTGCAAACAACAACAAAATTAGGGAAGTTTTAATCCCCAAAACCATAAAAAGAATTGGCTCAAATGCTTTTAAGGACGCCGAGAATTTAGAAAAAGTTGTTTTTAGTGATGGGTTAGAAATAATAGAGAACAAGGCTTTCTATTGCACTAAAAAGTATAGGGGCGGACAACTAGAAACAGGCGTGCCTATGGGCGATATTGTGCTGCCGTCTACACTTAAAATTGTGGGCGATAGGGCGTTTTATGGGAGAGAAATAGAAAGCCTTGTATTAAACAAGGGGCTAACTCAAATAGGCGAAAAGGCTTTTAATGATTTTAGGGATAGAAGTTTTTCTAGAAGTTATAGCAAAACAGAGTTTATTGTTCCGTCTACTGTCAAAAAAATCGGCAAAGAGGCGTTTAAGCATTTGTGGCCAAGTGGCGAGTATAAGCTAGTAATTGAGGACGGAGTAGAGGAGGTTGGCGAAAAAGCATTTGGGTGGCTAAAAAGAGAAATGACTGTGTACTTGCCTAAAAGTGTAAAAAAATTGGGACACGAGGCTTTTGGCAAAGCTCATATCATAAATGAGGGCGATATAGAGTTGTTAGATTTTTGGGGCAGAGAGATGTCAATATTAAAAGCAAATGCGGGTACATCATTAAAAATATACGACTTACAGTTTGAGATATCTGGCGATACCGCTGTATTTGTCAAACTACTAAAAAGAAACAACTGCCTTAGTATTCCACATTTAATAAAGGACGAAAAAGATAATGAATATCGTGTGATAAAAGTAAAAAGCGGCGCAGTAGAATTTGCAAGCACAGTAATATTATCAGACGGAATTGAAGAAATTGAGCCAGACGGCATAAAATATTACCAAACATTATTTTTGCCAAAAAGCCTAAAGTCACTAGAGCAAAAGCAATTAGAAAAAAGCGTTGTTATACATTTATACAATAAGGCAAATGAGCTAGCTATAGACACAAGCAGCCTAGGTGATTTATTTGAACTTGATAATTTGTTTGGTGACGAGCCAAAATTTAAAGCACGATGTGCATTTTATGAGATAGATGATAACAACTTTGTTTTGCAAGATGATTTGTGTTATTATATTGATAGTGGAGAGGCTATTGTCACCGCTTGTATTGCTGATGGAGGCAACGTCAAAATTCCTCACATAATAACCATAAAAGGTAAAACATACCCAGTCACAAAGATAGGTAGGTTTGCGTTTAAGAATTCTTGCATCACAAAAATAGATGCGCCTAGCATAAAAGAAATTGGCTTACACGCATTTTTAAGATGCGACAAATTAAAAGAAATTGTTATGGACGGCGCAGAAAAAATTGCAAGAGAAGCGTTTTGCGAATGCACAAATTTGGTGACAGTATCTATTAAAAATATAAAAACAATAGAAGAAAGAGCATTCTTAAAATGCAGCAAGCTAGAAAATATAAACTTTGATAAAACCGCAAAAATAGCACCCGATGCCTTTGAGTGGTGCTTTAAGATTAAAAAACAGTAGGATTATTGCTACAAAAAGGATAATATGAAAACAACAAACAACAATTCACAAAACATATTTATAGACGCTCTTGATTATTCAAGAGGGCTAAACGGAAAGCCGCTGGATATGCAAAAAGCTTTAGAGCTTATGCAAAAGGCGGCAGACGATGGCCATGCCGGCGCATTGTTTAGGCTTGGAGTTTGGCACTGGGGAGGTATTGCCGTGTTAAAGGATTTGCCAAAAGCCGAGGAGTATTTTGAAAAAGCAAAAGCGCAAGGATATCCTAAAAAGCAAGCCGAAAGCGGCGACATGGTCGCTCAATCAGAGATGGGTGCATGCTATGCTTTTGGACTAGTTGGCGAGAGTCAAGATTACCAAAAAGCGAATGGGTGGTACTTAAAAGCCGCTAATAAAGGCTGTGCCTTCTCTCAAAACAATTTAGGTGCATCATATTATCACGGATTTGGTGTAGATAAAGACCTAAAAACTGCCACAGAGTGGTACGCAAAATCTGCAGAAAAAGGTTTTTATAATGCGCTGCATAGCTTGGGTGTATGTTATGAAAACGGCGAGGGTGTGCCTAAAAATACAAAAAAGGCACTAGAACTTTATGAAAAAGCGGCTAATATCGGGCAAAGTAATTCGGCGTTTAATTTGGGTAACTATTATTATAAATGCGACAAAATTGGTAATGCCGAGATTGATAGATTATATGGAGAATGCGAAAAATGGTATGCAAGAGCAGCAGAATTAGGTAATGCTCAGGCGGCATATAACTTAGCATATTTATATGATGAGGGGTTAGAACTAAAGCAAGATTTTGACAAAATGGCGCACTATTATGATTTGGCGGTAAAGCTAGGACATATAGAGGCGCAATATAAATTAGGGATATGCTACATTAGAGGTGAGGGGGTAGAAAAGTGTCACAAAACGGCGGCTATGTGGCTAACTAAATCCGCAGAGCAGGGATTGGCAGATGCACAGTACACATTAGCGCAAAGGTATGAGCAAGGGCAAGGAGTAGAGGCATCACAAGACGAGGAGGAGGAACGTGAATTACAAACCCAAGCAGACAGAACAGGCAGACCGCAAAAATTGATAATTGAACTAAATAAGGTCAAAATATTTTTTCCAATCAGCTGGACAGATGAACAAAAACAAACTTATAAGGAAAATATGCTATGAGTAAAAAATCAAAAAACAGACAATAAATTACCCCAACGGCAATGTGTATGTCGGTGAGGTTAATGATAACAAAGAGCCTCATGGCTTTGGCATTATGGAATATGCTAACGATGATGAGAACGAGTTATATACGTATGATAGCGGTTTATCCTACGGAGTTTTGATTAAGTATGAGGGTGAGTGGCTAGCTAGCATGAGGCATGGCAAAGGCACGGCCTTTTTTGCTGCTTTAAAAGACTATTATGTATCAAAATATGAGGGTGAATGGGATGTTGATTTTTTGGAAGGCAACGGGACTATTTGGTGTGCTAATGGCGATAGTCATAAGGGAAAATTTGTAGTGGACGGGAAGAGAGAGGGAAAATTTGTAATCACTTATGCAAGCGGTGACAAATATGAGGGAGACATAAAGGACGGCAAATATCACGGCAAGGGTACTTTAATAAAAGCGGATGGTACGATTCAATCTGGCGATTGGTTAAAAGGTGATTTTACTATAAGAGATACGATTATTTTTGAAAACGGTGGCAAGTATGTAGGTAATATAATCACTACGGACAGTTTTGGAAATATACCGCATAAATCTAAACCGCACGGAATCGGGGTTATGGAGTATATAAATGGTGACAGGTATGAGGGTGAATTTTGCGGTAAATATAATGGCTTTAAGCGAGATGGTAATGGCGTTTGCTATTATGGAAACGGCGATACGTATGATGGCAGATGGGGATATGATGAACCTAGAGACGGAGTAATGATTTGTGCTAACGGTGATCGTATAGAGGGGAGGTTTGGGTATAATGGCTTTAGGACTATTCATTATGCTAATGGTGACAAGTTTGAGGGATATTTTAAGTACAATAAAATAGATGGTGTGGATACCTACACAGAAAACGGCATAGGTACATATACCTATGCGGACGGCAAAATTGAAAAACAAGATTATTTAGGCGGCAAAAGATTAGATTTTGATTTTGGACAAATGCTGATTGATACTGCAAAACCACAAGTAATTATTAAATCAAATAATGACAGTCAAGGCAAAAGTTAAATAAGCTAAAGTTTTACAGAGGGTCTTATATAAATGAGATTATCGCATCATATCCTTTAGGCGCTAGTATTCGCCTTAGACTAGGCACAGGTAAAAAATAAAAGTGGACAAAGACGGAGGTTTATCTAGATAAGGGTAGATATGCAAAGGATATTACATTTGATAATGCAAAGGAATTATACGGTGATAATCTGCCAGATACCGTACTTCTTGATGAATTGGAATTGGAATTACTAAAAACTAAAGCGGTGCAAGACGGGCGTGCGGGGGTATTAAAAGATTTTGGATTAGCTGAAATTATAATGAGTAACGGCAATAAATTGTTCGGAACACTTAATGCCGACAACCTTATTTTTGGTGCAGGTACACCAAAGGACTATGGCATAATGCTCTACACCGATGGTACAGTATATAGGGGCGAATTTGATGAAGGCAGCCATAAAGCTCCAGGAATATTTTATAATGAGGATGGAACTAAAAATTTTGAGTATATAAAAAATGACTATGGGTCAGGTATGACTGGTATAAAATATTTTTCTGACGGAGCCCGTATAGAGGGGTGCTTTGACTATTATAGAAACCCTCATGGTAAGTTTGGTATAAAGGAATTTAGACTAGACAAAAACAGTAATGAGTATTTAGCCTATGAGGGTGGTTTTGAACAAGGCAAGCGGCAAGGTCACGGAGCCGAATATATGACGGACAGCACATATTTCAGCGGGAAGTTTATCGGTGCTACACATTATAAGGGGGAGTTTTATCAAGGTGAAAGGCATGGAAAAGGCAGAATCTATGGTTCTTATTTCAATAAAGAAGTTGAGTACATCATGGGCAAACTAACTAGTGATATTGATAATAATATTACAGGAACGACCGCTATATATCTTAAAGACGGTGCAAAATACGAGGGTGATTTAATTGATGGTAAACGCTGTGGTAAAGGAGTTTTGACATCTAAATACGGCGTAAAGGTTTATGAAGGCGAATGGCGGGATGATAAATATCATGGAGTAGGCATTGAATATAACGACCGTGACCCTGAGGATGAGAAAACTTCCAGTTATAGAAATCAAACTAGAGCAGGTGCTGTTAGTTATGAGGGCGAGTTTAAAGACGGAAAAAGAAACGGCATAGGCAATGCCTATTATAGTAACACGGGTGAATTATGGTATAGCGGTGAATTTAAAGATAATCGTCCGCATGGCAAGGTCACGGAATATCACGGTTATAGATATAAGGTTGTTGATGATAATAGTTATAGACAAGACGGTGAATTTATAAACGGCAAAAACAAGGTGAATTTATTGAGACTTATAAAACAGGCAAAAAAGAGATATTAACTTATGAGGACGGGAATTTTAAAGGCAGAAAGCCGCATCCCGATTTTAAAATTGATTATACTGATATTATAAAGGAGCTTGAAGAAAAAATTGTTCAAGGAAATACTCGGGCGATGGAGGAATTAGGCGATATTATCTATTATGGCAGGGGAGTCCCTAAAGATGTTAATAAAGGCATGGAGTGGAAAATAAAAGCGGCAAGATTAGGCGACAGCAGCGCACAAAGTTCTATTATTAATCTACATTTGGGCAGTATGACGGACAAAGGCCTTAGCGATTTTTTATCTTCTACATTTCCTTATATCAAAGAAATTGCTGAAGACAGCGAAGGTAAGCAAAGCAGAAGCATGTATCGTCTTGCACTTTGCTATGAACATGGTTATGGCGTGGAAGTTGACTATGAAAAAGCTGTTTATTGGTATAACAAAGCGGCAGGAGCAGGGTATAGTGAAAAGTGGTGTAAATATAATATGGCACAGCTTTATAAAGATGGTAAGGGCTATGACGGTAAAAAATACGACATTTTTGAAGAGTGGTGGACAGCGGCGAATAATGATTATAAATTCGGTGTTAATGCTGAAGCGGGAAAGTCAGTATTAAAGCCGTGCTTAGAAACAAAAAACTATAAAACTAACACAGACATTGCCATATATTATTATAGGCAAGCGGCAGATAAAGGTCATGCTGAGGCAGAAGTTGCGCTTAAAAGACTAGGCTATGACTTTAAAAGAGCAAACAAATTTAATATATAATTGAAAAAATAAAACCCCGTCCTTATAAATAGGAAGGGGTTTTGGGTTGATAGGATTTATCGATGCGCCCATAATGACAAAGTAGTATGGCAGTAAAGATATTATTTTTTATACACAGGTCGTTGTTTTCCAAAGTCCATGCAAGTTGCAATATTCATATGCAGCTATAGGAGAATCTCCGTCAGCAAGCATAAAAACAGCAGTAGGGGCGTCACCTGGTTTTAATATTTTGCGCTGACCGCCTTGCTTAGTACATAAATATATAAAAGGTATATAATGTGATTCTTCCATAGGATGGGGTATACTGCCTACAGTAACAGTAACCATGCTGCCATCTACTTTAACTGCAGGGACATGCTTTTCTTGACTTGCATCTATGGTGTTTGCAATTAATTCAGACATGCTGGTATTGCAGCATGCTAAAGGTCCACCGCCATTTTCTATAAGCCCAACGATATTACCGCATAAATTACATTTATAAAAAGTTGTCATTTTTATTTCTCCTTTAAATTTTGTTTTTTATTTATTGCTTTAGTATCTTTATTCTATATCGATAAATTTCAAATAAACGACATTGTCATTATTGATACTAAGTTCTAATAATTGCTAAATATTATCATACATAGTTTTAATGTGTCAACTAAATTTAATATAAAATAAATATATTTTTTTATATTTATTTAGTAAAAAATGCTTGACAATACAGTAGTTATTCTATTAGACTATTAATTATTAATGAAACTGAATTTCAATAAGAAAAAATAGTTGTTAAATATGATCTGTTATTTTTATATAAAGGAAATCTAATTTATGTTAAGTAAAAAATTAATTGAAATACTTTCTAATCAAGTAAACGCTGAATATTATTCGGCATATTTATATCTATGTATGTCTGCATCAGCTGATCAAATGGGATTAAAAGGCTGTGCTCATTGGTTTTTTAGTCAAGCACAAGAAGAAATGGCTCATGGGACAAGAATTTATCAATATATTATAGAGCGAGGCGAAACTCCTGCATTTGCTGAAATTAAAAAACCGCCAGTTTCTTTTTCTAGTATTAATCAAATGTTTGATATGACTTTAGAGCATGAGCAAAAGGTCACTAAAATGATTAACTCTATTGCTACTTTGGCAATGCAGGAGAATGATCATGCTTGCTATCAATTTATGATGTGGTTTGTAAATGAGCAAGTAGAAGAAGAGGCTTCTGCTAGTGAAATATTGGATAAATTAAAATTGATAGGGGAAAACAAGTCAATGCTATTGACTCTTGATAATGAATTAGGGGCAAGAGTTTTTGTCAACCCTTTTACAGAACGAATTTAATCATTTAGAGAGTGCATTATTATGCAACTCAAAAATAATTACAGAGGTTATTAAGAGAAAATGCAAGAACGCAACACGATACAAAAGCAAATTGTATTAAATGCTGTTAGAAAAATGCAGGGACTCCATCCTTCTACGCTTGACATTTATTTGCATATCAATAAAACTCATCCGTCGATTTCTAAATCGACTGTTTATCGAATCATAAAAGAACTTTCAGAAAAAGGGGAAATTACGCCAATGATATCGTTTAATGATTTAGAACGATATGATAATAAAATTGAGCCGCACTATCATTTTAGATGTAAAGTATGCGGAACAATTTTTGATGTGGAGATGGATGTAATTAAATCTTTAGAAAATGAAGTATATCAAAAACATGGGCATCAAGTAGATAGGCACGATATAGTTTTTATGGGGACATGCAATAAATGTAAGCAAAGATAAAAAATTATATTACATACAAAAGTTAAGTCAAAGTGAGGGTTTAAGATATTGCCAGATATAATTCAAATAGTTCTTATTGCTCTTGTTGCTGGAGCAGGAGGCATGGTTATTGGCGGTGTATTAGGAATTATTGTCAAAAAACCTGGCAGAAGCTACATAGGTTATATGCTTTCATTTGCTGCAGGTGCAATGATAGGCATTTCAATATTTGAGCTTTTACCTGAAGCATTAGAGCATGGGGAAGAAATGTTTTATGGCGGAGGTATTGTTGCGATTATTATAGGGTTAGCATTGGGTGCTTTGTTTGTATTTTTATTGGAATTGCCCATGAGTAAAAAGCAAAAAACTTTAGATAATCTTAAATCAGAAACTTTATCAAATGTATTAGATGAGCAGCTGTTAAAAAATGACCAGCAAAAAAGATTTAGATTGCTTGGTATTGCTGTTTTTATTGCTATTATATTACATACTTTCCCCGAAGGACTTGCAATCGGAGCAGGATATCATGTGGGCAACGCATTGGTGTTTGGTATAGTTTTAATGATTCATTATATTCCTGAGGGGCATGCAATAGCAGTTCCGCTTAAAGCTGGGGGTACAAATGGCATAAAAATCATAACTTTATGCTTTTTAGCAGCTGTTCCTACAGTT
>Ga0131853_10016020_pt1 | contig 13691 bp, 10 predicted proteins | sample TergutLab28metaG_FD_92764 | JGI IMG/M metagenome (GOLD analysis project Ga0131853, IMG submission 92764) | Labiotermes labralis P1 segment gut microbial communities from Petit-Saut dam, French Guiana - Lab288 P1 (version 2) (version 2) | ecosystem: Host-associated > Arthropoda: Insects >... | reverse complement strand
TTACAGTTTTTAGTACTCCTGATGATGGGTGCTGTGACACCCGAAACATGTAGAGTGACTTTGCAGTAAATAAATATCTGCATACTGTTGCATCTGGTTGGATTTTTATTAACATTGAATTAACGATGCATGGTACCATGAGTTTAAAAAAATGTCATTACACAATTTCCAGTTCATCAGAAGGTTGGGTGAAGGTGGATTTGGGACAGTGGTCCTAGCCAAAGAGAAGTTACCTGGAGGACCCAAACAACTATATGGTCTCAAGGCTTTAAAACAATGAAGCATCACCTCAGCAGCATCTGTCAGATTGTGGCTGAGACAGAAGCATTGATGCTGACATCTGGTCATCCCTTCATCATGACGCTGTACTCTTGTTTCAAAAGTAAGGACCATATCTTATTTGTGACGGAGTGTATGAGTGGAGGTGACCCCAAGGAACAACTGGACGAGGTAGAGGTATTTAGCCAGAAAAGGGCAACATTTTACGTTGCGGAAATTACTTTAGCCGTCCAGTGTCTACATCAGCGTGGGATTTTGCATTGGGACGGACACTGCAAGAGTGCGCATTTTGGATTGTCCAAGTTAGGGCTGTTCAGTCACTGCAAAGCCAGGTACAATCTGGCATTTTCAGGCCTAAGGCAAAGGAACATGAAGCTTAAGCAATGGATAATAGTTCTGATTAGGTACTTCTGCTTAGTATCAGTGGCCTACCCCTGTTTCTTTGTGTTGAAGGCATAAGGACTGATTACCAATTTGATGTGATGCTGCATAAGGACCCAGGACATTCTTCCCCACAACTTGACATCTGTAAGGAGCCTGTAGAAGTTGGCATCTTCTCATATGTTAATTTCCCCGTCATACAACATTCATGAATTGACAAACTCTTAGACTAATGTCTGTGAAATACATAAGGAACCATGGTAATTTATAACATATAGTTTATTATTATTATTATTATTATTACAATATATTATTATTATTATTATTATTATTATTATTATTACATAAAGAAATAATAAACAAATAAAAGAACCAAAACCATGAAATAAAAATTAAAAATTAAAAAATACGAGTATTTTAAATTAATGATAGATTTTTGTTTGATTTGTGGGAAGGTGGATGGGTGTTTAAAATGTATGTGCACTGGAGATGGCATTTGTAAGGTGTGAGCACAGACACTGTAACAGAAGATAGTACACATAGAGGACTTAAAATTTTGCATTCACTGTACACTCCAGTTCTTCATTATGTGGCCCAGTTCAGGATGTATTGCTTATCATGGCAGTAAACGGTAAGGGCCAACTATTGGTCACGCATGGGAAGTACCACATGTATGAAGAGAGCTGAATTGTAGACCATGACATTGGTAATGTGCGTACAATGTACACATGTATTTGTGTGTGTGCATGCGCGCTATTGTGTGCTTGTATCTTCCAATTGGTCCCTTCCCTCAGGGTTCCCCACCAAAACCCAATTGGAAGACCCATGCATAGATGGGAGGATAATATTAAAGTTGATCTTCAAGAAGTGGGATGGGGGCATGGACTGGATTGATCTGGCTCAGGATAGGAACAGGTGATGGGCTCTCGTGAATGCTGTAATGAACCTTTGGTTTCCATAAAATGAGGGGAATTTCTTAACTAGCTGAGACCCGGTTAGCTTCTCAAGAAGAACTCTGCTCCATGGAATTAGGTAGTTTTCCATTACAAATGGGTATTTTCTTATTCGTATAAATTTTCTTGAACCATAATGTTGCAGTCGTGAATGGCGTAATGACACTTGAGTTGGTCAAAAAGCAAGTAACTATGACGGCTAATGCTCACACAAATGAATCTCACTGATGTAATTTACAGGTGGGGCAAGAGGGAAGTAGAGAGCATGAGAAATGACACTTCAGTTCATCTTTATCACTCACCTTTCAGGAAACAAATTCTTTCTATCACGCTTATTGATAATGTAAACTGCGCCTGTGCGAAATGTAATCGGGCAATGACATATTTTGTTTTTGCGAGTTGTTAACAGCTGGCGTGAAATGTAACATTAATAAATGTGGTTTCATGTTATTTCAGTACATAATTACATTATGAGAGTATACAAACTTCATAATAAAAGAGGTTCATATCTTCATGTCTTTATCATCTTTACATTTATGTATCAGTAAGTGTTTCAAGTTAGTTGTAACAATGAATAACATTACACAGCCTGAAATTTGTAACAGTCGTCTGGTATGCACATGCCAGTAATTCAGCTATGCATACTTATGTATGTGTAATTAATCATCTCAAAGCTAATGTTAGTTGTGCATTATCTAGGTCTTTGGTTTTACTTGCTGCAATTAGATATTACAGTTTAAAAAATACTTCCAGCGCTCATTCTTATGAGAAGCATTAATATTTGATACCCCACCAGAGTACCTACCAGTCTCTTTTATCAGAAAGAATCCAACCTGTAATGCAAAGCCATATGGCTACAAATGTTCTTAAATCTGTTGCAGGTTACGTTACAATTTGATGGGAGTTTCAAGTGTAATTACCAATTAAGTTGCATTAAGAAGAAAACATTTGTGCGCATGGGTAAACTTTTGTGTTCGGTTTGGTATGTCTGTGCGGCGAGGAGTGCTGGGGGGGTTTGAGTAAATCCGTATGGTGCTGTATACACATACATTATTATAACCCACTTCCATAAGTTCTCTGCTTCATCACTTTCAGATAACTTGTATCTTGAACTAAATAAATGCAATAAATTAGATAAACCATTCGTACCAAAATAAAACTATATCTCAGCTGTTGGGCTAGTTGCAAATAAAGGTGCAAACATTTGCTATTTCCTTAACTGAAGTTCTGTCCAATTAGACACAACCAAAAAAATAAGAGGTTGCAAGTTCTTTAAACAGTGAGTTCATTAAATTGTATTTATTGTGAAAGCAAACAATGTTTGAGTGCCTCAATGGAATAGTCCTATCGAAGATACAGGCATAGACATAAAATACAGTGGAGTGTAGATTAACTGAACTAATTGTGGACAGAGGAAGTTCGGTTACTTAAATTGTTTGAATAGTCAAACATGCATGAGAATATCATCAAATACTGTAATTGATTTAGGAAATGATTTTAGCCAGCAAATATTGCAATAATGATGCACTTGAAATTTATTTTGAACTTGCATAATTTTATTAGCGGCTTCGGTGGTTTAGAGGTAGCGTGCTGGCCTTTGGTACCCAAGTTCGCAGGTTCAAACCTGGCCGAAGCTGTCGGATTTTTAGGGCGAAAAAATCCTCAGCACACCTTCCTTCGGAGGGGAAGTAAAGCAGTCGGTCCCATGTTGTAGATTTGCGGCATGTAAAAGATCCCTAAATTTACATAGAAGTCGGAATTTAGGCAAAATTACTACCGGACATCTTTCTCGCCCACAGTTCCACCTTTCGCTGCCGGGATCTCTCGCGTCGCTGCGGACGCAGAGGCACATGGCGGCGAAAGTGGGAACATCTAAAGGCGGGGGAAAGCAATGGCAAACTACCCCCAAGAACTTGCCTAGGATGCAGTGTGCCAAGAGCCATATCAGTTCCATAACCGGGCTCTGGTTCCTGCCGGCCCGGCCTCTAGGGCTGAATACTAATGAATGAATGAATAATTTTATTACATAGCTTCAACGATAGCTAAAGCAGACATTCGATTAGGACCTTCTATAATGCTTTAACTGGCTTAGTGATGGTAATGAACTTTTGTTGTCCATAAACTGTGGGGAATTTCTTTTGAGGAACTGTTAGCTTCTCAGGAAGGACTCTGCTCTGTAGAGTAGCACAGTGAGCATGTTTGAGAAACAGGACAAATATAATCTCCTAAGGAAAGCCATATTCTCTGATGAAGCTGCATTCCACTTTTCAAGAAAGGTAAACGAAATATTCGTATTGGCAGGTCAGAACACCCTTACGCTACAGTCAGACACACTGGTGACAGTTCCAAAATTAATGTGTGATGTGGCCTGCTGCATTATGTTTGAATCATGCCAGAGTAACTGTGACATCTCCCAATAACTTGGATGTGCTAAAAAACTTTTATCCATGTGTAATTACAAGGTCTGCAGCATGCAGAATTCTTCCAGCAAGAAGGTGCACCACCACACCGGACCTTGTTTGTGCATTTCTTAACAATGTGTCACAATTGTTCCTGCATCTCTTAATCAGCATTTCCCAAAGTAATGAATTTGTCATGCTGGTCCCATCCTTCAGCCATCAGATCACCAAATATTGTATCCTTCGATTTTTTCCTATGGGGATACACAAAGGACTGCATGGTGGCCAGCATAAAAATATTTAAAAAACAGACCTGAAGCTCCATTGAATGTTGATCTGCTGCAGTGTACGTGGATGGATCCCAAATATGCTTGGACATTGACTATGTAATGTTCAGAACGAAGTTTTGTCTCTTTGCTCTAGCCAAGGGGTGACTGCTTGTTTCATGTCTGCCTCCATTAAAAATTGCTTGCCCACCAGTTGCTGCTTGATCAGTCCAAAGAGTTAGAAATCACTGAGCCTTATAAAGTGAGCTGGACTTGTGACTGGTTAAAGCAAAGTTGTTAGAGGGTGTGGATCACCCACCCAACAGTCCTGATCTTGCACTACCGGATGGCAGCACACTGTTAGCTGCAGTAGAGTGTGATTAATGTATGACATCAGAAATTAGTTACATCTTGTTTCTATGGTTACCTTGTTTCGGTGAGTAGTGCATTAATATTGTGACAGCCTCTTGTATGATGGGCACATGACTGTTTTTGTAGTAAAACTGCTTGCATGTTAAGCCACAGTTCAGTTTGCAGTAGAGTACAGCTCAGACTGTGCTGATGATCCAGATAAAGAGAAGACAAATTCTGTAATTTTCACAAGGTATGGAACAGGAACATTTTGTTCAGCGAAATGTTTTATTGAACTTCCTGATCCATTGTGCTCCATTGCTGATACTTTCTCTCTCCCACCTTTTTGAGTAGTGAATGTCCTTGCCCAAAGATATCCCCATCAAATAATTGATGAATATCAATTTGGTACTGTACCACTGTCACATTCACCAGTTCTGCATTAGTTCCAGCTGCAGGCCCCTTCACATAATTTTGACATATCCAGCTGAAGGGCTCGCTGCAGTAAAGTTCTGTTCTCACATTTCAGTGTAACTTATGCATGTTACATTAAAGCAAGAAGTTCTCCTGTGACCTCTTTATCTCTAATATTTCTGGTTTCTTCCAGTTCTTTAAACAACATTTTAAGTTTCTGGTTAATATACTTGCTGTTTCTTCTGCCTTCCAAGCTTAGTTGAATTTTTTGGAGCTCCATGGCATCCTGTGTTGCAGTAAAGTGCGACTTAAAAATATAGCTTTCGTGAAATTATATTTTGTTAACTGGTAAATAGTGATGGATGTTGCTGCTGTCCTATGCAATGGTGTAGGGTCATGGGCTGCTTAATTAGTTTCTTCTTTAAAGTTACAGTGTATTCTGAGTGAAATGTGGTATATGGAAATAGAGTGGTATGTGATATGGGTCCAGGATATCAGAGACATCTGAAATGCGATGGACATTTTGGTGAACCACAACATCTCCATAGGCAGGTAATGAGTGTGACTGTCTGATACTGAAATTTCAAATTAATTGGCATCAAATCAAGTAGCTCTTTACCTGGTGGGGTTTGAAACTGTGCTATTCTAAATTTGGTGCTTAGAATTTAGATCACCCATGAGTTAGAACTCAAAATCTCAAACTTTAGAGCTCCATCCTAGTGAAAACTGGGGGTTTTAAGATGACGCCATATGTCATGCAGGTGTGTGGTGTGTGTACTGATGGAGGAATTAGTTCTACAAGGTTATAAAGGATGCATTTTGTAAATGCAAGAGTAGTTCTGCCTTCTCGGCCACAGGGCCTGTCGGTCCAGTAGGTGTTGAGAGCAGAGCGATATCTATGTAGTTATGTCAGCATATCATGAGTGCACAGCATTGCCGTAATACCATTTGGATTAAGTGCTCTGTGTTTGTGTGTGTTTCATTAGCTTTAGAAATGTCGTGCAGCAAAATTTCTGGACTATTTAGAAAGGGTTGAAGATGTGGACTAGAGTCATAATCATTTTGGTGTTCTTTGAACATTACTTTCACTGGAAACCCACGAACAGTGCACTTGTCTGAAGGAATATAGAACACATACTGAAATTTTGTGTGCTTTTATTCGACAAATTTCAGCTGTGAATATAGGAAAAATATTCTCTGTTTCAATATGGCTCTTAGCATCCTGTTAGCATTTTGTGGAACTTATTTGTATGAAGTGGTGTTTTGAAAGCTGATGGAAATAAAAAGCCTAAATAATGGACTGACTAAGAATAGTGAATGAAGTGTGAGTGAAATGGGAGTGAAGGATGTCAGGCAACATCTATTGAACTCTTAAGAAGAATTTCTTTAGAATTCAGTAGAAATTGAATATGGTAGGCTGTGTACAATATACTCTTACTGGGAAAAGATTTTGGTAGTAAATTCACTTAATGGGGAATGGAATTATTGAAAGGGAAGTGGTTTTGCATGGTTGTTTGAATAGCTAAATTTGTTTATTGCAGTAATAAATGTATGTGATTTAATATGATATTGTAACTTGTACAGCAAGAAGGTAATTCTTTGTGCCCCCACTTACTATTTGTAATTGTAAAAAAGAAAGGAAACAGAAATTGGAAGTACAAGGATTTTGAGAAGAACAACTTTATGTTTCATGGACTTTAGTTCCATGGATTTGTCTGTCACTTATTTGCTTCTGCTATATGGCTACTGTATTTTTTGGATAGGACTTCCAGCTCTGCATTCTATACATATTCTGTACATGATAAGTTTTGTCAAATGTAGCGCATGATCTGGGGCCTTCACATTGTTGTTGATCTGATTATCAAGTGTTTTGGATTGACATGTCAGTTGCTAATTAGTTGCTGACGTTGCGGAAGAGCTTCTTGTCACCATCTCCAGAACATTTTGAGCTCTGAAATGTGTGTAACTAATTGCCAATTGACACGCTGTCTATCCCAGAAGAATTTAATCTTGTAGGGCATAAAGCCGAAATAATGCGTTGCTGCCATTTTCGTAATTGTTGTCTTGCAAACGATATAATTTGCTATTTTAAGCTTTTTCCGTGTTATATATGTAATATGTTTTCTTTTGGGTAATTCCCCGGCGTCTGAGTTCTAATAGCCGACGTTTCGGAACACTCTGTTAGTTCCATCTTCATAGGCAGGTGGATGAAGTATACTTCATCCACCTGCCTATGAAGATGGAACTGATAAAGGGTTCCGAAACGTCGGCTATTAGAACTCAGATGCCGGGGAATTACCCAAAAGAAAACATATTAAATATAATTTGCATATATATTTCCCGTTTATATGGATGAAGGGGTAGTGGGACATTTGTCTTCGCAAACTTCGGTTTTCCCTTGTCAGTGTCATTCCACTCATGCTCTGTGCTTATATTTCATTGATTTATCAACAACACTATTTAACTAACTCCATGGAGCAGAAAACGTCCTGAGAAGCTAACAGGTCCTCAGCTAGTTAAGGAAGCCCCCCCCCCCCCTCACATTTATGGAACCCCAGATCCATGCAGTCCATGCCCCCATCCCAGTTCTTAAAAGTTTATTTTAATAATATCATACCATCTACACTTAGGTCTTCCAGTTTCCTTTTGTGCGGATTTTCCCACCAAAACCGTATACATGCCTCTCTTCACATTCGTAAGTGTAACATGCCCTGCCCATCTCATTGTTTTTGTTTTTATCACATGACACTATATAACCTTAGCAGTTGACTGCATTGTTAAATAAAACGTTCTGTCCCTACAGAATTCCACATGCTTAAATCCAGTATAGTATTAAATGGAAACTTGAAAATAAAGACAAATCTTGCATGGCCACTGCATTACTACTGTAATGCCTCCTGAGATGGTACCCTGGCCTAACTGCACCTGCCTTGTGAAGACACTATAATTTAAAGGGGTGCGGTTATTAACGTCAGCGCCGAAGTCACTAATTTCTATGCTGCCACCAGCCAGATTTACAACCAAATTTAAACTGTCGGAAATCTGGCAAACTGCTCTGCCATACTACCAAAATACAAAATGCGTTCATTTATATTTCTCAGTTTGCTTATCTAATACTCCAGGGACAACAATCAATGGTCAACTGTATGTCAATTATGTCAGTAGAATTTAGTAATTAACCCAAAAATATTTAATATTAAAGTAAAAATAAAAATATACAAACAACCATAATTGACACTATCACAATATAACAAATAAAAAGTTTAAATTTAGTATTTAACCAAATACTTGTCTTGCCTTCCTTTATATAGCCCAATTTACACCGGGAATTTAAAATAAATTTCTAAGTAATTTTCCTAAATAGTTCGCCAAAATTGCTCAACTCGCGTAAGTTAACTCAAAACAGTTTTCTAACACGTCCAACACAGCTTAGCTTGGATACTCGGCAGAAGTCTGTATCTTGTACACACAATATAAATTCTTCTTCAGCGTAGAAGTCAGAACAATACTTCACATTGACCAAACACGTAAGTATAACCAAAATTTCCACGAGAATGAGGGCGTTTGCCTGGTTACAGTGGACTATATAGAGTAGGGCCACTGACACACATAAAAATATGTGTATTCTTCAGTACATTACACTGTTTGCCACGGGTAAGTTCACTGAAAATTCATAAACTCTGCTACTTTACAGCAAAAGGGAAATCATTGTCTGAGTTGCACATATCTGTAAGTGCAGTGCACTGCTCTTGTTAGCATTCGAAACCTTGTCGCTTCTATGCGCGACTGATTTCCCAACTGAAATCTTTAAGTACATTGTTCATTTATTACACTGCCTTATGTTGTGCAATTATTCTATAGAGGAGTTTAAAATGAGACAGCTATGAGTCCTGGGACTGTGGTTTTGGTAATAAAGGTAACATGGATGTTGATTCATTGTTCAGTGCATTTCTTAACAATTACCTAAGGATATTTTACACTAGTTTTCCCCTCCAAAAAATGGAATTGGATTGGACACACATTACATAAAGAAACAGGAGCAATAGGGAAAACTATTAGATTGGAGTCCTCAGGGTTACAGAAGGAGAGGTAGGCTGAAGAGAACATGGCGAAGAACAGTAGAGGATGAGATAAGAAGCACAAGAAGATCATGGAATGAGGTCAAAGGGATAGCTGGAGACCACAATGCCTGGAAGCTCTTCATGGATGCCCTATGCTCCAAAAGGATATGATGATGATTTCCCCTCCAAAAAATAATTGAGAGACATGATAAGTCATGGATAACAGCTGGCATAAAAATTTCATGTAATCGTAAAAGAGAACTTTATTTACTCGGCAGGGAAAGCAATGACAGTAATCTAAAAAATTACTACAAACAATTCTGTAAAATTTTGACATGTTATCAGAGAAGCAAAAATGACTATGTGTCATAATCAAATTATTAATTCCAACAGTAAAATGAAAACATCCTGGTATATTATAAAATCAGTATCAAGTAGACAAAATGAACATAAAACTAGTAAATACCAAATTCTCTGGACTACTTTAATAGATTATTTTTATCAATAGGTGAATAAAATTAATCATAATATTAAACATAGTAGTGGGAAAGACAACAGCATTAATAATCCAATATATTATTTATAAAAAATATCTAATAAATCCCTTACCAATATAGAGTTTAATAATACATAAACTAGAGAGATTAAAGGAATTATTAAATTGCTGAAATTAAAAATTCACAGGGCCATGATGAAATCTCTACAAAAATTTTAAAAGTCTCTGCTTCCTTCATCATTTCTCCCATGAATTATGTTTGTTTTAAATCTATTCTATCAGGAATCTTACCTGCTCTGTTAAAGTATTCTGTAGTGAAGTCAGTGTAGAAGAAGGGTGACAGGAATAATGTGACCAATTATAGACCAGTGTGCTTAATAACCACCTTTTCTAAAGTCCTTGAAAAGATCATATATGACAGACTCATTAAACATTTTCAGATTAATAGTATTCAGTTAGAGGAACAGTTTGGTTGTAGAACTTCATCGTCAACAGAAAAAGCTGCTTTTAAATTAATTGATGAAATACTAAATGCACTTAACCATAAAATGATGGAGGTAGACTTACAGGAAGCTTTTGACTGTGTTAATCACGACATTTTTTTTTTATCTAAATTAGAGATTTATGGAATAACAGAAACAGCATACAAACTAATTAAATCTTGATTGAGGGAAAATACCAAAAAGTGGTTTTATGTAATATTTCTTTTGACTCCTGTTCTAACTGGGGTGAAATAAAACATAATGTCTCTCAAGGATCGTTACATGGTCCACTGCTTTTTTTTTAAATTTACATTAATGACTTACCTAAAATTTCAAATGATGACTCCAAAATTGTCCTACTCACAGATGACACTAGCATAATCATTACTAACTCCAACCCTACAAACTTTAAAGACAGTGTAATTAAGGTCTTTCAAGGTGTAAAAAGCTGGTGTAATATCAATTTTTTATTCCTGAATATTGACAAGACACACTTCATGCAATTTGCAACTAAAAATAGTTCCTTAATTGATTTATATATTACTCACGGAAAAAAAAAAAAGAAGAAAATAGCTAATATTTTTAATACAAAATTTCTTGGAATAACACAGGACAACAGACTCACTTGGGAGACCCATATTGATATGTTTATTCCAAAACTGAGTTCAGCACGTGTTGCAGTTAGACCTTTTATGTCCCAAGAATCACTGAAGATGGTATATTATTCCTACTTCCACTCAATTATGATGTATGGAATAATATTTTGTGGAAACTCATATTATAGTAGGAATATTTTTAGATTGCAAAAAAAAAAACACTATTAGACTCATCATGGGGATTAGAAATAGAGATTCTTGCAGGGAACATTTCAGGAAATTAAAAATATTACCATTACAATCCGAATTATAACTTTCACTTTTTGTGATTCACAACAACAATTATATTAAGCTCAATTCTGAGATACATAACATCAATATCAGGACTAGATATAATGTACATCAACCACAATCTCATTTGACAACCTACTAAAGAGAAACATATTATTTTGGAATTTAGGTGTTCAATAATTAGCCAAATAGATAAAGGATTTGTCCTATAATACAAAACTGTTTAAATAGACTTTAAAAAGTTAACTGTACTTTCATTCATTTTATACTTCAGAGGAATATTAATTATTATAAGAATCAAAACCTTTAATAGTGATATGTAATTGTGTATGCACATTTTGATAAATCAACTAGACTATAACTTTTGCCTGTTTTATAAAGTAATAACTCATTTATGGTTACATAGACACAATCGTACTAAATGGACCGATTTTGAATGTTTTATTTAATTGTATGTGAACATTAATGTTAAAATATCATATTCATCTTTCTCAAAGTTATACCGACTTATATGTGATAACTAGTTTTCTGTTGCATGTGGAACCATTACACTTACATTTGAAAAGTTCTGCATTCATGGAATAAATAAAGAAATTAAAAATTATTACCTTAACAAAAGTCGCATTGAAGATTTATTGCTGTACACTATTTCAGGCCATAAAGTAGCTGTTACTAGTGTCGCTGCCACCTCACTAATTAGCACATTTGCCGCATTGTTATTGTACATTGTAAATAGAGCAAATGTGAAGCTCCTGTGACGCCATGAAGATAGCCGACATGGAGGTATAGTTCTGCTCGTTCGAAACTTTGGCACTAGTAGGAGTGGGTGGTCACGCTCACTCCCCGAGCACTTTAGACCCGAGAAAAAGCCTCCCCTATCCATTGAATAGGCTGGGTGGGCTGTAGAGCCATTATGGGCGATTTCGAAAAGAGAAAAGTCTCTTGCGTCTGCCGGGAATCTGACCATGATTATCGATTGTTGAACGCAAGTATTTTTGTTCGCAGAGAGTAATGACCCTAGAAGTAGAGTGTTCTGACATACTGGGATGTTCCGTGGGTGAGGGAAGGTTGTGGACTGATTCACGGTTATGGAGGACTGGAAAAAATGTACCTGAAGAAAGCTTGGCAGTTGCGTAACTCTCAACCACAGACCAATAGGATTATTTGTGAATCAACTGGTTATGTTTACATTTGGTTTGAAGTACGTGGTCTGAGATGACACAGTCTGATGTAGTAAGGTTAATAAAGTGTTTACGATTTTCCGGTTTATTTTTCACTTCGATATAGCTTCCCACACGATGGTAAACATCATTACCGCCTTAGAGAACCTAAAATCATGCAAAATACAGTAATTATGTGTTTCAAGAGTTTTCGCTTCTGTAAGAAGATTTTCGAAATATATTTGCAATGCACGATCGTCAAAATTGACAGAAATCGTACAGTGTTCAAAAATATTCCCCCTACATATCGATTTGGTGAGTGTCTGCGGTGCACTTTCATATAAAGGATTTTAAAAGTATTTTTTAAAGAAATGTTTTGTATAACATTAACAGTTGTGTGGTATATCAATGTTTTACAACATGACAAACAGCGCGGTGTGAAAGGCGCCGTCAGCTAGAGCATGAACGATTTGTCAAGTGTGACACAAAGTTCTTAAGTAGGAAGATACTCTTGCAGCCTCATACCGCCTGTACATTACACATGTTTGTCAGTCCACCGCAGTGATTCCTGTGGTACTTACAACTAATGTTAGTTTTTCTTGTAGGTGCAGGCTTAAAAATCGAGTGCGTATTAAATACATATGTTGTAGATAGTAAGTGTTGGTACGCCTGCAAAGGAGAGCATGGTTTTTGACTTATTAAAATCGAAGCTGAAAATGTTTAACGGGACTGAACTTTTGAAATTAATTTTTGCAGGAGAGTTAAACTTGTTGTTGGCAGCTAACACTATATTTATGTATTAGCGTGATGAAACTGCGTACATTAATTTTTCATAACCTCAACCTTATCTTTCCCCTCGTCCGAAACTACATTTAGTTCAACAGACAGTGGTGCGAAGTCAGAACTTTTTAATGGTGTGTTCTGTAATGTTTGTATACATTATGGAGGTGTTCAAGAGGAAGAATACACTGACAAAGATATTTCTGAACTTATATTAGCTTTTGGAGAATCAAGACTGTTTAGAGAACCGTTCGTGAGGACTTTATTTATAATTCCCTCCCTCGCTCCCCCCGTGTCCAGATGCATTGGTCGACGTACTGTTAGTAATATAAACGCAAATGTTTGAAATGTTATGCGGGTGTTGTGAACTTGATGATTCTTGCTGCCAAATACCGGAATGACAACTAGCCGGATCCAATTTTGCACGGAAGGAGGAGCGCTGCTGTATTTTTTGTTGGATTTTTAGTAGCTTTAGCTGTAAGGCAAATAATGAATTTGGATGCCATCGTTTAATTAAATATTACGAGTGAAACGTATGGAGAGTTTTACAATTTTTCCTGTAATACCCAAATTAGCATTGAGGCAGTAAAATGCTTCTTCTAAATTGGCGTATTATTTGTCATAAACTATGTGGAACATATTAGGAGAGGGTAGCAGACATCCCAGGAAATATGTACTGATGACACAACAAATACTTATTCTTACTATGATATCATTATATATTAGGAATGAAGATGGCTAATGGTAAATTTCAGAGACTTATCCCACTGCTAGTGAGGTAC
>Ga0131853_10016019_pt1 | contig 13691 bp, 11 predicted proteins | sample TergutLab28metaG_FD_92764 | JGI IMG/M metagenome (GOLD analysis project Ga0131853, IMG submission 92764) | Labiotermes labralis P1 segment gut microbial communities from Petit-Saut dam, French Guiana - Lab288 P1 (version 2) (version 2) | ecosystem: Host-associated > Arthropoda: Insects >... | reverse complement strand
TTATTGCTACAGCATACACGATATTTATATTTTCAAATCCCCTGCGAAGGTCGGAAGAAGCTATAAGGAATAATGTATTAAAGCAAGCACCTATCGGTTCAACCATAGAAGATGTCATTCAAGTAATTGATAATAATGAATCTTGGAATTGGCGGGGTAGACGTATTGCGGATATTGGATACCCAGCCGATGCAAGCCAAAATACTCGTATAGGAAGCCAATCCATAAGCGTTGATCTCGGAAAATATTCCGGCGGTTTCGATATATATGTTGTTGCTTATTGGGGGTTTGACGAAGACGGAATCTTGATTGATGTTCGCATATGGAAGTATGCAGCCGGTTTTTGATAAATTGACAAATAAAAGTTTGGCTATAATATAACAATTTCATGTACCACGTAACCATATATCATAATAATGGGATGTTGACTTACAATAGCATTCCCGAGATGCTTGGCGGTTTCAACTCAAACGCTTATGCCTATTCGCTATTACGTCACACAGGAATTGCGCGTCCAAGTTTATCAACGAGTGGGCGAGGAAGTTTCCCCGGTTGGGACATAATGATTCCGATATCGTATTTTAGACAGGGGTGAGGATATGGAAGGAGATATCGCATTAGCCGTTGTGTTGTTAGTTTTATATTTTTTTGCTATAGCAATACGATTCCTTATAGTAGTTGCAATGGTTGTGTTAATTTCAGATGCTATAATTCTCTTTCTTAATTTTTTGCGAACATCGAAAGGCATTGTTTTAAAGGACGAAACTAAGAAAAAAAATGTGAAGAGGAAAAAACGAGTGACTTATCTTTTAATCGTTCTGTTGGTTATTGCTACAGCATACACGATATTTATATTTTCAAATCCCCTGCGAAGGTCGGAAGAAGCTATAAGAAATAATGTATTAAGGCAAACGCCCATCGGTTCAACCATAGAAGATGTCATTCAAGTAATTGATAATAATGAATCTTGGAGTTGGTGGGGTAGGCATATTGCAGATATTGGATACCCAGCCGATGCAACCCTAAATACCCGCATAGGAAGCCAATCCATAGGTGTTAATCTCGGAAAATATTCCGGCGGTTTCGACGTATATGTTGTTGCTTTCTGGGGGTTTGACGATGATGGAATCTTGCTTGATGTTCGCATACGAAAAGACGTAGCTGGTTTTTGATAAATTGACAAATAAAAGTTTGGCTATAATATAACAATTTCATGCACCCCGTAACTAGGAGTATAAGTTGTCGGTTTAAGAATATTCGATTGGTAGGTGACTTGATGCGTCCGATTATTTTGTTTAACACCGGGTGGATGGAGCGTTACGATGGTCCCGCCGATATTGTCGGCGGCGGCAGTTACATTAAAGAAAATGGAATCGGTTGGGAAATTTACAATTTCAAAAACTTTAGCGGCAAAGCATACGGCTACGTTCAACCAAGTGGGGACAATCTCTCCATTGAGAGGGTAGTTTCCACAAAAGGTGCGGACACCATTGATGGTATTCTCGTGATATTTACTGCGACACACCCGAAATATGGTGGTTTGTATATCACAGGCTGGTATCGTGACGCTCTTTTACATCGGTCGTACCAAGAGAAAGCCATACTCGGTCGTCACATAGATAACCGAATCGTAGGTTATTACGTAGAAGCAGACTTCAAAAACGTCATCCTTCTTCAAGGGCGGCTTATTTTTTGTGTTTTAAAATCGTTGAAAAATATTTACAAATTCGTCAATCTCGGATTGCCTGTCGTCGCATATGAGAATATTTATGTGTAATTCTTTGTGCGAACCATCAATTCCTTTTTTAATCCGGCAAGCGTAACCGCCGCCGCTCTGAATTGGAAATCCTCCATTTGCCGAATTAATTCTTCACTGCCCGGTATCAAGCGAAGTTTAACGATATAGTTCATACACTCTACATCTCCGTCTTGCAATAAAGGCGTTAATTCATCAAACAATGAACGCATTGATGCCTTATCCAATGAATCTGTTGTAACAGGCAAAGCCTTTACCATCGGAGAAAATTCTGCGATTACAGCGTTCAATTCGGTTTCAAGAATTTCCATTTGAGTGGGTGAAACGAGATTCTTCCCTTCTTTCAGATTTTTTTCAACAGCCGCGGCGGCTTCTTTCAATAAGATTTTACCAAGCTGTGCCGCGTTAGATTTCAAGGAATGCGCCAACCTATGCGCCAATTTAATATCCCCTGCGCTTATCGCGTCTGATATTTCAACGGATTTACTTCTGTTGATTCTTACAAAATTTTCTATAAGCATTTGACGTAATTCGTTATCGGACTGATCGGGACCGATAGTGTTTTCTTTTTGCCAAGATAAAGGTTTAAAATATTTCATTAAGCAACGCCACAATTCCTGCGATGTGAACGGTTTTCCAACGCAATCGTTCATGCCGCTTTTTTTATATAGTTCCATGTCGCTGCTCATTATATTGGCTGTCACAGCAACAATCGGAATTTTAGCGCCAAGTTTTATTATCTCAGAAGCCGCTTCAAGCCCGTCCATCACAGGCATATGAATATCCATGAAAATTAAATCGAATTGTTTCACGCCTTCCGACTTGCGATTTTTAACAATGTCTACGGCTATCTTACCGTTTTCGGCAATCACGGTTGTAAGACCTACACGCGAAAGATGCTCGGTTATAACTTGTTGGTTCATAGTATTGTCTTCGCACAGCAACACTTCACCCTTGAATGTGGGTTTTTCTATATTATTAAGAATAATTTGCTTTGCCGGAATAATTTCGCCGTCTATGTCTTCCGCTTTAAAAGAAAGTTCAAAGCTGAATTTGCTGCCTATGCCGGGTATACTTTCAACGCACAGCGTTCCACCCATCAATTCCACGATGCTTTTTGTTATGGAAAGACCAAGCCCGCTGCCGCCGTATTCGCGAACCGTACCGCTCTCTGCTTGCATGAACGGGTCAAAAATAATTTTCATTTGTTCAGCTGTAATTCCTATGCCGCTGTCTTTCACCTCGAAACTCATGGTAACGCTTATTTCTGTCTTACTTTTTATATTTGCCCGCATTTTTATTATGCCTTTGTTTGTGAATTTCACGGCGTTCGACAGTAAGTTTACCAGTGCTTGACGAAGCCTTGTTGGGTCACCGTATAACCGCTTGCCGACAGACGGCTCGGCGTAAAAATATAACTCCAAGCCTTTTTCTATTGCTTTGGGCAAAATAAGCGTTCTGCATGAATTAAAAATTTCATGTAAATCAAACGGTATATTTTCCAAAACCATTTTGCCGGATTCAATTCTTGAAATATCTAAAAGGTCGTTGATAATTTGTAAAAGCCACTCCGAATTGCTTAATATTTTTGTGAAATAATCCCTTGTTTTCGGCGAAATTTCGTCATCCATCGCAAGTTCCGAAAAACCTATAATGCTATTCATAGGTGTACGGATTTCGTGACTCATGTGCGCTAAAAATTTATCCTTTGCGCGATTGGCAAGTTCCATTGCTTCCAGCCGCCGCTGTTCCGTAACGTCTGTAACAAACCCTTCAATTAAATGCGGTGTGCCGTCGGGGCTCATTTCTATAATACGAGTGCGGTCCCAAAACCATTTTTCCTTGCCATCTTTCGTTACTACCTTTACAGTGGTTTCAACCGGCATACCTTTAAACAATTTTGAACGGCGTTTTTCCACAAACAAAGCCCTATCTTCTTCAACTACAATGTCAAAGAAAACGCCTAAATTCTGTCCGATGGCTTCGGATGTTTTATAACCCGTTAAATTTTCAATACCATCACTTATAAATGTCAATATGAAATTAGGTGCCTCGTATCTTGCTTGATATACCATGCCCGGCAGATTATTCATCATCGTTTCGGTGCGGCTCATTAAAGTTTGAAGTTCGGTGCTTGTCATGGCGATTGCCATGAAATCCGAAATCGAAGAAGCAAAAACTTCTTCTTCTCTTGTCCATACGCGTTCTTCGGGATACGCTTCACAACTCTCCTGTTCAAAGCAAACCACTCCGGCAAATTCTCCGCCGATTCGTATAGGCGCAAAAAGTAACGCGCACGTATCGGGATAATTTTCATCTTCTACGCCGGAAAATTCGTCAAATTTTCTTATGTTGTAAATAACAAACATACGCTCGGATTTAAGATGATTTAAGTATTCTCTCTTATTTGTTAAATCAAAATTATTTTGAATGTGATATTCTCCCGTATAAGCGTCGAAAGATGAAATACATTCAAAGCATTTCTCATGTTCAGCAATTTTCCATATACTGACCCGATGTGTATTTATTGTTCGGCATCCTTCTTCTACAAGCATTTTTGCAGCTTCTTCCAAATTGCCGGCGGAAATTACCCGCGATTTTGTAATTCTTGCGAGACTTTCTTGGGTTTTAATGGTATTCGCAATGGATTCTTCCAGTGCTTTTTCAGCTTTTGCTCTTTGGGTAATATCCCTCTCTACGATAAATAACTGGTCGCCGCCCTGAGGATATATTACTAATTCTATAACACGCCCGCTTTTGTCCTCTTTTGTAATAAACAGGACTTCCTGTTTCTTAACAGCTTCGGCACATTTATATAAATCATCTTTTGGCATGTTCGGATATAATTCAAAAAAATTTTTTCCTTGCAGCGAATTTACTATAACTCCCTCATAAATTTCAAACGACTGATTAACATATTGACAATTTATATCCACCGGTTTACCCGTATTTTCATCGTATAAAAGCTTGCCGTATAAAATTCCCTCGGGCATCATGCCTATCATTGAACGAATTTTTTGCTCATCCTGTTCTTTTTCCAGTTCGGTTTGAACGAATTTGCTGCGAAAAGTAATGATAGTTGCCACTTGCCCGTACTCCGGTGAATAGGCTTGTACATGGAAAAACGTCTTTGCCGCGTCGCTGTAGCTTTCAAGAGTTTGTGTTCCTATTCTTCCGAGAGCAATTTCGCCATATAAAGGAACCCAAGCCGCGTCTTCCGAAGCTACTTCTGAAAAAAGCTTTCCGAATGCATCTTCTTCGGTACGGTGGACTGCGTCCAAATAAAGTTTGTTTGCCCACAGCACACGTAAATCGACCACTTTTTCGTTTTTAGATACTACTTCGTATATAGCAAACGCCGACTGTATATTTTCAAGCATATTTACCGCCGCTTGCTCTTTGTTGATTAACGAGTTCATAAAATCCCCCCGCATCTCTTATTACTGTATATAATACTTTCTTAGTTCTTTTATGTCTACGGAAGAATTTCCGTGTTTACAACTTTGCAATCATAGAATACTATATCAACGGAGGGATAAACTTGGAAAAATCGAACGAACAAATTGCAATGAAAGCCGCGCGTACCAGCATTCTTGTAAATGTAGGGCTTTCATCGTTTCAATTATTTGCGGGGATTATAGGGAACTCCGCGGCAATGATTTCCGATGCGGTGCATTCTATGACGGACATGATTAGCACGTTTATTGCGATGATAGGAATAAAACTTGCGAATCGTAAAGCGGATAAAGACCATCAATATGGACACGAACGATTTGAAAATGTTGCTTCGCTTGTGCTTGCGGCATTGATTTTTGTTGTGGGTATAGGTATCGGATGGGCGGGAATCGAAAGAATTTCGTCGGGTGATTATTTAACTGCTATGCCCGGGATAATTGCCTTGGTTGCGGCGGTTGTCGGAGTCGTTTCAAAAGAGGCTGTTTTTTGGTATGTTCGTGCGGCGGCGAAAAAGATTGATTCCAGTGTGCTTATGGCGGACGCGTGGCATTCCCGCACAGACGGGCTTACTTCAATAGGAAGCTTTATCGGAATTCTAGGTGCGCGGATGGGTTTTCCCATTTTGGATTCCGTCGCCGCGCTTGTAATATGTTTATTTATAATAAAAACAGCGATACAAATTGCCATTGAGTCTCTGGGAAAAATGACGGACCGCGCCTGCGATGACGAAACGGTTGAAGCAATGCGAAAAGTAATTTTAGCGGATGAATCCGTCATGTCGGTTGACTTGCTCCGAACCCGTCTTTTTGGCAACAGGATTTATGTAGATGTGGAAATAGGCGTAAATTCAGAAGCAACATTCAAAGAAGCACACAACGCGTCTCACCGCGTACACGATGATATTGAGCGGGAGTTTCCAAAAGTAAAGCACTGTAAGGTTCACGCGAACCCGGTTGATATGGAGATGATAGATAATGCCAACGAAACATGACCATTTGGAAAAACTAAACAAAATTGCGATAATGGGCGGAACGTTCGACCCGATTCATAACGGACATTTGGCGGTTGCCGAAGCTGTTTTTGCGGAGTTTGAGCCGCAGCGTGTTTTATTTATACCGGGCGGACAACCGCCTCATAAGCCGGACAAGCCTGTTACCGACAGCGAACACAGATACAAAATGACTCTTGCGGCAATTTGCGAAACCCCCGGTTTTGATGTATCGCGCATGGAAATTGACCGCGAAGGGCCAAGCTACACTGTTGACACAATCGTGGCTTTGCACGAAATCTGCTCGCAAGACGCGGAAATTTATTTTATAATCGGCGCGGACGCGCTTATGGAAATTCTAACGTGGCAAGGTTCAGAAAAGCTTTTAAAATTGTGCAAATTTATCGCCGTTTTGCGCCCCGGTTATAAAATAGACGATGCTTATGTAGAAAACTTGCGTGAAAAATACGGCGCGGATATTCATATTTTTGAAGGCCCCGCGCTTGAAATTTCGGGAACGGCACTTCGCGAAAGAATTACCGCAGGAAAACCGGTCGGAGGTCTTATGCCAAAAGTCGCGGAAGAATACGCAATGCATCACGGTTTGTATCAAACACCGGGTATGGAGCTTACACCCGCGCGTTATGAAGCGGTAAAAGCGCAATTACAAATGCGCCTTTCCGCGAGACGGTTTAAGCATACGCTCGGAACGGTTATCGAAGCGGAAAAACTGGCAAAGCATTACGGCGCGGATGTGGAAAAAGCACGCTGGGCGGCACTTCTTCACGATTGCGCGAAGGAATATAGCTCAGCAAAAAAACACGCGCTCTGCAAGGCGTGGAATATTCCTGTTGACGAAATCATGCGCGCTCATATAGACATCACCCACAGTATTCTTGGCGCGGAAACCGCAAAGCGGCATTTTTATGTAACAGACGCGGAAATTCTTCAAGCAATAAGTCGCCACACAATGGGCTATAAAAATATGTCACTTTTGGATAAAATAATAATGCTTGCGGATTATATCGAGCCATACCGCGATGGTTGGCCTGCTTTAAACAAGCAACGTGAGCAAGCCTACACCGATATAAACGCGGCATTAATCACAGGCATAAACGCCACAAATGAAGACCTGAAAAAACGCAACAGACCTATTCACCCGTGGTGTTTGGATATGTTAAATACATTAAATTAAAAGAGGAGAATACTAATGGAAAACAAAGACATTGCAGCAGTTAAGGCACTGTACGCGGAACTCGATAAAAAATTTGCAAAAGACATAGTAGTACTGGAACTTGGAGGGCTTTCGCCAATCGCGGATTATTTTGTAATTGCAACGGGCGGCAGTGCGCCACAACTTGCCGCGCTTACCCACGCCGCCGAAGAAATACTTAAATCCCACGGAATGAAGCTTAGCCACACAGAGGGTATGCAATCGGGCAAGTGGGTTCTTTTAGATTTCGGAGCAATAATTGTGCATTTGTTTGATAAAGAATCGCGTGACTATTACAATTTGGAACGCATTTGGGGAGACGCCAAGACTGTAAGTTTATAAGACCTTAAAGTAAAAAATATGTGAGGTGATAATTGTGAGCACTGCTCTGAAAATCGATACAACGCCGTATTTTACTTACGCGGATTATGCAACATGGCCGGATTACCCGAGATTCGAGCTGATTAAAGGGGAGGCTTTTGAAATGAGTGCACCATCAAGAGAACATCAAGAAATAAGCGTGGCACTTACTGTTCAATTCGGAACATTTTTACGCGGTAAAAAATGCCGTTTATTCCACGCGCCCTTCGATGTTCGAATTAACTACAACACCACTGATAACACCGTAGTGCAGCCCGACCTTTTAGTAGTATGCGATTTATCAAAAATTGAAAACGGCAAGCACTGTCTTGGCGCACCGGATTTTGTTATCGAAATTTTATCGGAATCAACCCGTAGCTATGATAAAGTAAAAAAACTTAATGTATACCTTGATGCCGGTGTTCGCGAATATTGGATTGTAAACCCCGAAGACAGAAACGTTGAAGTTTTTATTTTGGAAAACGGAAAATATTTTATAAGCTGTTACGAAGACAAAGACACAATTCCCGTGCATGTTTTGGAGGGCTGTAAAATAAACCTTGCCGAAGTTTTTGAAACACCGGTTGTTGAAAATGAAACAACTTCCCCGTTGGCATAATTAATGAGTGGAACTTTTGTATCAAATAAAAGCGGCTTACGATTTTTTCTCGTAAGCCGCTGAATTTTTTAAAATACTACCCCAAATACTTGGCAAGCAAACTATTCACCATAGCCGGGTCTGCTTTTCCCGCCATTTTTTTCATAACCTGCCCGACAAGAGATTGAAAAGACTTCTTGTTGCCGTTTTTGTAATCATCAACGATTTTCGTGTGCTCAGCCAAAACATCTTGCACGACTTTATCAATCGCGTCCGTGTCGCTTACCATGCCCAATTGATTTTCCTCTACATATTTAACAGGGTCGATGCCTTCTTTCCATACCATCAAAAGCAATTTTTTCGCAACAGTGCGATTGATTGTTTTTTTATCGACAAGTTCCATTATCATGGCAAATTTTTCGCAGTCGATTTTTACATCGTCCTCGCCCTTGTTGTCGCCCTTTGCGATGCTTAAAAGCTCAACAATAATCCAATTTACAACTTCTTTTGGCTTGTTGAAATACCGCATAGTCTCATCGAAAATATTAGATAAATTTTTGCTTGCGGCAATAATATTGCTGTCATAATCGCTTAATCCTAATTGTTGTGTCATGCGGATAAGCTTGTCCTGTGCGGTTTCGGGCAATCGCCCGCGAATATCCGCAACCCAAGCTTCGCCAATTTCAACAGGCATAATTTCTGCGTTCGGAAAATACCGATAATCCGCAACGGTTTCTTTCTCTCGCATTGAAAAAGTTTCGCTGGCGTTATCGTCCCAACGCCGTGTTTCTTGGATTAAAACATTTCCCATTTCCAAAGCGTCTATATGCCTTTGCGATTCATACGCAATAGCCGCTGAGATAGCTTTCAAAGAATTCATATTTTTAATCTCCGCGCGAACTCCTAATTTTTCAGAGCCAACCTCACGCACAGAAATATTTACATCACACCGCATAGAGCCTTCCTGCATTTTACAATCCGAAACCCCCGCAAAACTTAGCAACGAGCGTAGTTTTTCCAAATAAGCAACAACTTCTTCCCCCGTGCGAAAATCGGGATTGCTAACAATTTCCACTAGCGGCACGGATGTCCTGTTAAAGTCCACCAACGACGCACCGATTCGGGAATCATGAATCATTTTTCCGGCATCTTCTTCGATGTGAATTTGGTGCAATGTAATTTTTTTCTTACCCGTAGAAGTTTCAATTTCCACCCAACCGTTGCGGCAAATAGGCGCGAATAATTGCGTAATCTGATGACCCGTAGGCAAATCGGGAGAAAAATAATTTTTCTTATCAAACGTCATAACGGGAGTAATTTCGCTGTTGGTAACGATGGCGGCGGCAATCGCAAGCTCTACTGCCCCTTTATTAAGAACGGCAGGCATACCAGGCATACCGCAACATGCCGGGCATACATTTTCGTTTGCCTCCGCGCCGAATTTCGCAGAGCAGGCGCAAAATAACTTCGACTCGGTAGCGAGTTCCACATGAACTTCTAAGCCCATAACTGTTTCGTACTTCATGCCATGCACCTCTCCCATGCGGATAATAACAAATGCTCATCTTTAACATTCGCAATAAGCTGAATTCCTTGCTCATTATAGTTAAACGAAACAGAAGGCAAACCCGCCAACGCGGTTAACGCAGAGGCTTCAAATTCGCAGGGAAGCGCAATAATGTCATAGGTATCAAATTTTAACGATTTCTTTACAAGCCGCCTAATTTTCATCGCTTTTTCATAATAAACTTCGTAGTTGTCCAGAACCATAGCCCCCATAATGGAAACTAATTTTCCGTTTAACCCAAAGCCTTCCGCGCGTGTTTTAACGTATAAATCGCCAATGCCCTTGTAATCCTCTGCGCGATAACCAAATTTAATTCCGTCGTAACGATTAATATTATTGCTGATTTCCGCAAATGAAAGGATATGCATAACTTGTTTATAGACATTAAAATATTCCAGTTCAATAGCTACGGTTTCAAATTTTTTCGTAAGGCTATTAAGAATTTCACAGTTGGCAGGCAAACCAATCGTTAATTTTTTATCTTGCGGCGCGTAGTTATAGTTTTCTTCCGGAAACATAGCCCCGTCCCGTGAATCCTTTCCCGCAATTTGCGAAAGAAGTTTGAAACCGTCGGTCATATTTTTACAAAGCACGCCTATTCTATCCATTGAACACGCCGTAGGAATCAGCCCAAAACGGGACACTGTTCCATACGTCGGATGAATATAGCAACAATCATTTTCCGCCGCTTGTTGGCGATATCTACCGAAAACATCATTACACAAGGCATAACCCGCCGATCCATCCGCAACAGCTTTAGCCGCGTCTAAAATCTTTTCGCTATCGTCAAAAGGAAAAATTCCGAACTCGTCCGGCGTCGTTCTTTCGGTTACTTGATATTGATGCGTTTGTAATCGCTCAACAACTGCGGCATCAAACGGAGAAATAAAATTTTGCAATATTTTTGAACCCGCCGTAGCGGGTTTTCCTTTTTGCATGATGTTATCATCTAATACAATCATGCCGCACCTCCTTAATCAATTGCTTTGGGAACTTGAAAATATCCGCCGTATTGTTCGGGGGCGGAGGACAGCAGAGTTTCCCTCGACTCAAATTTAACCGCCGTGTCTTCACGGAAAATATTTTTTACATCTAATACGGTGTACATCGGATTTACATTTTCCGTGTTTATATCTTCTAAAACGTCGAAACTCAATTTCAATTCGCTTGCATGTTTTGATATAAAATTCCGCTCGTCATCTGTCAGAGAAAATCTTGCGGTTTTTGCATAGTCATCAATGCTCATTTTCCACCTACCTAATTTTAATATGCGCTTCACGAAGCTGCATTTCCGTAACGGTGCAAGGCGCGCCCATTAATAAATCTTGCGCGTTTGCGTTCATGGGGAAAGCGATTACTTCACGAATATTTTCCTGCTCCGTAAGAAGCATTACGATGCGGTCAATGCCCGGTGCCATGCCTGCATGGGGCGGCGCACCAAAATGAAACGCGCCCCACAATGCAGGAAATTTCAATTCAATATCCTTTTGCGTATACCCCGCGATTTCAAATGCTTTAAGCATAACGTCGGGCCTATGGTTTCTTACCGCGCCGGAAGAAAGTTCCACACCGTTGCAAACGATATCATATTGATACGCATTAATTTCCAGCGGATTCATTTTTTCCAACGCGTCCATCTCGCCCTGCGGCATGGAAAACGGATTGTGTGTAAATTCAATTTTTCCGGTTTCTTCGTTTTCTTCAAACATCGGGTAGTCGGTTACAAAACAAAATTTAAAGCAATCCTGTTCAATTAAATCAAGACGCTTGCCCAACTCCGAACGAATTTGCCCCGATAATTTATCAACCAGTTTTGGCGCATCGCATATGAAAAACAACGTGTCATTTTCTTTTAAATTTAACATTGCGATTAATTCTTGCTGCTTTTCCGGTGTTAAAAATTTCACAATGGGGCCTTTTAACTCCATGTCCGCCAGCAAGGAAATATATCCCAACCCCTTCATACCGACTTCTTCTGTGGCAAACGCCAGCATTTTTTCAAAGAAAGACTTCGACGACGTGGCGCAACCGGGCGCGACAATACCTCGCACAGGTTTTTTCCTGAAAGGTGCGAAATCCACTTCCGCAAAAAACTCCGTTAAATCTTCGATAATCAAGGGATTGCGCAAATCGGGCTTGTCCGTGCCGAATTTAAGCATACATTCCGTATAAGGAATGCGCTCAAACGGTGCGGAGCTTATTTTTTTATCCGTAAATTTTGAAAATGTTTCTACCATAACTTTTTCCGCCACGGCGAAAACATCTTCCTGTGTGGTAAACGCCATCTCGAAGTCTAATTGATAAAACTCGCCGGGCGAACGGTCTGCACGCGAGTCTTCATCACGAAAACACGGCGCAATTTGAAAATATTTATCAAACCCCGACACCATAAGCAACTGTTTAAAAATTTGCGGTGCCTGCGGCAACGCGTAAAACATTCCGTGATGTTTTCTGCTGGGAACAAGATAGTCGCGTGCGCCCTCGGGTGACGACGATGTTAGTATCGGCGTTTGAATCTCAAGAAAACCGAGTTCCTCCATTTTCGCCCTCATAAATTTGATAATCTCCGAACGAATAATAATATTGTTATGAACGGTGGGGTTTCGCAAATCCAAAAAGCGATATTTTAAACGGACTTCTTCACGTGTTTGCGTTGACTCTTCTACATTAAACGGCAATTGCGATACGGATTTCCCCAAAATGGTAAGGCTGTCAACGTATAGTTCAACTTCACCCGTTGCCAGTCTTGGATTGATTGTATCTTTATCTCTTTCGCGCAAATCTCCTTCTACGGAAATTACGCACTCACGGTTTATATCCAACATCAATTTCTCATCGTGAATGACAATCTGCGTTACGCCGTAATGGTCGCGCAAATGAATAAACGTAACGCCACCGTGGTCGCGTATGGTATCTACCCACCCCGCAAGTTTTACTTTTTCTCCAATATTTTTTCTTTGCAGTTCTCCGCAATTGTGCGTTCTGTATTTGTTCATTTTTTTCTCCCTTCATAATAAAAAAGCCCTCAAAAATAAATTTGAGGGACGAGATTACTCCCGCGGTGCCACCCACATTGACGCAAATGCTTTGCGCCCGCTTAAAAAAATTTTCAATTGTATAAGCAAAGTGTTGCTCGTTCCACTACTCTCTTAATCGGTGCTTACAGCCACGACACCGAATCTCTTGTAAGATTTCCAAAAAGACGAGGTCTTTGCTTCTTTTTGTGAGGTTATCACAAGCTTGTGGATAGTTCAAGGGGAATTACGAACATTTTCCTGTTTTTTCGTAAAAAAAATTGCATATATATGCCAGGCATGATAAAATCAGTTTACGGCGAAATGCATTTATGGTAAAAAGTAAAAAGCATTTGCGGTGAAAAAAAAGCCGCGTGCCGTAGCGGTCATGAGGATTCCTGTCCTCATGACGCGCAAGGATGATGGGGACAACCATCACCAAATACATACAGGCAAGCCTGCCGCCCCAGCTTTTTGATTTTACACCATTCTGCCAGTTTCTTCAAGCCGATGATGGTTTTTGTTTTCCGTGTTCGCTGGCAGGGCTAAGTCTGACTTGAGATTACATACTCAAGCGTGTAGGAGGTGATGGACCATCTCCTACGCGCTTATTTTATGTGCTAAGAAACTGCTATAAAATGGCAAAGAAAAAGAGGGAACAAAAAGCCAAGCCCTCAAAAAAGGAAGAATAAGGGAAACATTAAAAAGAAAAAATTTATGTGGAAAGATTGTGCGGAAT
>Ga0131853_10016018_pt1 | contig 13692 bp, 7 predicted proteins | sample TergutLab28metaG_FD_92764 | JGI IMG/M metagenome (GOLD analysis project Ga0131853, IMG submission 92764) | Labiotermes labralis P1 segment gut microbial communities from Petit-Saut dam, French Guiana - Lab288 P1 (version 2) (version 2) | ecosystem: Host-associated > Arthropoda: Insects >... | reverse complement strand
GCACAGTGGGGTGGTTGGATATATAGCACAGTGGGGTGGTTGGATATATAGCACAGTGGGGTGGTTGGATATACAGCACAGTGGGGTGGTTGGATATATAGCACAGTGGGGTGGTTGGATAAACAGCACAGTGGGGTGGTTGGATATATAGCACAGTGGGGTGGTTGGATATATAGCACAGTGGGGTGGTTGGATATACAGTACAGTGGGGTGGTTGGATATATAGCACAGTGGGGTGGTTGGATATACAGCACATTGGGGTGGTTGCAGAAATTTATATAAAAATAAAAAAATAAATTTTTATCGGCGTGTTTTAAAATATTATTTCATTTGCCCAAGAACTGACAGCACACTAAACAGATCCAAACAACAACAAACTGTTTACTGTATATTATGACACATTTTGGTAGAAGTAAATACAGGTATATGAAGTGGTCAAAATATGTTCCATGCACGGAAGAGGTAAAAATGTATGTAAAACTACAGTTAGAAGAACTATGTGGACACCGCCTGCAGGACATAGGGGCAAATAGAAAATTATGTTAAAAATGTCTTAAACAGATCGGTCCATGGATTCTGACAGGTAATGCAGTCCAGTGATGACAGCACATCTTAACACGTCGAGTTATATAGACGGTGGTGAAGTTATTTACAAGTTGAATGAATATCAGCCTGCAAAGACGGATTGTGTCCCACACTATTTATATCGCAGTATGACATTACCGCCGTGATAAGTGGGTCCCTGTCACCACGGCATGGCGCATCCTCAGGTTGCGGTTGGAGAAACGGCCTCCAATATGGAGGGTGGCTGCGAATATATTGAATAAGCAGTCTCTGACTGCCGACAAGGGGTGATCCTCCAGCTTGGAGGTTGGGTGAGTTGTTGACAACTATTCACCGTAAAAACTGGGTTTGATGCAAATCATGCACACATGCCTCGGGAACTTTACTCTTCACCCAATGTTGTTCGGGTCATCAAATCGAGAAGAATGAAATGGGTGGGACATGTAGCGCGTATGGGGGAAAGGAGAGGCGTATACAGGAGTTTGGTAGGGAAATCTGAGGGTAAGAGACCACTTGGGAGACCCAGGCGTAGATGACATGATAATACAAAGATGGATCTTCAGGAATTGGACTGGATCGAGCTGGCCCAGGATAGGACAGGTGGCGGACGCTTGTGAGTGCGGTAATGAACCTTCGGGTTCCATAAAATGCGGGGAATTTCTTGACTATCTGAAAACCGGTTAGCTTCTCAAGAAGGGCTCTACTCCATGGAGTAAGTAAGCAAGTAATGACATTACCGACAACTGTTGTATCTATTTGTAACTGAATAAAATCATTCAAAATGCTGTAAGAAATCAAGTCCATTGGTGTATAGCTAAATATTAAAACAGCTGGAGTTACAGACAGCATACAGTCATGTTCGTATTAACGCAAAGCTTTCTCACATCTACCAACAATCACTCCACTTAGGGGAACTTCTAGAAACAAAGCACGTTCCAGGAAATCAGGCAACATACGCTCCGGTACCAGAACTGTTACACACAATTTGCGGCTGATTCATACACGCCCGTTATTCAGAAGAAAATCTTACAATTTCGTCCACAATCACGTAGATCCTGTGAACATTATAACAGTGACTATGCTACAGACACAATAACTCGGCTATCGGGGTTCGACTACTATTAGAAGCAGGGCTTTTTCTCTTCCTCAAAGGCCCATAACGGGTCTGGGGACCATCCAGCCAATTGGCACCGACAGCTCAGTCTGACAGCGGCGTGAAGTTAACCACTCACTGACATCTACTGTCGAGTTTCGGAAAAACTGAACTACTCGTATATATCTCCACCCCATTATACGTTTTTATGGAACGTTTTTTCATTAATCAGAGGGACAACTTTACTTCTACGGTTTACGTAATTATACCATTACCGAGCAGAATGGTAAAGGCGGTTATACTCCAGAGCCAGCCCACTGAACCTCTGAAGTGGTGCGGGCAAATTCGTCAAAATTTGGTCTGCATGTAGACAGTATGCAATTCCATGCACAGAATGAAGATCCAATAAGTACACGTATGGAAGCAAAGCAAGCCCATTACAGGACTGGACAGACCCTGAGCATTGCAGAAAGTTGAGGCTCCCAGATTTCATGACAATTGGCAGATGAAGGCGGTAAGGTTGTCAGCCTTACGCACTGGACGCCTTTACCCCAGGAAATATTCCTGGTACTCATTTCAGTTAGAGGCTGAGTCGACCCCACGGCCATAGTGCGGGCGGAAGGATTATGTCAATGAATAATTCCAACGACACCATCGGGAATCGAATTCGCGAACTTCCGGCTCGTAGCGCAGTGCCTGTCAACCAACTGCGCCATCGCGTGCATCCTGTATCCGATTAATATGTCTATTTCTACGTCTGTATTTTTTATATATCATATGCAATAAAATGTACTGATAATCGGAAAAATTTACAAACAAATGCATTTCATAACCTAGGTTAGGGTGCCTCTATTGTTAACATAGTTTTACAAAACAATTTACTGACTACAAAAACAAACAGCTCTAATGTTTTGAAAAATGCTTCGACGTTCTATTACGTGTTGCGAGGAAAAGAGTTTGAAGACGCTCACTCATTCCAAGTGTCTGCGCGAACAACATAGCGCTGTGTCGCGGGCAACATGTTGCCCGCGAACTACGGGTTGAGCGGACCTACTCTACAGATTGGTACTCTAGTGGTAGGGGTTCCGAAACTTGATCGTATTATTAACTTTCCTGATTCGGGTTTCCGTAGACTTCCCCAATTTATGCAAGCGAGTGCCCGAAAAGCTACCGGCAGTAGATTTCTGTCCATTCGAATTTAACTTCCCGTCTTCTTGAAAGTTAGACGACTCTTGCAGTTGAAAGAGAACTGTTTTATAAACAAGAATCGACTATTCACCAGAGTTACAGAAACTGTCTGCAGCACACCGCGAATCAGAGTAATTCCAGGGTATGCATTATCAGGTCAAGCAAGTCACAAGATATACAGTCAGTGAGAACGTCTAGTCTTACCCAACTTAAGAGTGAATGCAACCTCGTTTCACTCGAAGGATTCGATTTGCGTGCCCCATAAATACGGCCATGTACAATATCTCCTCCTCAAATCCCACAATTTTTCAGCCGCGATCATCATAAACTTTATATGCCTACTTTTTATTTTCTGGAAAACTTACTAACACATTAACTATCTTCATTGTTGCACCGTGCATTTCGTAGTCATTTAATTAGCAAACCAACTATTGCACATATATAAAATCTTTACATTAAAACATTTAAAATCGCTCCAAAATGTTTCGATCTTTTTAGATCATCTTCAGGGAGCTAGGCTGTTCCTTGCTGAAGTCAATTTTTTAAAATAAACTCACTGATTTTCTTACATTAATTTAGTGTTGTGGCAGCTCCCTGAAGATGATCTAAAAAGATCGAAACATTTTGGAGCGATTTTAAATGTTTCAATGTAAAGATTTTATATATGTGCATTAGTTGGTTTGCTAATTAAATAACACATTAACATTCGTTTCGTTATCATCTGCCTTCCTAACAAGTGCTTGTTACGAACACAAGGAGAGAGACAGCCCTATATGTTTATCTTAAAAATGCGTTAATTTTTACTCGATTTTACATGATTGGCAAAGAAATTTACATACTCCTAAACTAAGAAAACGTAGTTCCTTCTACATAATATAAAATGTAAATCACACCAACTGAAGTCGTGTGTACAAAACTTACACATGCCATTTCAAAACTTAAATTTCCCCATCCTGCAAACTATTGTGTCAATCAAACATTTTATTTACAGGTAAGGGGGAATCACTTACAGCAGGGTCAACATAGACAGATGGCGCAACAGTCAGCCAGGTGCTGTTCCGGGGATAAGTTGATGTGTAAAGGCAACGACATTGTAAACTTTGTCATGCGAAGTGTGACTCGGTATTTATTGGCGAACATATTTCCCCCGTGGAAATCCACAGCCGATTAAAAGAGGTGTATGGTGCTCGCGTAATGAGAGTGCAACATGTCAGAAAATGGTGCTCGGAGTTCCAAAGTTGTCTGTCGAATGGACATCCGTTATAAAAATCGCACCGGTCGACGCAGCACAAGGACGGTTGTGGAGGAACAGAACTTGGAAACCCGAGGAGTCACAATTCGAAGTCGACGATTCCACAGTGATAATAAATTGGAAATGACTGTTCGTGAATGGTGGCGAATGGAACATCCCATTTTCTACCATGACTTTTTCCACCAACTTGTGCCAGGACGGGTTAAATGCAGAATGTGCTCGGAGGTTATGTTCCAAAATAAATGGGACTTCAGTGGAACAAATGAGATGCATTGAAATTTGTAATGAATTCTCATTTAATTTTCATGACCTAGGAAACCTTCTTGGCCTTCATACATTCTCAGCTCCTTCACTTCAGCAATCTCAGCATTACAGTTCGCTCACTGTACCATATTCATAAGACGTAATTTTTTAAATCTTCACTTAATAACACGAATCATTATTTGTTTCCCCCCCCCCCAGTCTACTAATTACAGCGCTATAAAAGCCCTACTCTCATATTTAACTACGAAATTTCTCGAAAAGAAATATATTCAAACAAGGGCAAGGACTGTTCTGTTAGGATGTTGACACAAATATGTTATTGGAAAGGCGTTCACAATACAGAGGAACATATATCATTCTTTCGGGTATTTCGTAACATGACTATTCGTGACATTTTTTTTTAATATGTACAAGTTGAAGACTGTAATAAAGTCAACATTTTCTTATTACGCAGAAACTCTTCGTATTATGGAAACTAATAACGGAAAAAGAAGACAAGAAACACGTATGACAGTAAGCAAAGAAATTTTCAGGTAGAATTTGTTTGATACGTAGAGCTACTGTGTTATGACACATTGGGACAGAAATCAGAAGTAATGCTGGATAGAGTTACAAATGCCCAATAACAGGACTGAAAAATTGTTGAACTACTGTAGCCACAAAACAAAAGATCAGGTTGCGAAAACTAAATTACTGACGTAAAGTGTTCTAATTCCTAAGTAAACTGCCATATATATTAAAACAATGTGTCTGAAGTCTTATTGTAACACCGTGCATTTCTGTAGAATCACTAAAATTTATCAACCAACGAATGCACAAATAATTTCACATAAAACACTTTTAAAACACTTTAAAACACTTCGACATGTTTCGATCTTGTCAGGTCATCATCAGGGAGCTTAGCTCCTTGCTAAAGTTATGTTACAGTATTCATAATTCAATTGGTATTTGCAAACGAGGTGTTGTTGCAGCATATCATGTTGTGTAGGAATGTGTTGTGGAGCAGTGGCTAGGTGTGCAAGGAACTAAGCTCCCTGATGATGATCTGACAAGATCGAAACATGTCGGAGTGTTTTAAAAGTGTTTTATGTGAAATTATACGTGCATTCGTTGGTTGATAAATTTTAATGCATCTGAAGGTTTCTTACTAAAATTTGAAAGTATCTTCATTCAAGGAACAGTATGTATGCACATGTAATAATTCTGGATCGTTCGCTCTGCTAATGCCTTTAGATTTTGAGAAAGTTCTGTCTTTAATTATCTCGAAATCTGTAAGAAAACTGAAAATTTTCTGCAAACATATGCTCTACAAACATTTGTTGTCCCCGTAAATATTAGGCGAGTTATGCTCGAGATTCGCAAGGAAATTAATGTTGTTTAAAGTGTCCATTACTTCAGTCACACTGAGGTCGAAGTCGTAAGTTGGCGATAAATTTTAGTAAACTCCAAATCGCAAATATCAATTATAAAATTTGTAGAGTGGTATTCGAATCTTTTCATGCGTAGGTACTGAAAGACGCGCTCGTGCGTGGATACGAAGCTCCTTAAACGAGACTGCTTAATGATGATGAAGCTAATCTACTCGAATGATATACAGTGCTGGATGATACAGAATGTTGGATGATGTGTACCAATTATCTACATTCTCTTAACACCTGTGAACCATTGTGACTAAATACAAATGTCTGCGAAACGCCTGAAACTTATAATGTACTGTTGGGGGGGGGGGGGGGATGGAATGAAACTGTTTAAAGTTCAAAATTTTGTTTACGAATAAAGTACTTTGGCATATCCATAAAGTACTTTGGCATATCCATAAAGTACTTTGGCATATCCATAAAGTACTTTGGCATATCCATAAAGTACTTTGGCATATCCATAAAAAATAAAAATGTATTACTTATAATTTACATGCAAATAAGCCCAGCACCGATTATTCAAAAAGATAAGCACAAAAACAAAGAAAGCAGTAAAAAATTATCAACATGTATTTACAATTTTCACTACAAAGATAACATGCTTGCGGTAGTTCTGCAAGTCTCCTACCGAAACCCGGGGAGGTGCGGAACACAACTTGAATACCACGACACTAAATGGTTCCAGAAACTATATTTCATCAGACATAAATCGCTGTTTCTCAGTCTGCTAGTCAAAATTTACATTTGTACACTACAGTTCTGTTTTTCACATTGCGACTCATTCCTTGGAGTTCCTGTTAACGCAAAATAAGCACTAACATGTTCAAGAATCATAATGACAATATTCCAGTCAGTCAATTGCAAAGCTAGTGTTAAGTAAGACGAACTGTTTCACTCTGGTAGCTCACAAGACACCCGACTGGTCACTGGGCACAGACACAGCGCGGAGCCAGACAGTTCTCAGACCGATTCTATCCGCCATGACCCGTTTCGCATGCCGGAAGATGCAGTGAGGCGAAATATTACTTCCAACACTACCAGTACTGGCATCGTAGGTTTACAAGCACACAGCAGCTTACAAATTCCTCAACTTAAACTCCTAAGGAAGGAAGGACGAATGGTTACGGAAAGGTCTTCGCGATATCAGGATATGGAATCAGAATAATAAAATTCTATCAGATACTGGAGTGTGGAAACTTCAGATACTGGAACACTGTATATGTTGTATTTTTTGTTATGTTCTAGTCGTTGCGCATTGTTCTTGGGACTGAAGAATAAACAAGACCACCGCAATGGCAAGGCGCTGTATTTGCTGCTTCCACGGCTTTGCCCACGAAGCAACACACTTCCAGCGCGTCTCATTTAATTCAGACATTCACTGTGATTGTTTATCTGAATTCCTAGTACGAAGGGACTTATCGTAACTAAAGGACAAAGTGGTCTGTTCCTAAATACTAAGTCTAGCAACAAATATGAAGTACTTGCAGTGTGCATTAATGAATATACTCCGAATACGTACTATATAAAGAGCTTGTTCCTTTCCCATCCACGCATTACGCTTTGTAGTCTTTCAACTGAAGCTGTAGTCGCAAAATTACTACTTCTGCATTGTTGCTGCCCTACTGGGAAGTCAAGCCAGCGACCGTACTTCCGTAAGAAAAAAGTTTAGTTGCTTTAGGGTCCGATAATTATTATTTACCCGAAATATGGATGTTTCAATTTCGGAGAAATCGCAATCCAGAAAGAAATGTGAAAAAAAAAACAACAAATCTGTAGGTAAAAAAATTTTTACTTGGTTGCAAGTTGTTAGCATGTTATAAACAAAGAAGCATGTACTAAAACAAAAAACAATTATTTATTAAACGCAATAGTTATATGGGGCATGATACCCCACACGGGGTGGTGTTATCAATACGCTGAAACTCTCATCCAACTAAAATTGATATGCAACTTATCTGACTTTGTCATAGCTAGCCGTTAGTACGAAAAATGAAAATGATAAACCCTGCGCCGTGCACCCAAAACTATGCTTTTGTTAAAAGCTATAATCTTATCTATTTGTTGGGAAACGAGGGCGCACTAAAACAAATTACAGTATCTATTCGCAGCGGGGCGAAAAATACCTGATAAATTTACTGGCACACTGTGAAAACAAAGAAAGCCGTTATGACTTGTAGCTACTAACAAAACATGACGAAACACTTCAAGTGCCTATTTTTCAGTCCAGCACGGCGTAACATTTCAGAAGTCACGCATCGTCTCTCCCAGTTCAATGTCAATGGGCCTTTCCATTATCATCGAGACCCTTAAAAATGGATTTTCCGTAGTAATAATGCATAAAATTACACAAGAATTTTACAGTAGTCGAATCTTCAGATATGTGACATTCTTTTGATACTGGCATTTTACTTAAACACGTTATTTTCATATTATAATTTGTGAGGGTTTTGTAAGGTCAGTTTTGAAATCATTTGACGGCTGAAATACACACGGGCAGGTAGAAAGTACTTCTGAACTTTCCAAAATATTCCAGTTTATTTCGTAGGGTTTTTCGATGCGAAAAGAGGAACTTCAAGTGTTGTTACGGCAGGCATATCGTTCTGCGGTGAAGCCGGTTTTGCAGAAGTGTGGAGTTGTAAATTTCAACGGCGCCTGGAACTTGGAAGTTTGATGGTTTCAAGTGAGTTTTGGTAGTTGAAGGAAAGGAGGTGAATAAAAGGTATTAACATGAGGAAGCTGTGGGATTTTCGTGCGGCTACAGAAAATGAGGTGGGCCGGGTAGCGTAGTCGGTATAGAGACTGGCTAGGGGCTGGACGGTCCAGGGATTGAATCCCGGTGGAGGCGAGATTTTACGCACCTGTCCAGACCGGCCCTGGGGCCCACCCAGCCTCCTGTACAATGGGTACCGGGTCTTTCCCGGGGGTAAAGAGCGGCCAGGGCGTGACGCTGATCCCTCACCCCCTTCTAGTGCTGTGGTCAAGAAAGAGTAGAGTTATACCTCTACTCCCCCTATGGGCTGTACGGCCTTTACAGAGCCTCGGTGCCTGTACAAGGGTGCACTTTACCTTACCTTTATAGAAAATGAGATTACGCTGTATATACTTTTACCTAGGACGGTTCTTGTTGTAATACTGGGAACAGTAAGTTTGTGCCGTCATTCAGAGTTCGGAATGCATATCGGCCTTTGGAGAAGGAGCAGCGCACAAACAGACGGTCTCATGTGGGGCTATAACACTCGACCAAACTATTGTCATCCTCCACAAAAACTGCAATTCTTACACTTTACGGTAATGGAGCGGTAATTTATAAAGGAATTGGAAGAATCTTGATGACGGTTAGCAGAACAATTGCATGTGACCAAACTGCTGAAACACTGCGGTTTATTCTGGCATGATAGTGTCTCGTTTAAATCATTCTGTTGAAAAACAGAAGAGCGGAAAATTCAGTAGATATCACTCCAGATGCTCTACTTACAGTTTTACTGACTTATGTAATTATAGTCTTCGAATGATAATGTTCTGGATTTTGACACCTTGTGGGATCGTCAGTTGAAACCGACTTCGGTAGACATATTGTCCAAACCTGCAGAATGTCTAAAGTAGGTTAAAGTCACTTTGCAACGTGTAATTTTTAATAATAGCTGTAGCTAAATAAACGTTTCCAAATTAGACCAATATATCTAAAACCTACTCTATGTCATCATCATCATCATCATCATATATCTTTCATGGAGTTGGGCCACTTGTTGACCCGTTCCGGTCTCACGAATCCAGAAGTCTCTTCAAAGGTCTTTCCGTGAGACTTCCAGTGGTTAAAATTTCCCCTGAATGGGTTACGAGCAGAGTAAGTCCAGTGGTAGGATTACTACCTTTAGCCTCTGGACCGGCATGTTTAGGGATGGCATTTCCTCCATTCCTGGTGAAACAGGTATACCGCTGTGACTCGGTCGTCATTTCCTCGTTTGTGATAACTGGGTATACCATGAGAAGGTGAGGATGGCTGTTGCGTAGGATAGGCTATAGTATTACGAATCACTACCCCTTATACTGGTGGGATAGGCTATAGTATTACGCATCACTACCCATTATACCTTATACCCCACCTACTCTATGTAAGGAACAGAAACATGTATTGAGATTTGTAAAAGTGTACTGTGTTACTCTGAAAACAACTTTCTAAACGTATTGGCGGTTTTTTAATAGTTTCCACTTTATAATTTCTAGAGAAAAGATTATTTTCTACACCGACAAAAATTTAGGACATGCAAAGATGTATTGTACTATACACAATACCGTAATAGATGACGAAATATTGACACAGACATTGCTGGAATTGGGTCGGAGCACACAGGAATCGGTTCCGGTTGGCATAAAGAATTTAGAAGCGTTACGATAGATACAACCGCACTAATGGAAAGACTGATGAAAAATTTTTACCCGACATCTCCGGTTATTAATATTTTCCAATTCCAGCACTGGACACAGACTGAGATAACGGCTGGATTCTATGGTAGACGTACGCAGCCTGTACAGCGTCCACAATAAAAATGCAACAAAAGCTTGAACGTCGTAGGCAATTTTTGGGCGATAAAAGGGGAGAGGGTGCGTTTGTACAGGATGTGTATTTATTGATCCTTACGCAGACTATTTAACGACAGTTTTTCAGCTGCAGAAGTACACAGTCTGACGGCATGAAAAGGTGGTCTGAAAGAATCTGGAATGAAGCAGTCATGGGTCACTGCCAATTACTATACCAACATTCATTCGGGAAGGGAGGAGTAAAACAACAAACACCTGATTACCGTGGAAGTCGCCTGAAATTCGGACACAACATACAAGGAAACGTGGACTGTCAATGTACCGTCCCAGCATTTTCTGGATAAACGGAGTAAAACCACGTGGAATCTCCAGACCGATATTGCGTGCCGAATACGATGTAGCTAGCCACTACTACGCGCATCTGGTGAGTAAATTGAGGGCCCAGTGCTCTTGCTCCTAGACCACTGAGCAGCCATGCACAGAGAGGATAATCGTGTTCGTGAATTTCTGGTCAATTAGTCACTCAGCGTACGGAGTACGCATTTCCCGTACAGGAATCCTCTATGGCTGGGGATAGGTACAGTTAATGGGAGCAATTGAGGTTGGGAGAATGGTTGAGGTCGGCCCGCATTCCTACGCTGACTCTACTGATGGGTGGGTGTTAGTCGCAAGGAATGTAGCGTACTCGTCTGACGAGATCCCGCCCCGCTGGCCTTGGCTCCAAAGCGGGCGGCGTTTCTGTGGCATCAACAATAAGACAACCTCTGCACAGAGGAAAACAAAGACAGTCCTAACCTTTCAACGCCGAACATCGGAATTCTTGAGACCAGTGATGTTACATTTTGAAGCAGTACACACAAACATCGTAAAGACAGCGCAGTTAGATAGTCAAACTAGTGCTGCAGTCGTTACAGTATTGCTTCCCACGCTCCTCATGCCTAGGTTTTACTTGAAAGTTATATTAAAGGCATACATCTAGGATCTCTGAGAAGTGATTGAGGACATATGTGGACCTGAAAAAAAAAATAGGAAGAAGCTGTCGGATGGGTAAAACTAGATATCGAAGAGATTCGTAATGTGTACTGATCACCGGGACGATCAATTGGAGAATGATATGATTTGAGCATGCAGTTTGCCCGAACGAGATGGACATTTATAAACAATTTTGGACGATGTCCTCAATGGAGAGCAGCACACAGGTGACGTAAGCATAGATTGTAGGAGAATAATATAATGCATCTTATAGAACCACAGTGCGTGCGCACTGCATTCACTTTGCTCGCGATAGAGTATATTTAAGCCTTTGAATATTGGGGATTGAAAAGCTGTGTGTAATTTACTTCTTGAACGCGATCGATTAGAGAATCACTTTTCTATGCTCTGTGCCCTCTCAAAATTGTTTGCTTTCATTAAAACAAATTAAATATTCTCACTTCTTAATTTAAAAAACAGCATTAATTTCGCATCATGCTTTACAGTGATTACCTAACTGGACATCATTCGGAGATGCGTTCGTTCATGTCACGATAATATTACAATGGATATTACAGACACTCGGTATTCCGGGACTCAAGTCAGCGACATATGGTGACACCTATGAACAGTAATAAATTTTCGGGTTACACAAACGGAGGGGAATTCTTGACTAACTGAAGAATTGCGGAAGAGTTGGCTCCATGAGGGTGGGTGATCGATAGAATGCACAACGGTTGTTGCAAACGCACTTTCTTCATCAACATTCAAAACTGTGCACTTTGCCAAAAGAGCGCCTTTATGGACTTCGTATGATTCTTTGAATAAATCGTACTTATTTCTGTCAATAGCAATAACCATTTCGTCTACGTGACGGAGAATTAGCGTGTTTTCCGCGGGACATGAAGTGAATTTTATTGTTCAAATAAACTTCGTGCTTCAGATAGTTAATGTATGCCACATTAAAAAGGAAACTGGTTCAGATGTCTGCTTGGAACTTTGAACGCTGTTACCTGCCCAATCAGGCTCTCTTTAGAGTCAACAACAGCTGTTCATCCCTTAGATTAGAGTACGGCTCAGCTATAAACTGGCACATGCCGAGCGGGCAGCATCAGTTGCTATTAGCAAGACACACAGAAGTGGGTCTACTGGATTCTAGAAAACTTCACAGTTTTCTATCGTTTCTGTTCATCACAATCGCTGAAGATGAGTCTTTCGGGTCATGTAACACTTTCGGAAGAAAACAGAGATGCACACAGAATTCAGTCCGAAAACAGGAAGGAAAACGATCGAATTAAGAGATACAGAAATAGAAGAAAGGGCAATATTAAATCGGTTTTTTAAATTGGAAATCATCTTCAAATTGGGAATCACCTGTTTCAGAACAGCGTCTAGCGACAGGCTCTATTCAACACGAGTTCCGTAAAGTGCGGGCAATTTAATTCAGCGACAACTAGCGTCTCCAGAACGACTGTGCTCCTGGAGACGGCTAACCAGCTACGAGACTGAACACAGCCAAGATCGCACGGCGTCCGAATGCTCCTGTACATGCAGAGAATATTCTGAGACATCCCATTTTAGAAGGAAGGAAGGAAGTAATGTATTTCCTTACATATCCATAAAAGTCATTTACTGAAAATTATAGCTGTACTTCTAATTAACATTTAAAACCTTAATATATATATATATATATATATATATATATATTACACAAGAAAGTTATATGGTTGAGCTTTAAGAAAGAAGCAGTAGATAGCTTACCGTACGCATAAAAGCATTCTTTGACTAATAAGAAGTTAGCTGCCTCGCCGTAAGGTGAAATAGGCCATTCTACAAAGGCACTTTTCCGTGCGCAGATCCCACTTGGCTTCTAAGCTGTAATTGGAAACACACCACTAACTACGGGAGCTGCAAGTGGCTCTCTCACCCCCTTAAAGAATTAGCAAATCGCACGAGAGCCGCACAACTTTTCACGCAACTACGTACTTCACCCCACTAACGTGCAACTGTAAAATATTTACCCGCAGCCTTGATTTTGTGTTTTCTTTTAAACGGGGGGTTTTTTTTTCCGAAATCTCGATGCTGCTCACAAGCCACTGTTTTACGAGTCTCTTGTAAATAAGTCTTGCCTTTAATTTTTTTTATTTTCATATTTTACCGTGCAATAATTGAATTTTATTAAAATATAACCAACTAATTGCACCAATATGTGATACTAAAATCTTATTTACAGGACGCACACCAGCAAAGGAGCACAGGCACAACCTACACAGCCACACACATGCTGCTGCAGTACCGTATATATTAAGCATAGAAGCATTAGCAACTTCAAAATAAGGCAAAACAAAACTCCCTGAAGATGGTCTTGACAGACTGAAACATGTAGGAGTTGTAGGAATTAT
>Ga0131853_10016017_pt1 | contig 13693 bp, 12 predicted proteins | sample TergutLab28metaG_FD_92764 | JGI IMG/M metagenome (GOLD analysis project Ga0131853, IMG submission 92764) | Labiotermes labralis P1 segment gut microbial communities from Petit-Saut dam, French Guiana - Lab288 P1 (version 2) (version 2) | ecosystem: Host-associated > Arthropoda: Insects >... | reverse complement strand
TGGTCGGAGACTTTATCGCGGGCCGGCCGTCAACCTCGCTTGGCTCTGTCGTGCCGTCGTACAAGCCGGGTGTGCGCCCGACCGATCTCAGCACGGCACTGCCCGACTACGTGATCGAAGCAATTCGTGAAGCACTCCCCCAGATCGACAAGAAGATCGCAGGCTTCGCGATGCACGATGCCGTGCTCACCGGCGTCGAGACGCGCACGTCGTCACCCATCCGGATTCGCCGCAAAGACGATTTCCAGAGCATGAACGTCGAAGGTCTGTATCCGGCCGGCGAAGGCGCCGGGTACGCGGGCGGCATCTATTCGGCGGCCATCGACGGCATCGAAGTCGCACAAGCAGTGGCACTCAATCTCACATCGACGCACGCGTCCTGATGGGCGGGAAGGCGGGGGCTGGAGGGGTGCGTCAGCGCATCCTTGCCTCGCCTGGCTGCGCGGCCGGATGGCAACAAGCCTCATCCGGCGTCAATACGCGCTACCGCGCAAACTCATCAAACACAATCTGCCGAAGCCACTGATTTCCCAACTCGCGCTGGTTTCTCGCATGCCATAGCACGTTGATGGTGATATCGGGAATCCTCGCGGGACACGGCGCGCTCACCAGCTCAAACGGCGCGAGCGTGCGCATCGCGTAAGCCTCGGGCACCACCGCAATAAGATCCGTCGTCTGCAGGATATGACCGAGCGCGACGAAGTGCGGAACGCGCAAACGAACGTTTCGTTGTATCCCCGCGCGCTGCAGCGCGATTTCCACCATTCCGTGCCCGGTATCTTCCGCAACGATGGAGACGTGCTCGGCCTGAACAAACGACTTCATCGTCAGCCCGGTGCGGGCGATCGGGTGTCCTTTGCGGAAAATGCATACGTACCGTTGGCGAAATAGCCGACGCTGAAAAAAACCGGTCTTGAGATCCGGCAGAAAGCCGATCGCCAGATCCACCTCGCCTCGCTCCATTTCATCCTGAAGTGCGTCGGACTGGTTGCGCACCGTGCTGATCTTGATGCCCGGCGCCTTGAGCGCAAGTTCCTTCATGATGGCCGGCAGAAAATAGATTTCGCCGATGTCCGTCATGGCGAGCGTGAACGATCGGTTACTGGTCTTCGGATCGAATGCGGCGGTCGCGTTCAGCGAGTCGTGTATCGCAGCGAGCGCGTAGCGAACCGGCTCGGCCAATGTCTCGGCGAACGGTGTCGGGATCATACCTTTAGAAGTGCGAAGAAATAGCTCGTCTCCGAGCGACTTTCGAAGCCTGTTCAATGCGTTGCTGACAGCCGGCTGGGACATGCCCAGCGCGTCCGCCACGATCGATACGCGACGCTGACGCAGCAGTTCGTTGAAGACCACGAGCAGGTTCAGATCGATGTCTTGCAGTTCCATGGAGGGGTTCCTCAGTCACCGCTGCATTATTCGCAATGGTGATTTTGAATATCAGGGATATCGTCTTCATAAATTTTAGTGGGCGCGGCAAGATGGCGCAAAGAAATCAGGAGACGCCCGCATCATGGAAGTATCGATATTGCCCCTGCAACGGACGCTGAACGTCCGGTCCGGCGAAAATCTGCTGGAAGTTCTGCGCAGCAACCAGATTCCCGTTTCGTATAGCTGCATGGCGGGACGCTGCGGCACCTGCCGCTGTCGCGTCGTCTCAGGGCGGGTCCTGGTCGCGGGTGAGACGCACGCCACGGCGTCTGCGGCAGAGGGGCAATCGGTGCTCGCATGCCAGACCACCTTGACGGACGACTGCGCGATCGAGATTCCGAGCGTCGACGAGATCGTCACGCATCCGGCGCGGATACTGAAAACTACGGTCGTCGGGATCGAAGATCTCACGCACGACATCAAGCGAATCCGCCTGGCGTTATCCAAACCGTTCGACTATTCGCCGGGGCAATACGCGAATCTGCAGTTCACCCCGCAGCACATCCGCCCTTACTCGATGGCCGTTACCGCCAATCCCAACGAGGTCGAGTTTCATATTCGACTCGTGCCGGGCGGCCGGGTGACATCGCATGTGGCGAACGAGCTGGCAGTCGGGCAATCCGTGCGGCTGAGCGGTCCGCTCGGCACTGCGTGGCTGCGCACGAAACACCAAGCGCCTGTCGTCTGCATCGCAGGCGGAACCGGGCTGGCTCCGATCCTCGCCATCCTGCGCGGCATGGCCGAAGCGGGCATGAGCAATCCCGTTCACGTGTACTTCGGGGTGCGCTCGGAGGCAGACCTCTATGGACTCGCGTGGCTCGAGGAGTTGAAAGCCCGGTTGGCGAACCTCACCGTGCACGTCATCGTCGCTTCGTCTGAGGCACAGTCGCGATACCGGACCGCCGTGGTCACGGAAGCGGTCAATGCGGACTGGAGCAGCATGACGGGATGGCACGCGTATCTCGCCGGCGCGCCGGCGATGGTCGATGCCGCGAGCCTCATGCTGCAACAGAAGGGGATCGAGCCCGCGCACATCTATGCCGATGCTTTTTACGCCACGGGCGTCTAGACGGCGAGTCTGTCGATTCATTCATCCATTCAGAACCAGGAGACATATCCATGAACGAGGCCCCAGTTGCGTTCTCGCGACCGGAATGGGAAGAAGACGGCTCAAGCCGCGTGCCATTCTGGGCGTATACCGATGACGCCATTTATCGCAAGGAACTCGAACGCTTCTTCTATTCCGGGCACTGGTGCTACGTAGGCCTGGAGGCGGAGATTCCGAACGCAGGCGATTTTAAAACCACCATGATCGGCGAGCGGTCCGTCATCGTGGCGCGCGCGGCAGACGGGGAAATTTCCGTGGTCGAAAACGTCTGTGCTCATCGCGGCATGCGTTTCTGTCGCGAGCGCTCGGGTAATCGCAAGGATTTCACCTGTGCGTACCATCAATGGAATTACGACCTCAAGGGCAATCTGCAGGGCGTGCCGTTCCGCAGGGGAGTGAAGGCGGACGGCAAGGTCAACGGCGGTATGCCGGCAGACTTCAATCCCAAGGAGCACGGACTGACCCAATTGAAGGTCGCGGCCCGCAATGGCGTGATCTTCGCATCGTTCGATCACGGCGTTGCGTCGCTCGAGGACTATCTCGGGCCGACCATCCTCCGCTATCTGGATCGCGTGTTCGACGGCCGCCAACTCAAGATCTACGGCTACAACCGGCAGCGCATTCCGGGCAACTGGAAACTGATGCAGGAGAACATCAAGGATCCGTACCATCCGGGCCTTCTGCACACCTGGTTTGTCACCTTCGGCCTCTGGCGCGCGGACAACAAGGCCGAACTCAAGATGGACGATCAGTTCCGTCACGCGGCCATGATCTCGACGCGGGGTTCGGCTGGAAAAGGCAACGAGGTGACGAGCGGCGTATCGAGTTTCAGGGAGAACATGGCGCTTCACGACGACCGCTTCCTCGACATCGTCTACGAGCCCTGGTGGGAAGGCCCTACTGCGGTGCTGATGACGCTGTTTCCGAACGTGATCATTCAACAGCAGGTCAATTCGCTGTCGACGCGCCACATTCAACCGAATGGGCATGGCTCATTCGATTTCGTCTGGACGCACTTCGGTTTCGAGGACGACAGCGAAGAGATGACGCGTCGGCGGCTGAGGCAGGCCAATCTGTTCGGACCGGCCGGTTTTGTTTCCGCGGACGATGGCGAAGTCATCGAGTTTTCGCAGCAAGGCTTTGAACAGAAGCCGCGTCACCGGACGATCGCTGAACTCGGCGGGCGCGACGTTGCGGACTCCGACCACATGGTGACGGAGACATTGATTCGCGGGATGTACAACTACTGGCGTCGCATCATGGAGATCTGAGATGCTGGATTTCGATACCTGGCAGCAACTGCTCGCACTCTACGCGGACTACGCTCACGCAGTGGATGGCAATGACTGGAACCGGTGGCTCGATTTCTTCGTGGACGACTGCGTCTACAAGATCCAGCCCAGAGAGAATTATGATCGCGGCTTGCCGCTTTCGACGCTCGCGTTCGAAAGCAAGGGGATGCTCAAGGATCGCGTCTACGGCATGACGGAGACCATTTTTCACGATCCGTACTATCAGCGGCATGTGGTCGGCATTCCGCTGGTGGGTTCGGTCTCCGCCGGACGGATTCAGGCGCAGGCCAACTATGCGGTGTTTCGCACGAAGCCCGACGAGTTGTCGAGCGTATTCAACGTAGGCCGCTATGTGGATTCGATCGTACGGACTGCTGATGGATTGAAACTCGAAAGCCGGATCTGTGTTTTCGACAGCGAGATGATCCCCAATTCAATCATTTACCCGATTTGAGGTCACAGATGGAAAAGCAGTGGAAAAAGGTCATCGCGGTGGCCGCAGTGCCCGCAAACGATGTGACGGCGGTTCAGGCAGAGGGCCGTGAGCTTGCGATCTATGGCGTCGACGGAGAGATCTTTGCGACCGACAACATCTGTACGCACGGCCACGCGAGGCTGTGCGACGGGTTTCTGGAAGGGCACGAGATCGAATGTCCGCTGCATCAGGGACGATTTGACGTCCGCACGGGCAAGGTGATGTGCGATCCGCTGGTTACGGACCTGCAGACTTATCCCGTCAGGATCGAAGGCGGTGACGTCTACGTCGAGATGTAAAAGTGCGGAGAAGGGGTAAGGTGTTCAGATCGGCTCAACCCCTTCGATCGGCGGCTTACGCCACGGCCGCCGCTTCGCTGATCGCCTGCGCACACTCGACCGCCGCCGCATGCTCGCGGATCAGGCGATAGACCGTTTCTCCCGCCACCGTTTCCGATTCGAGCAGTTGATCGGCGATCGCGCGCAGCACCGGCTCGTTCGCACGCAGCAGCGCGAGGCACGCATTGTCGAGTTCGCGCAGCAGCACGTTCGCATGCCCGATCGCCGTCTTCAGTTGCAGGCCGGCGACCTGCTGCGGCAGGGCCGCGAGGCTGAACAGATTATCGTCGGCGTTAAAGCCCAGCTTCGACACCATCTCGAGGCTGATGCGTGACGCTTCCTGAAGATCCTGGCCCGCGCCGCTCGATGCTTCGTTGAACATCAGCAGTTCCGCATTGCGCCCGCCGAGCAGCACCTGGATCTCGTTGCGCATTTCCGATTCGCGGTACAGGTGCTTGTCCTGCATCTTCGTGATCAGCGCGACACCGAGCGCACCGCCGCGCGGCAGGATCGTAACTTCTTCCAGCACGCCCGTGCCCAGAAGAGCGGCCACAAGCCCGTGTCCCGCTTCGTGGACAGCGATGCGCGTACGCTCCTCGTCCGAAAGCGCACGTTCGGCGCCGTTGACGTCGCCGATGCGGGCAACCTTGATCGCCTCGAGAAAATGCGTCGCGGCAACCTGCTGCTCGCCAGCCTTGCGCGCGATGAGACCCGCCTGATTGGCGATCATCGAAAGCGTCGCGGGCGAGAGCCCGGTGGTCAGTCGCGCGAGCTGATAGAAATCGATGCCGGCGGGCGCCGTGTTCAGCCGGGCCGCGTAAAAGCGCAGTATTTCCGCGCGATCTTCGAGGTCGGGCAGACGCACGTGCACGGTACGGTCGAAGCGTCCGGGGCGGCGCAGCGCCTCGTCGAGGTTCTCAGGATGGTTGGTCGCCGCGACGATGATCACGCCTTCATTCGATGCAAAGCCGTCCATCTCCGCGAGCAACTGGTTGACGATGCGATTGCTTTCCGTCTCGACCGGGCCGCCGCCGGTGTCGGTGCGCTTGCCGAGGCCGTCGGCTTCGTCGATGAAAATGACGGTCGGGGCGTTCTTGCGCGCGAGTTCGAACAGTCGTTTGACCTTCTGGATGCCGACACCGTAGTACTTCGCGCTGAAATAGCTGCCCGTGATCGCGATGAAACTCGCGTTGCATTCGCCCGCGAGCGCCTGCGCGAGCCGTGTCTTGCCGACACCCGGGCCGCCCGTCATCAGGACTCCGCACGGCGCACGCACGCCCATGCGCGTGAACTGCGCCGGGTCGGTGAGCCACGCGCGCACGTCGCCGAGCGCGGCTTTGGCCTCGCCGGCGCCGATCACGTCATCGAAACGCAGGTCGGGCGACTTGCCGAGCAGTTGCGCACCGCCACCCATTTCGCGTCGCATGAACCAGAGCAGGCCACCCAGCATCAGCAGCGGCAGCAGCAGACTCAGCGCGTCGCGCAGGCGGTCGAAGGTTTGCGTCCAGCGCGCGATGCCCGTGTGCATGTCGGCATCCGGCAGCCAGACGAGTTGCCAAGGCGACGTGGCGCCCGGTTTCAGATCGCTGAGCAGCAGGGCGTTCGAAAACGCGCCGTTGTGATCGGCGACGAAATACTTTCCGCCGTCGAGCGTCGATACGAGAATCGCATCGCGGCTCACGCCGATGGCGGCGACGTCGTGATTGTGAATGTCGCGCAGCAATTGCGAAGCGTCGGCTTCGCGGGTCGCCCACGCCGATGCGTCATGCCGCATCTCGCTGGCGATACCGCCGGGTGCCGCCGGCTGGACCTTCGCCTGTCCCGCTTCATGCCACCAGTAGAGGCCGCCCGCCGCGGCCACGAGTGCGGCGGCACAAAGACCGAACACCACATATCGGCCAATTTTTGACCTTAGCGATTTCCTTGCCGGTTTCATTAATCCATTCCTGCCTGGACCGCGCGATGAAAATCGCGGGATTGAAAGCACACAAAATACCAACGAGGCGCAATGCGATAGCTCCCTATATGCTTCGCACTACTTTCTATCCTGTGCCTGTGTTGACCGACGGTAAAAATTACGGAGCGGGGATAAAGACCCAGGGCTTTATCGGGTCCCTTCCTTTTTGTTACGCGAGCCGCGCGGATCGGGCTCGTCAAGCGTCAGGTGGTGGGGCGAGGCAAAGAATAACACTACAGGCGAGCACGTGCATGGCACGAATAGAGTGTGTCTTCGCCGCTATTTTCTTTGTTATGCGGAGCGCAGATTCCGTACGCACGCATGCAGTAGCGCACGCAATACCTCGGCGTCCCCCGCGGGAAAGCCGTCGAGCATCGAAGCCTCGACACGATCGACCGCCTCGTCGCACCGTTCGAGCAGCGCGTGCCCGGCATCGACCTCGGCATCGGCCATCATGTGTTCGGCGACGCTGCGAGCTTACTTTGCTCAACTGCTGCAACGGCTCAATCTCGTTGCGACGGGCAGTGCCAACCGAATCGCTCGCATGCGTTTGATGGACGTCCCACCGTCGGTGGAGAAAAACGAAATCACGGACAAAGGTTCGATCAATCAGCGTGCCGTGCTCGCGCATCGCGCCGCACTGGTCGAGGCGATGCACGAACAGACAAACGGCGATGCGCTGCTGATCGTAGCGGGCGAGCAAGACCGGTAACGGATCGTTATGGCGTATCCGTATCAGCCGCCTTTGCGCGACATGCGTTTCGTGGTCGAAGAATGGCTCGATGCCGCGCCGGCATCCACTCGCCCGGCGCGGTAAAATAACCGGTCTGCTGTGTGTAAAAGAGATTTTTGTGTTGTCGATGTACACGCGGAAGGAGGGTTGTGCCGCGACAAAAATCCCTGCGCGCAGCAGTCGTCCCCCCCGCATTGCCCCCTCGCTTGCCTGCCGCTCACGCCTCGAGCGGCACCGCGCTCGTTCCCTTGAGTTCGTCGAGACAGACGATCGACTGCACGCTGCTCACGCCCGGCGCGCGCATGAGCGTGTCGAGCAGGAATTCGGACAGTCCCTTCAGGTCGCGCGCCACGACCTTCAGCACGTAGTCGATGTCGCCGGTCACGGAGTAGCACTCCTGCACCTGCGGCAGCTTCGCGACCAGTTCCTTGAACTTCAGCAACTCGCGCATGTGGCCGCGCTCCATCGTCACCTGAATGAAAGCCACCACGCCGAAGCCGAGGCTGCCGGCATCGAGCCGCGCCTCATAGCGCCGGATCACGCCCAGTTCTTCGAGGCGCCGGTGACGCCTGAGCGTTTGCGCGGGCGAGAGCTTGATGGCCTGCGCGAGTTCGAGGTTCGAAGCGCGGCCGTTTTCCTGCAGGGCCGCGAGCAGGCGCAGATCGATGGGGTCGAGCGGAGGTAGTTGCACTTAAATTTCTCGAGTGTGCGTAAGTGAGAAATAAAATTGTATCAGTCAGGGTTTGTCTCTGTATCAGATGAAATCATATTTTTCGCCGCCCCCTATACACTGGGCGCACCCCAAAAGGGCACCCAGCCTGTATGGACGCTCGCGGCGCGCTTTTACGCAGTTCGTTGCAGACGCAATTTTATTTCTCGAAGCCGAGCCGAATCGCCGGCTGGTTTCGCGGCAAAAGTAAGACAGGAAGAGACATGATTTCAAACGAAAGTAATGGCCATAATGGCCAGCTCAAACGCGGGCTGAAAAACCGCCATATCCAGTTGATCGCGCTGGGCGGCGCGATCGGCACCGGACTGTTTCTCGGCATCGCCCAGACGATCCAGGCCGCCGGGCCGTCGGTGCTGCTCGGCTACGCGATTGCGGGCATCGTCGCGTTCTTCATCATGCGCCAGCTAGGCGAGATGGTCGTCGACGAACCCGTCGCCGGCTCGTTCAGCTATTTCGCCGACAAGTACTTCGGACCGTTCGCCGGCTTCCTGTCGGGCTGGAACTACTGGGTGCTGTACATCCTCGTGAGCATGGCCGAGCTGTCGGCCGTCGGCATCTACATGCACTACTGGTGGCCGAATCTGCCCACCTGGGTATCGGCGCTCGCGTTCTTCGTGATCATCAACGGCATCAACTTCACGAGCGTGAAGTCGTATGGCGAGCTGGAGTTCTGGTTCGCGATCATCAAGGTGCTCGCGATCGTCGGCATGATCGCGTTCGGCGGCTGGCTGCTCGTATCCGGCCATGCCGGGCCCGACGCCAGCGTCGCGAACCTGTGGCGCCATGGCGGCTTCTTCCCGCACGGCGTGAGCGGCCTCGTGATGTCGATGGCCGTCGTGATGTTCTCGTTCGGCGGTCTGGAACTGGTAGGCATTACCGCCGCCGAGGCCGACGATCCGTCCCATACGATCCCGCGCGCGACCAACCAGGTCATCTACCGGATCCTGATTTTTTACGTCGGCGCGCTCGGCGTGCTGCTGTCGCTGTTCCCGTGGGAGAAGGTCGTGACGGGCGGCAGTCCGTTCGTGCTGATCTTCCACGCGATGAACAGCAACATGGTCGCCAACGTGCTCAACGTCGTCGTGCTGACGGCGGCGCTCTCCGTCTACAACAGCGGCGTCTATTGCAACAGCCGCATGCTGTTCGGTCTCGCGCAGCAGGGCAACGCGCCGCGTGCGCTGCAGAAGGTGAATCGCCGTGGCATTCCGCTCGTGGCGCTCGGCGTCTCGGCGCTGGCGACGGGCGCGTGCGTGGTCCTGAACTACTTCACGCCGGGCAAGGCTTTCGAGTTGCTGATGGGGCTCGTGGTGTCGGCGTTGATCATCAATTGGGCGATGATCAGCCTCATCCACCTGAAGTTCCGCCAGGAAAAGGCCCGTGCACGTCAGTCCACGACGTTCCAGAGCCTCGGCTATCCGCTCACGAATTATGTGTGCCTGGTGTTCCTTGCGGGTATTCTCGTTGTAATGTATCGCACGCCGGAGCTGCGGATCTCTGTCTATCTGATTCCGCTGTGGCTCGCCGTGCTCGCGCTTGCCTACCGGTTCTGGCAACGCAACGGCTCGCCGGTGCCGCAGGTCGGGGTTACGACGACTCAGAAGTAACCTGCGTAGCCCGCAGCCAGACTGGCCGGCCCCTTTTTACTGAACAGCATCAGCCCTTTTCGTATAAGCCACGCAAACACCATGTTCGAACACATCGACGCTTATCCCGGCGACCCGATCCTCACGCTGAACGAGAATTTCCAGAAGGATCCGCGCCAGTCCAAGGTCAACCTCAGTATCGGCATCTACTTCGACGACGCAGGCCGTCTGCCGGTGATGCAGGCCGTCAAGACCGCCGAGGCGGCGCTGCTCGCCGAGGCGGGTCCGAAGCCCTATCTGCCGATGTCCGGTTTTGCGCAGTATCGCGACGCCGTGCAGGCGCTCGTGTTCGGCGCGCAGTGCCCGTCGCGTGCGGCGGGGCGTATTGCGAGCGTGCAGACGCTCGGCGGCTCGGGCGCGCTGAAGGTCGGTGCGGATTTCATCAAGCGTTATTTCCCGACCAGCCAGGTGTGGGTCAGCGATCCGTCGTGGGAGAACCATCGGTTCATCTTCGAACGTGCGGGCTTCACGGTGAACACCTACCCGTACTATGACGAGGCGACGGGCGGGCTGAAGTTCGACGCGATGCTCTCGGCGATCTCGGCGCTCCCGCCGAAGAGCGTCGTGCTGCTGCATGCGTGCTGCCACAACCCGACCGGCGTCGATCTCGAGCGCGCGCAGTGGGAGCAGATCATCGACGTGCTGCAGGCGCGCGACCTGCTGCCGTTCGTCGATATGGCCTACCAGGGGTTCGGCGCGGGCCTCGACGACGACGCCTTCGCCGTGCGCGAAATCGCCCGTCGCGGGCTGCCGGCGCTGGTTGCCAATTCGTTCTCGAAGAACTTCTCGCTGTACGGCGAGCGCTGCGGCGGACTGCACGTGATCTGCGAAGATGCGGCGGCCGCCGATCGTGTGCTCGGCCAGTTGACGGCAGCGGTGCGCGCGAACTACAGCAACCCGCCGACGCACGGCGCGAAGATCGTCGCGCGCGTGTTGACCACGCCGGAACTGAAGCAGTCGTGGGAGAGCGAGCTGGCGGCCATGTGCCAGCGCATCGCCCGCATGCGTGTGGCGATTCACGACGGCCTCGCCGCCCACGTGAGCGGCGAAGCGCTGTCGCGCTACATCCGCCAGCGCGGCATGTTCACCTACACGGGCTTGTCGGCCGATCAGGTCGAGCGGCTGCGTGAGGAGTACGGCGTGTACATCCTGCGTTCGGGCCGCATGTGCGTGGCCGGGCTCAACGACAACAACGTCGGCATCGTCGTCGATGCGATCGCCAAGGTGCTCGCGCGCTAAAGTCCGCGTCAGGCGTTGCGGCCGCGGCCCCGTCGCTCGGGGCTTGCCCTGATAGAATGGCTGCGCCGCAACGTTACGTATTACCGATGACCTGCTCGATGCCCTCGTCGACCGCTGGATCACTGCCGCAGCCCTCTACGGATGCGGCGTCCGACGCGGCTTCACACCATCTCGAAGCGAACGCTGAACCGACCGCGCCCGATTCCGTTTCCGCTTGTACTCCCGTAAACGAGCGCGATCGCCGCTTCATGCAACTCGCACTCGCCGCGGCCGAAGAGGCGCGTGCGGCCGGCGAGGTGCCGGTCGGCGCGGTGCTCGTGCGCGGCGACGACGTCATCGCGACCGGCTTCAACCATCCCATCGGCACGCACGATCCATCCGCGCACGCGGAGATGGCCGCGCTGCGCGCCGGCGCGCTGGCAATGGGGAATTACCGCTTGCCCGGCTGCGAACTCTATGTGACCCTCGAACCCTGTCTGATGTGCGCCGGTGCGATCATGCACGCGCGGATCGCCCGCGTGGTGTACGGCGCCCATGATCCGAAGACGGGGGCGTGCGGCAGCGTCGTCGATGCGTTTGCGAACCCGCAACTGAACCATCACACGAGCGTGGAGGGCGGTGTGCTCGATGCCCAGTGCGGCGATGCGCTGCGCTCGTTTTTTGCTGAACGTCGCCGTGCGAGCCGCGCGGCGCGGCGTGCGGCAACGGCGGCGCCAGCTGAACAGACGCCCCCGGCCGTGGCTGGCGGCGATGCACGAACCGAGTCGGAATCGACATGACGAGACATTGCACGATCGACCTTATCGCACCATCGGGCTATCCGCAGGATCCGGAGGCGCTGCATCGCGCACTGGCGCGCCTGCATGCCGAAGGGCATTACGTCGAAGGGCTCGACGCGACCGTGCGGCGCTACCAGCGCTTCGCCGGCACCGACGCCCAGCGTGCCGCCGATATCAACCATCTCGCCGATCCGTCACGCGCCTTGCCCGATATCGTGCTCGCGGTGCGCGGGGGATATGGCGCCGTGCGCATCCTGCACGGGCTTGATTACGACGGTCTGCGGCAGCGCCTCGCGGGTCAACCCGTCGCGATCTGCGGCCATAGCGATTTCACCGCGATCCAGCTCGCCTTGCTCGCACGCGCGGGGCTCACCACGTTCGGCGGCCCGATGCTTGCGCCGAACTTCGGCGCCGAGGAACTGAACGGTTTCACGGTGCATCACTTTTGGGAAACGCTGTCGAATCCCACCTACACGCTCAAGGTGAACGCGCCGCAGGTGCAGACCGCGGACGTCTCGGGCACGCTGTGGGGCGGCAATCTCGCCATCCTGGTGTCGTTGATCGGGACGCCGTATTTTCCGCGCGTGGACGGCGGCATTTTGTTCATCGAAGACATCAACGAACAGCCGTTCCGCATCGAGCGGATGATTTACCAGTTGCATCTCTCGGGCATCCTCGGGCGCCAGAAGGCGTTGCTGCTCGGCGATTTTTCGGGTGGCAAGGCCTACGACTACGACAACGGCTACGACCTGAAGGAGATGATCGAGCACGTGCGCTCGGTGGTCAGTGTTCCGGTCATCACGGGCCTGCCGTTCGGCCACGTTGCCGAGACGGCGACGCTGCCGGTCGGCGCACCGGCAAGGTTGCATGCGACGGCGCACGGGTTCGAACTGTCCATGAGCGGGTATCCGTACATCGGCTGAAGCCAGCCAGCAGAGAGGAGAGGGGCGCTTTCGGGCGCCTTTTCTGTTGCCTAGATACGCAACTAACGGTCATGATTTGAGGTAATACGCAAGTTGCCGCCGCGGCGGCGTTCGTGGACAGCCACAGCCTTCAACGCACGAGGCGTAGCCGTCTGCCATTCATGCGAACCCTGTATGGCAGGGCCCGGCGAAGCCAGTACACTGGTCCGGTTCGCGTCCGCACCGCGGTTTCCCTCTCACCGGATCCTCACCAAGGAAGACCAGCATGGCACTCCCGACGATTGACCCCGCCGCCCCCGCTTTCACGCGCCGCTATGTGAACCTCGCGGATCCGCGCCTGGGGGCGCGGGCCGTCGAGGCGAGCGACGAATTTTTCGCACCGAAGGAGCGCATGCTCAACCCGGAAGCGGCGGTCTTCATTCCCGGCAAATACGACGACCACGGCAAGTGGATGGACGGTTGGGAAACGCGCCGCAAGCGCACGACGGGCTACGACTGGTGCATCGTCAAACTCGCGCGCGCGGGCGTCATCAAGGGCCTCGATCTCGACACGAGCCACTTCACGGGCAACTATCCTCCCGCCGCCTCGGTGGAGGGCGCGTACGTGCCCGACGGCGAGCCATCGGCCGCGACACAATGGACGGAGATCGTGCCGTCCGTCTCGCTCGACGGTAACCGTCACCACTACGTCGAAGCCGCGAGCGACGCGGTGTACACGCACGTGCGCCTGAACCTCTATCCCGATGGCGGCATGGCGCGTCTGCGGGTGTACGGCCAGCCGCGAGTGAACTGGGACGAGGCGGCCGACACTGGTCTCTTCGATCTCGCCGCGATGGAAAACGGCGCTTACGTGGTCGCGGCGAACAACGAGCACTACGGCCTCGCGTCGACCATCCTGATGCCGGGACGCGGTGCGAACATGGGCGATGGCTGGGAAACGCGGCGGCGTCGCGAGCCGGGCAACGACTGGGCCATCATCGCGCTTGCGCGGCCCGGCATCATCCGCCGTGTCGAAGTCGATACCGCGCACTTCAAGGGCAACTACCCG
>Ga0131853_10016015_pt1:0-12500 | contig 13695 bp, 7 predicted proteins | sample TergutLab28metaG_FD_92764 | JGI IMG/M metagenome (GOLD analysis project Ga0131853, IMG submission 92764) | Labiotermes labralis P1 segment gut microbial communities from Petit-Saut dam, French Guiana - Lab288 P1 (version 2) (version 2) | ecosystem: Host-associated > Arthropoda: Insects >... | reverse complement strand
CAAGTACAAGTTCAAAATTCGGAGAAAGAGAGCAGTTGATCAGCACCATGTCGTAGAACAGAAAAATGTCTCAAAGTGTCTGATTTTAAAGAATATGGACGGCCATTCTCGTTACAACACTCACCCTCGAAAGCTCATCAAACTGTGCCCTCATGTCTCGAAAATAAGTGTATTTGAACAGCTGTCTTGTTGCAGTCAGTGGCTGTGATCTTACAGCAGCTTCAACCCCCCCCACCCCACCCCGATATCAGGGGATGATGTGTTTTAGCAGCAGCTCATTCTGCGCCCTTTGAACCAGTCTGCACCACAATTCTTTTCACACTTTGTCTTAGACAACCGTCTGCTCGATTTGAAGTTGTTTCCTAAGACCCCCCTTATCAAATAATATTGCTGAAATCACGTGATGCTTGTATCAAGCAATGCTTCAGAGTTTTTTGTCGAATGGGCGTTGGTTCGAATATTGAGGCAGACTCTTGATTCTTGAGAGATCTAAAGTCGTGACAGCTTTCCGCCTAACCATCGATAAAGTCCACCAACCAACAACACGGTATGGCATCCCAGAAACTTCAATCCTTATCCTGATTTAGTTTAACGTTAGTCTTAGCCACCAAACACAGTGATCTTCGATGTGCGTAGTTGACATGTAAATCAGTCCCATTACAGGGCTGGATAGGCCCAGAGGGTTCCAGAAAGTTAAGGTTCCCAGATTTCATGACAACGGGACAGGATGGTGATAAGGTTGTCAGCCTTACGCACCGGCCGCCTTTACCCCCAGGAAATACTCCTGGTAGTCATTTCTGTTAGAGACTGAGTCGACCCCAGGGCCATAGTGCGATCGGAAGGATTTTATGTCAATGAAAAATCCACTGACACCAGCTGGGATCGAACCAGCGACCTTCCGATTTGTAGCACTGTGCTACCGCGGTACTCCTCAGTTGACGTGTAGCAGTATGAATTATCAGACCGCGGGACCTAACAACGCTGTGCTAAAGATTATTTTGTCATGCTTTATTCAATCTAAACGGTCTGCTATTCGATTCCATTCCCGGTCAGAAGCCTGACTGTCCCTTCAGGGATTTTTCGCAGTTTCTTCTATTCCAGCATGCATGGGGATAGTACTTCAGAAAAGTCGTGATTGCTTTCATCACTCAACTGTGGAGTACAGTCTGCTCCTAAGAAACTGATGGTGTCTAAGTACAGTCTGCTCCTAAGAAGCTGATGGTGTCTAAGTACAGTCTGCTCCTAAGAAGCTGATGTTGTCTAAGTACAGTCTGCTCCTAAGAAACTGATGGTGTCTAAGCTAGTAAATTTCCGTCTTTGGTGGAACCCAATGTCTCACGGAACCATACCCTTGTGTGCTACAAAACACTAATCTACAATCCCTCAAATTTTTAATATTATCCTCGTATATTCTGTAAGATGTTCTTTTCCATATCCTTTCATTTTTATTATTTACTGCTCGCCCTATCATTTCCCGCTATATGCTATATTACGAGCCCTTCACAGCGAGTGAATCAAATGGTTAATATATAAATCATTATTTTTAAATTAGAGTTTTTCGTAATGTAGGCCAAATCACTCCATGTGGCACGCGGCTACCTACAGATTTTCATCGTGTCGCCCCATAATACTGCAGTTTAAGTGCTCACCGCCATGCACAACAAAAGCCCACAATTAACAGACATATCTAAAAGCGTCCCGATGCTCTTAAAATGTTTTTTTTTTTTCTGTAGCGCTTCGAACCGATTTCGGGTTATGGTCTCCCCTTCTGGGGCTTCGTGATTACATTTACTGGACACACCACAGTCAGTAGGACTCCTCTGGGCGAGTGAGTAACTCGTCACAAAGACCTGTACACCTCAACACTCAACAATCACAACAGACAGATAGCCGTGCCCCCGGTGGGATTCGATTCCACAATCCCAGCCATCGAGCGGCAGCAGACCCACGTCTTAGACCCCATCGCTACCGGCTCGGCATTAGACGATATCAGTATAAAATTAAACGAATAAAATGTCTATGCATATTCGCATAATATACAGTTGCAAATATTAGCGCGGTTCCAATTTAGTTGGACTGAACGGTTTGCCGATTACCGATATAGATGAGGGTGGTTTTTCAGCTACGTAAGTTCAACGTCACGGACGTGGAAACAGTTCAGAGGCCAGTGACACTGAATTCTGTCCGCATTGATGTCAGCCGGTGGGGATTCATCTCAGAATGCAGGTAGACTACAGTCGTAACATTTTATAGTGTCACCTGACCTACGCGCAGAAGGGTAGAGGTTGGCATTTGGTGATACTGAAAGCCGCACCGCGACTTTGTGTATTGGCAGCGGAATGAGAGACAGGTATTGCCGTTGTTACTGTATTAGACTCATTACTGTCTGTCTTGTTGCACTTTTTGCAGTTTTGTCTAATAGGCTGGTCCTCAGGCTGAAGACAGAAGGCCATTAGATGGTGGACTTGAAGGCGTTGGAGGTTCTATTTTGATTCTTTTCTAAAGTTCTAAATTTATACATCTCGTTGTTTCTCGCAATTTAGTAGATCAAATGATGTAAACGACACATTTGGAACAACTAAAACTTTAATATTCTTTATCGTAGCTACATGTTCCGACCTTGTGAGGTCACCGTCATGCTAGCATTAGAACATTATAAAATATATACAAATTGTAAAATTCTAGTTAAAAATATATACAAATTGCAAATCTTTATTTTAACCCTTAACCTGCTAACGTGGAAAATAAGGTGAGCCCCTAATAATGCCAGTATATGACAGATGGGTTTTAAATCGGCGTTTAAAGGGTTACATGTTCTAATTCTAGCCAGGTGATGACGTAACAAGGTCGAAACATGTGGCTACGTTAAAGAATACTGAAGTTTTAGTTGGGTCAAAGGTGACATTTATTTTATTTTATGTATTAAATTCCCATCTTATTCTCAACTTTTTCCTAGCTCATAAGTCTTGAAGTGCAAAGGTGCTGTCGCTAGTCCAATTTACCACTACCAGCTTCTTGTGAGTAGTTTGGAGGGGAATGTAGCATGGTACCTCGGAGAGGAAGCATAACGGCCTAAGGGAGGCGTGGAGATAGTCGCATCTGCTGGTATCTTTTCTTATTCCTCTTATTTATAGCCTAACCACAGATACGAACATGCCTGGGCTCATCGCCTGTAGCGACACAGCTGCCACATCCTAAGCCACGTCCACTTGCATAACGATGTCATGAAAGGAATCCATTTGAAAGACAAGCTCCTTAGAATGTACTGAATGCGCACCTAAATTTCAGCGGTCATCATAAAATAACGGAACTGTAGTAGTGTTTGTGTTATGAAGGACTGAAGTAAGCATTTCCGTAAAAATCGGCAGTAAATATGCGATAACTCTTTGCGTCTGCATAAAAACTTTTACATTTAAGGCAGAAGGCAGGTCCTGTTTGGGCGACTGTGATATATGATAATCGTGATTTATGACTGCGTGCAAGTCAAACATGTCAAATGACTGAACTCTTGCTGACGTCATGTCGTCTGCATGTAGTGTTTAACTCAGGGGTGTGTGCAAGAGTTTTTGTAATGACCCTGCTTGCGGTTCGTAGAGCAGGATGTATCTTGCGACCGACTAGCTCTCTCTGTGCGGCAATTGCACCGACACGTACAGAATTAAACACATCTGTCTCAAATAGTTTATCTGTGGAATCCTTGTGATTTTCGGAAGAAAGACAGATTGCAAGACGTTAGGTCATGACGATTGGGGCGTCTTGAGATGTGACACCGTTTGTTCTGGTAAAAATTTTATAGGAGATTCTGTGGGAAATACTGTGTGTGCGTATTTAGTGTACAATAATAATTTGTGCCTCTAACATCGGGTAGCAACAATTTCTCCCGAAACGCAGGCCGCTGTACGCCCTTTACCACATGTTACAGCATCATATCCCTGGAGACGCCGGTCTAAATGTTCACAGCCATGAGAATCTTAAGTCTACGAGTTACATAATTGTAACTGGTTGTGTTACGTATGTGTCAAATAGCCTATAGGACATTTTGAAGTCATTACTAAGTAAGGGCTCTGTTTCGCCAGCTATCAGTTGGAGGGAGCAGACAGGAATGCCTGCAGGAGCGATACGCCACAATTGTTAACGCTGTCAAGGTATCTTGCTGTTCCAGAATGGCCGCCGGTCTCCTGAAGCTGTTAAGGAAACTTAGAATGGGTCTGACTGGTATAATTGTATTGGCATAGCGCCTTGGGGGTTGGCGATGGTGATAACGAGACATTACCCACAAGACCATGGGTAGGGAGTGAAGACGTTGTGTCCCCCAGACGCTGGACCTCCAGGTTATAGTGCATAACAGTGCCATGTAGCATGGGCTATGTTTGTTATCATTCTGTTTGACGTTTGTGTGACCGTGCATCTCTGATACAACAGTATAACAACCAACTAGATGCAACAATAACAATTTATTTGTAAATTTAATGAGCTCAACATGGTGCCTGCTGTCACCAGCTGGCAGCACCGTCGGTGCATTATACAACAAGCTGTAAACACAGTCTAGTGCTTCTGAAGATGGGCGAAATTATCGCCCGAAACATGTTGAGCTGGTTGTAATTACTAATAAACCGTTATTGTTGAATCTAGTTGGTTGTTTATATTATCGTTATTATTGTGTTTGCAATGCGGGTGACCGGTTGTGCATTGAATAAGATAGATGACTCGGTTTATCGAAGCAAATAAACGAATGAAGTAACAAAATATCCATAGAAAAAGAAAATTTTGGAATTCATATACATTCGAAACTTTGAAAGGGTTTATAAAGTCCAAATTTCATTGACACATGCACCGTATACTTGCAGTTCTGGAACGGATAGCTGCTTAGAAACAGCGTTGGTAATACCCTGCATCAACTTGTTTTTGTTGACAATTTGTAGGAATTTTAATGCAGATTAGAGAATTATTGTCATTCTCCGCTGTCTTCTGATTACTGCTGTAAATGTTAGCAACTGTACACGGCAAAATCAAAAGGACAAACACAATCTGCTTGCCGGAAATAACTGAACTGTGTGTCGAAATTAATATCGACGAAGTGCAGAAAGGTTCAGTTCGTTATACTTTGTCTCCCTCTGACGAACAACCTCAAAGAATCGAAATTCAATTCAGGAAGAAATTCAAAGCATATTGAAATCAGGCAATGCTTGCTATCATTTGGTGGTGCAGAATCTTTTGTCTTCCGGTTTGCTATCCAAAATTTTAAGATGAAGATATAAAGAATTGTAATTTTGCATGTTGTTTTGTATGGGTGTGGAACTTGGTCGCTCACATTGAGGGAGAGACGGAGGCTGATGGTGTTTGAGAATAGGGTGTTGAGGAGAATATTTGGGCCTAAGAGGGACGAGGTAACAGGAGAATGGAGAAAAAACATAATGAGGAGCTTAATGATCTGTACTGCTCACCCAATATTCTTCGGGTGATCAAATAGAGAAGAATGAGATGGGAGGGTTATGCAGCACGTATGGGGAGAGGAGTGGTGCATACAGGGTTTTGATGGGAAAACCTGGGGGAAAGAGATCATTTGGAAGACCCAGGCGTAGATGGGAGGATAATATTAAGATTGATCTTCAGGAAGTGGGATGTGGGGATATGGACTGGATCGAGTTGGCTCAGGATAGGGACAGGTGGCGGGCACTTGTGTCTGTGGTAATGAACTTTCGGGTTCCATAAAATGCGGCGAATTTCTTGACTAGCTGCAAACCGGTTAGCTTCTGAAGAAGAACTCTGCTGCATGAAGTAAGTAAGTAAGTAGGTGTCTTCCCATGACCGTCATAAACCACAAATGTCATAATATACTAGGAATTTCCAAAAATAACCCCAATACCAGAACGTTATTCTGACTTCGAAGTGTACAGTACGCACGAGTAGCAGATGATACACACCAGACCTCTGCGCAGTCATCCACTGACAATAAGCATTCTTTCGGAGACCTTAGGTAAGTTGCTGCGCATGCGTGATTGTCCGTTTGTGTGATACTGCCTTATGATGGCTGTTGTATAATTGGGCCGAAACATGCAGCTTAATCAGTTTCAACTTATTATACGACGACTGTTGCGGCTGACAGTACTCTCGTTACCTTTGTGTACTGGTGTCACATCGGGACGCCCCACTTAACGATACTGATTTCAAGGTCCAGTTCGTGATATTTGCATTGTTCGTCTGTATTTTCGGGATGTAAATTGTGTCAGTGGGCTAGCTGTATCAGTGAATGCAGCCACCTTGTGTTGTCAACCTGTGCTATATCTGGTTATTATTATTATATTATTATTATTACTGTTATTATTGCTGTTTTTATCAAAGAAGCACATACGTAATGGTTGGAATACATAACATAGTTTGGGGTACAAATTTTAGAGGCTCCTGATTGCGTAATTTTCTCCATTCTTCTGATTCTTCCTCCTCCTTATAAAGGTTGTCGGGCTGTCATGCGCTCGCTGATTTTCTCAGATACTCTCAGTGTGATTTCTAATCTTATTTGAGGTTTAATTGGGTAAAGATCGATATATCGATATATATGGCTTTCTGAATTATGAGACCGTGTTTTCTGGTACGCCCTTACGGACGTTTCCGAGGCAGCGTATATTCCGGAAATATTGGTACTCACCCAGTAACCTACACGTTGTCGTTACCCGGAGGACTTCCATATGGACTGACAGTTTGTGTTATAATCTTACGGCAAGGGACCATACTTTACACCCCACACAAAATATGATAAAATTTTAATTCACCAGCGACTGTACTTGTAATTCCTTATGAATTGAGAAACGAGAAACTTCATCGTGAAGATTTGAGTTCAAACTTTATCAACTCTGCCGGACGCCAGAGAAGTTGGAAATGGGATTCTGGTTAGAGGGTCTCAAGGAGGAGTTGCACGGAGGCAGGGAGCGAGTATGGGAGTTGACAGGGGGTGAAAGTGGGAGCAGCATTCGGGTGGTTAATTCTCACCCCTCCCAACGACTAATACACAAACCTTATACTGTAATCAGGAGGTGTAGAGATGGCCCTCTCACCGGAGAACACATTTAAAGAGACGAAGAGACAAGTGTGGAATTTGCATTTCAGTATGTGGCTTCACTCTCGAGCTGTGCTCAAGTGCATAAGTGGACCAAGCGGAGTGCAGTTTCGGTAAACGAACAGCCTTTGATGGCGTACTTAGGAAACTGACAGACACTTAGCTGGTCTGGAAATTGTGAGCCTTGCGTGAGATTTGAGGTGAAGAGTATCCAGGTTACAGTCTTATGCTATGTAGAGCCGTGGAGTTTGGTAGATAGATACCAATCTTTCGGAGGAAAATATTACTTACGTCCTGAGGGTGTAAAAGCTCCTTCCGATAGAACAAATTACACCGTTTCAGTTCCACATAAATAATAACGGTCGTGCTTTGTTGCCGTAAGTTTTTCATAATCCAGTTTATCATGTGATAAGCGTCATCAAAACTTGTTTACTTAAAATCAATTTAAATATTGATCTTTCATCTTTACCTTGACGTCCTACTTAGCGGTCTCTTGCATTCACTTTTTTGGTCGCTTTCGCGAAATTGCCGAAAACGAGTATTAGTTTCGTTATGTCCGTCCGTCTGTCCACCTGTCTTCATGCAACATCTCGGCTCCCAGTAGACAGATTTCCATGAAATTTTATATTTGAGCGTTCTTTCGAAAATCTGTCGAGAAAAATTCAAGTTTCATTAAAATCCGACAAAAATAACCGGTACTTTACATGAACACCGATGTACATTTATGGTAATATCTCGCTCAGTTCTTCTTAGAATGAGACATGTTGTGGAAAGAAGTTGTAAAGAAAATCAAAACACACATTTTGTGTTCAGTAACTTTTTTTTTTTCGAAAATCGCGCGGTTTATGAGATAATGTGGGAAAATGTGATAGACCGGGGCAGGTCACAGATGACAATATGGCGCATGCGCATTGCGTGCTGGATACCTAAGGCTACAAATACGCACTGAGAATATGTGATACATATTGCCTTTACACCGCAACAATGGTTGCACGAACACGCCTCAGTGTTACGTTATACGTACATTGATTGTCTTGTACATATGAATGTGTGCGAAATTACCTAATTTTCCGGTCCATTAATCCTTGGTTTAGTAGATGATCTGCTTTATTTTGTGAGTCGGACAAGCGCTGAGAATTGGGATTTGAGGCGCTCACAGTGTTGCTGATGAAGTTTCAGGTGTTCTGGAATGTGACCAATCATATCCCAGAAGACTTGGATCTCTCAGTGTTATGTAGTTCGAAGCCTGTGTACGTCACACAACACACACGACACCACACAAGGCTGACTATAGTTCAGGCTTACTCAGTGTATTCTTCCATGTAACAACGTGTCGGAAAATTTGGGCAGAATAAAGTTGCTGCAGCTGACAGCCTAACGAATGATGGGCTCAAGTGGCTGTACTTTACTGTAACTTAGTTTTTTCGTGCACAGTAGGTACCGAGACAATTACTCGGGGGTAAAGCTGTCAGGGCGTGGCGCTGACCACACATCCCATCGAACTCAGATGTTAGCGCACATCACAGCTACACATCTGCTGCCCCTGTTTCTGCGCCTTCATGGACTGTGTAGACGACGAACATTGCCTTTACCGTATTTTATATTTTGGAGCGAACTAGGGGGGAATACAAGGTATCGTGTAAAGGTAAAGTGATCCCGTTACAGGCTCGGTGTGGCCCAGAGGGTGGGTAGAGGTATAGCTCTACTCTTCCACGACCACGGTAACAGAAGGGGTGAGTGGTCAGCAGCACGCCTCGGCCGCACTTTACCCCCGGGAAAGACCCGGTACCCATCGTATAGGAGGCTGGGTAGGCCCCAGGGCCGGTCTGGACCGGCGGAAAATCTGGTTCTCACCGGGATTCGATCCCGGACCTTCCAGCCCATAGTTCAGTCGCTATACTGACTGAGGTACCCGGCACCATGTGTCATATACATAATACAGTGTCCAGCGTAGGCCCGTTTTGGGTTAGGTGTATTGCGTGTGTTTACTGTGGTGATGGTGCTGAGTTGCTTCCATTGCACTACGTAGTCACTCTCTTTATTTCAATAGTAAGATCATATTGTTGCAGTTTTAGACTCTGCATGTCACATGCTACTTACAGACTGGCTCCTCTTCTTGAGGAAAAGGATTTTTTTCCTGCGCTGCGGCCCAACGCGGGGCATGGCCTCCTTATTCGTGAGGTTTCTAGATCACACACAACGACGCACCACAGACGGTAGGATTCCTCTGGACGAGTGATCAGCCCGTCGTAGAGACCTCTAGCTGAAAGCACAAAAAACTCACAACAAATATCCATGCCCCCGGTGGGATTCGAACCCACGATCGCAGCAGGCGAGCGGCCTCAGACATACGCTTTAGACCGAGCGGCCACTGGGACCGGCTTAAGACATTATAATTAGTTAGAGAAACTTGGGTGAAGTTGATATTATGTAGTGACGTGTCTAAATTACGGGAAAATCAATGCCAATTGGAAGAAATAAAAACAGTATTTTGTATCTAAGTCTTAATGTGGAACAAAACACAGTGTGTTCTGGCAGATTGTTAACCGACGTTTTGGAGGTAAATGCTGTTTTCTTGTGTGAGGGGTAAATTTGTAAGTAATAATTAATATAATGGTGGAATTTGTAAAGTAATAGTTAATATAATGGTGGAATTTGTAAAGTAATAGTTAATATAATGGTGGAATTTGTAAAGTAATAGTTAATATAATGGTGGAAATTGTAAAGTAATAGTTAATACAATGGAGGAATTTGTAAAGTAATAGTTAATACAATGGTGGAATTTGTAAACTAATAGTTAATATAATGGTGGAATTTGTAAAGTTATAGTTAATGTAATTTTAGAATTTGTAAACTAATAGTTAATATAATGGTGGAAATTGTAAAGTAGTAGTTAATATAATGGTGGAAGTTGTAAAGTAGTAGTTAATACAATGGTGGAGTTTGTAAAATAATAGTTAATATAATGGTGGAATTTGTAAAGTAATAGTTAATACAATGGCGGAATTTGTAAAGTAATAGTTAATATAATGGTGGAATTTGTAAAGTAATAGTTAATACAATGGTGGAATATCTAAAGAAATTTCTAATATAATGGTGGAATTTGTAAAGTTATAGCTAATGTAATGTTAGAATTTGTAAAGTAATAGTTAATAAAATGGTAGAACTTGTAAAGTAATAGTTAATATAATGGTGGAATTTGTAAAGTAATAGTTAATGTAATGTTGGAGTTTGTAAAGTAATAGTTAATATAATGTTAGAATTTGCAAAGTAATAGTTAATATAATGGTGGAATTTGTAAAGTAATAGTTAATATAATGGTGGAAATTGTAAAGTAATAGTTAATACAATGGTGGAATTTGTAAAGTAATAGTTAATAAAATGGTGGAAATTGTAAAGTAATAGTTAATACAATGGTGGAATTTGTAAAGTATTAGTTAATATAAAGGTGGAATTTGTAAAGTTATAGTTAATATAATGGTGGAAATTGTAAAGTAATAGTTAATACAATGGTGGATTTTGTAAAATAATAGTTAATTTATTGGTGGAATTTGTAAAGTAATAGTTAATACAATGGCGGAATTTGTAAAGTAATAGTTAATACAATGGTGGAATTTGTAAAGTAATAGTTAATTTAATGGTGGAATTTGTAAAGTAATAGTTAATGTAATGGAATTTGTAAAGTAATAGTTAATGTAATGTTGGAATTTGTAAAGTAATAGTTAATATAATGTTAGAATTTGTAAAGTAATAGTTAATATAATGGTGGAATTTGTAAAGTAATAGTTAATACAATGGTGGAATATGTAAAGAAATTTCTAATATAATGGTGGAATTTGTAAAGTTATATTTAATGTAATGTTGGAATTTGTAAAGTAATAGTTAATAAAATGGTAGAATTTGTAAAGTAATAGTTAATATAATGGTGGAATTTGTAAAGTAATAGTTAATGTAATGTTGGAATTTGTAAAGTAATAGTTAATATAATGTTAGAATTTGTAAAGTAATAGTTAATATAATGGTGGAATTTGTAAAGTAATAGTCAATATAATTGTGGAATTTGTAAAGTAATAGTTAATATAATGGTGGAATTTGTAAAGTAATAGTTAATATAATGTTGGAATTTGTAAAGTAATAGTTAATAAAATTGTGGAAATTGTAAAGTAATAGTTAATACAATGGTGGAATTTGTAAAGTAATAGTTAATGTAATATAGGAATTTGTAAATTAATAGTTAATATAATGTTAGAATTTGTAAAGTAATAGCTAATATAATGATAGAATTTGTAAAGTAATAGTTAATATAATGGTGGAATTTGTAAAGTTATTATTAATATAATGGTGGAATTAGTTCACACAGTTTCTTTCACTATATTTATGTAATTTTCAGCTATTAGGAATGAACCAGGTGAACTCTGCATGAGTTAATTGTGATGTTGTCGCCAGAGGTCAGGATAGTAGTCTACACATATCTTCTAAGTTTGATTTGTGATTATGTTGAGCGTCACGGTACCGCGGCCTGCAATGAGACACTTTATCAGGCCGTGACTAAAGGCGACTGAACACCGGACACCGGTCATGTGATAACGCAGAGAAATCTGTCCCAGTGCCATTTTTTCCCATCGCAACTCCAGCATAGTCTACAACGGCACTGAACCCAGACCTGCTGGGTCAGAAGCTGGCAAATAACCCCTGAGTTATGCCACGGCATATTCTGCAAATAACGAACCACATCAAGCAGTTCTTCTGTACCATTTTTTCTCGAAAAATTTGTTAATTACCATAAATCTTGGAAGGGAATGGATCGTCGTTATCCAGCAAGGATCAGTTAACCTCGGCCAGTTTTACAACTTCGAAAACCCGAATTATTGTGCAACTGATAGGAACACAGCTCACTTTAAATGTACTCCGATTACAGGACTGCCACTGGACCCCAATCGATTGGCTAACTCCATAGAACACACTTCCTATCGGCAGTGGCGTATCCAGGAATTTTGTTCGGGGGTTTCAACAATTTCAGTTGAGGACAGAGGACATAGAGAACGGGGATCTGGGGGTGGTTGCCCCCTAGTCAGTGGTTCTGAAGGCAGCTGTAATTCGGTACAAGAAATTTCATTTCATATAGTAGAATTTTCTTAATTTTTGGTATTTTAAGACTATTTATGAAAACAACCAATTTATTTGTCATTGCTAATGTAAAACAATTGCGAACCGGCGGCAGTTTTAGAATTTTACTGCCTTTTCTCCGAACTACTTGGGACGTTGGCGTCCTAAATTCAGCAATTTGTAACAGTTTTCACAATCGGGTTGAGTTTTGCAAGATTTTGGACGGCCTTTGGAATTTCGGGGGGGGGGGGGGGGGGGACCCCCCCCAACCCCCCCCCGGGTGGGCCCGCCCCCCTTTTTTTAAAAAATTTTTCTCTTTTTTTTAACCCCCACCCCCCCT
>Ga0131853_10016014_pt1 | contig 13695 bp, 13 predicted proteins | sample TergutLab28metaG_FD_92764 | JGI IMG/M metagenome (GOLD analysis project Ga0131853, IMG submission 92764) | Labiotermes labralis P1 segment gut microbial communities from Petit-Saut dam, French Guiana - Lab288 P1 (version 2) (version 2) | ecosystem: Host-associated > Arthropoda: Insects >... | reverse complement strand
CCACCGGCACACAGCTCTCCGCAATTTTAGCCCACACCAGTGTTTATAGAATATAGGTATGGGCTAAAACTTGCGGAATGTCGGACAAAAATTTAGTGCAAACTGAGATACTAAACAGGCTCTGAAAATCCGGCCTACTCATCCTCCGCTTCATACACTTCTTCATACTCCGCTTCTTCCAAATCTTCCGGATTTTCTATATCTTCCAAATCTGCAGTCCAATCCGGAGGCTCCTCCGGTTCAAAAACTATTGGCTCCGGCTCTATATTAATCTCAACCGTCGCTAGGTTTGCAAGGGTTACCCTCGCCGGCGGAACTACATCCACCTGCACTGTATGCGTTCCCGCGCCCAGTCCGGTTAAGTTAAGACTCGCTGTTATCTCACCCAAAGTTAACGCGGCTATTGCTGACTCCCTGCCGCGCAAAGACAGCACTATGGGGCCGCCGCTTATAAATTCAAACGGCATAGCATATCCGCTGACCGTCAAATTGTCCAGCGGCATATAAAAATTCCTGGAAATCACCCGCTCCACCACTATAGTCGCAGCAGCCTCTGCCGGGGCACCATCCCTTAAACTAAGCCCCGTACCCGCCAAAGCTTGACGAATGTCAAAACGATACTCCTCATCTTGACTGGCCATAGTCAAATCCACATCGCCCAAATTAATAAAGCCCGTGGCCTCTATTTCCTCCGCACTGCCTATCACGGACACCGCAGGCGGGTCAATTACAATCTCCGTTGCCATAAAGCCGGGCATAGCCGTACCTATTGTGTTAACCCTCAGCGGAATATCCGCATAGGGGTAAATAGGCACACGCACCTGCACCTGCACCGCACTTAGGTTGATTGTATCTGTAATAATTTCCCTATTGCTGTTGAACACTACCAAAGGTTCAATACTTTCCACAGTCTCGTAAGCATCTCCGGCAAATACGCCAACCTCAACCCGTGCCGCCTGATCCAAAAGAGAGCGCGCTCCCGTCAGCTGCACCAAGCTGGTGGAAAGCACGGGCTGCCGCTGCACAAAGCCCTCCATAGGCGTACCCAGCACATCCACCTCTATGGGCATAGTCCTAACGCCGTGGCGGTCTAAGCTTAGCGTTACAAAATTAGGACGCGGAAGGCCGATCATGTAATCCTCGTGTATAAATAAATCGATATCCAACTGCACATCTACAGGGCCATCTGCCTCCAGCACCTGCTCAAAATTTATTGAGCTAAGGTCTACCGAAGCTTGGATGATGTTACTCCTATCTGCCTGAATCGCAACATGGGCACTCCTGGTCGCACGGATACTTACACTTACAAATTGATTGGTCAGGTTGTCGTTTAGGAGTACAATATCATTGGCCGCCAGCTGATCCCTGTTGAGTACGGTCAGCGGTATATGATTATATGCCTCAATTCCCGCCGGGTTGTTCACATTTATACCCACAAACCACAATATAAAAGCCAAGGCCAAGGCCAACAGCTTCCATTGGATATCCTTATAAAAAAAGGATGCTATTTTTAAGGCGCGATTTTTCGACTTTTCCATGGTATCAACCTTCGCTTTGTATCCTCTGCAATTTCAGCGCTAAGCAATTCCCTAAGCTTCCCCTCGGTCAAGTGCCTTTCCAACTTACCTGTAGATGCGGCAGACACTGTCCCTGTCTCTTCCGAAACTACAATGACGAGTGCATCCGATACCTCACTTACGCCCAAAGCTGCACGGTGGCGGGTACCCAGCTCATGATCTATATCCTCCGCTGTAAGCGGCAGTATACAGGCCGCCGACACCACTCTGTTGTGACTTATGATCATGGCCCCATCATGTAGGGGAGTCAGCGGTGCAAAAATATTCATAATCAACTGCCGGGTAATAGCGGAATCAATCGGTATGCCCGTAGCGGCTATGTCACTTAAGGAAACATTACGCTCCACGCAAATCAATGCGCCAATCCGCCGGGATGCCATAGTGATTACCGCACTGGCAATTTCGTCAATGCTTTGTGATGTTGCGCCGCTTTTCTTGGTATGCTCCACGGCAGAAAAATTTGAAAAACCCGCACCTACACCACGGCCCAACTGTTCAAGGGCTTTGCGCAGCTCCGGCTGAAACAATATTACGAGCGCAATAAGGCCCATGGCCAGCGCATTTTGCACCACCCAAATCACCGTAACCAAATCAAAAAGAAATGCCACCAGTGCAATAAGCACAACAATAACAATACCCTTAAGGAGCGCCCATGCGTGGGTTTGGCGTATCCAACGCAGGATATAATAAATGATGCCGCACAAAATAATAATGTCCAAGAGCTCGGTTGGCCCGATATCCGGCATATGCAGTGTGGTTAGTGATTCATATGCAAAAGTGAATGGGTTCAAGTGGCGTCATCCTCACCTGGCTGAGGGCGTATCCGCTTCACCACCCGTTTTGACTTCGTCAGCTGGATTTTGGGGACCACCCGGACATAATAATAGTTGTTGTCATCTTGAAATTGAACGGACTCCGCCCGCTGATAGTCCAGCACGGGATCAAACAGCCGTCCCACCTCCGCAAGCAGTCCGCAAAGCAGCGTCATCATAATGACTCCGGGTAGGGAAATATTTATTCCTACCACTAATCCAGCCATTATGTAGCTAAAAATCATGAGGGCGCATCCAAGCCCTATGGCAATCTCTTTGGCAAAGTCCATAGCAAGCCGGGATACCACATGGACCAGCACAATCACCAAGGCAAAAATAAATGCGGTAAATATCCAATCGCTGGTGTTTTGGATAGCATTAATCAGCGCGGAGTATACATCGCCAAAGACATCGGGCATTTCCGTAATGTTGAGATCCGCCGTTTGCGTTGTAAAGATTATCGTTTGTATCTCGGGAATAAAGATTGCGATAAAAACCCCGATAGCCACCGGTATTACTGCCGTTACGGAAAAGTAAAGCCCGGCCACCAGCGGTATCAGATAAGGTACACCAAAGCGGTATGCCAATATAGTGAATATAATTAGTATAGACTCTTTAGCTGCCATGCGTGCATAAAAAAGCAGAATACATAGCAAAAATACAAATATAACAGCCGCCACTTCGATGTTAGAAGAATATTGGATAGTTATGTCCACAATCATAATTAAATATGACACCGAAAGCGGCAAAACCACAAAAGCGATACCCAAAAGCATGGTCAGCGGAAAGCGGTTGTAGTATCCGGCCAATTCCGGCCGGATAAAACCGATATCGTGGATAAGGGAAAAGATATACACCCCAAGCAAAAACTTTGCGATGACTGTTATCCCGGGTTCAAATTTTTTGTAGTATCTGACGATGCTTTCTCTTACTATTAATAGTGCCTCCATATATTGAGCGGAGACCTCCTCTCAGGTCGTTCCTTATCTTGGCCTACGGCGTCTCGCTTCCCCAGCCCCATAAACGAGGTTACCTTCCGGGTCATCCGATTCCGCTTCACGCACTTTTGCCTTTTCGTCCGGGATGCGTTCCAGCCTCTTCATTGTGGCGATATAGCGTTCCATACGCTTTTGTACAACGTGGTATTGATGTGTTCCTTGTATGGTGCCCACCAGGGTATAGAAGGCCATCATCGCCAGCAGAAACAAAACCGATTCCGTTACGCTCTGCTGGATATCCATCTCCTGAATATCCACCCCGTAGACAAATATCTGGTGAAGCCAATAAAGCCCAAGGAGAAATACGGCACCGACGGCTACACACAGGCGTGTCCACATATTTTTACGGTAGATGTAATCTCTGCGAAAGTATGCGAAAACTGCCCTGTCGGATTCGCCATAGCGTTTATCATAGATTGCCATGCGGGCCATTAGGACAATTTTGGTCTTGTTTATCACCGGCACCGGCTCCTTTCCATATAAATTCACTGATCCGTAGTCACTTCCATTATAAACCTTTACGCGGAATAAATCTAGGGTATAATGTCCTTAAACCAAAGGAGGACAGATATGAATAATCGCAGTTGCATAATCGTACTGGACAGTGTGGGCATAGGTGCGCTGCCGGATGCGGCTGAGTTTGGGGACTCAGGAGCGCATACTTTAGGAAATATACTCAAAAAGAGAGGACGCTTGCATTTACCTAATTTATATGAAATGGGCTTAGGTAACATAAAAAACAGCGAGCTTCCACCAGTTGCTAAGCCCACCGCTGCCTACGGCCGCATGGCACAAAAAACAAAGGCCAAAGATACAACGAGCGGTCATTGGGAACTTGCCGGGCTGATAATGGATACACCGTTTAAAACTTTCCCGGACGGCTTCTCAAGAGAATTTTTAGACGATTGGGTACGCCTTGCACATATCAAAGGTTATTTAGGTAACAAAGCTGCCTCCGGTACGGAAATCATAAAAGAGCTGGGCGAGGAACACATGAAGACCGCTAAGCCGATAATCTATACCTCTGCGGATTCTGTATTCCAAGTAGCCGCTCATGAGGAAATTATCCCGATTGATGACCAGTACCGCATATGCCGGCTTGCCCGTGACTTACTGGATCGCTTTGCGCTTGACGACTACAGTGTAGGCCGTGTAATCGCACGCCCCTTTATCGGCCGGCCCGGAGATTTTAAGCGGTCCAAAAACCGCAAGGATTACGCTGTGGAGCCCATCTCCGACACCATCTTGGACGGTTTGGTTGCAAAAGGTATAAACGTCCTGGGTATCGGAAAGATCGAAGACATCTTCTGCAACCGCGGTATTACACATGTTAACCATACTACAAACAATCCAGACGGGATTGATGCAACGATAGCTGCATTAAAAGCGAAAGATGAGGATGTAGGACTGATTTTTACCAACTTAGTAGATTTTGATATGCTATACGGCCATCGTAATGATGCGGAGGGCTATGCCGCCGCCTTGGAATATTTTGATACACGCCTGCCGGAGATCGTAGATGCGCTGCAGCCAGGGGATTTACTTTTTATTACAGCAGATCACGGATGTGACCCCACTACATCCTCTACGGATCATAGCAGGGAGTATGTACCGGTGCTGGTTTACGGAACGGATGCCGGTACCGGTGATTTGGGGACCAGGGAAACCTTTGCGGATTTGGGAGCCACAGTTTATACCATATTAAGCGGCGGTGAATGGCCCGTAGGAGTACGGATGTTTTAATAGGTGCATCACATATAGACAGGAGTCCTTTTTAATGAAATTTAAATCTAAATTTAGACTTCTACTTACAGGCTACCTTAGATTATTACGAACCGTTTTTCTGTATTTTATTATACTAGTAATTTTTCCACCCAGAGTTTCAACAGAATTGGTCGATTACTATATTTACAGGATTGGAATACCATTCATTAACGCAATCACTTTTTACACTGAAGCAGAAGTTCAAAGCAGTTGGGATTTATTTTTTCATGGTAACCAGGGTGTATCTGTAAGTGTATTGCCCTTTTTGTTGAATTTTCTTATAGTCTACATCATCGTTGAATTAATATCTGAGTATATTTACAAGAAGCGATTCAAGAAAATTGACATCAATGTCTAAAGATGCGGCTAATGGCTGCAGGAAATGGAGAAGGGACTGTCTCACTAATCCGGCCTGGTGAGACAGCCCTTCATATTTTTCTATATGAAAGGATAATCCATGGATGAAGTTAATATTTTAAAGAAATTTAAAATAATTGGTTGCGTGATTTATTTGTTAATCATTGCCATATTTATGACATTTACAATCCTTCAGTATTTAGACAGACGCGAACTCTTTAACATTACTATTATTATGGAGAAGTATCAGTATGTAGATAGAATTGTAATAACTTGGGATTCCGAACAAATTGAAATAACTAGTGAGAAATACAATTTTAGAGAAGTAAAAAACTTGCTGTATCCCTTTTACACAGGTAGAATAGGCGTACCCAGAAGTACAAAGATGACTCTGCAAATTCAATCCTACAAGCAAGATGCTGAAATAATATACTATGTTGGCGATGAAAAATTATTTGCAGTCAATGTGTTTAATTTTGAAAGTCCTCCGTTTTCAGAAAACAGTATTTTTGTTCGAAATATATTCATGATGAATAATTATTTCAGCGTAATATTCATTAATAATGGTAATTTTTTGGGTAGCTTTAGCTTTGATGACTTTGATATACAAACCCTATGAAATGAGATTGATGCGATCGTTTGCCGTGGGTTTTCAAACTATCGGTAACACAATTGACACAATAAAAATTATCTGCTACAGTAAACGAATATTACTAAATGATTACATTAACTGATTAAGCGAGGTGTAGGGCCGTGCCCTCAGACAGACTCCTTGAAATAACAAATTTACGCATATCTTTTAGGGTAGATGGTCAGTACTATGCAGCCGTTGACGGCGTTGACATTTATATCAACAAAAACGAAGTCTTTGCCATTGTTGGGGAATCCGGCTGCGGCAAAAGTGCCATGGCTCTGTCAATACCTCGTCTGCACAATACAAACTATACGCAGGTCAGCGGCCAAATTCTTTTTCATGGAGACGATATTTTGTCATTGGATGATGCCAAGCTGAATGCCATACGCGGCGGTGGTATAGGCATGATCTTTCAGGACGCTTTAAGCGCACTCAATCCTCTGCACCGCATCGGCGCCCAAATAGAAGAGTGCCTCACATATCATACAAATTTAGATGCATCTGGTAAAAAAGAGACAGCCTTGTCCTTACTGCACAGCGTAGGCATGTCCGATCCGGAACTTACATACACCCAATTCCCTCACGAGCTGTCCGGCGGTATGCGCCAGCGCGCCATGATCGCCACAGCCATAGCCGCCAAGCCGGATTTGCTTATCGCCGACGAACCTACAACAGCATTGGATGTTACCATCCAAGCGCAAATTTTAGACCTGCTTAAAAAGCTGCAAGCCGAAACAAAATCCAGTATGATACTTATCACACACGACTTGGGTGTGGTAGCCGAAACGGCAGATAGGGTAGCGGTAATGTATGCCGGGCAAGTTGTTGAAACTGCCTCCGTGGCACAGCTATTTGCCAATCCCAAGCATCCGTACACCCGCTCCTTACTGGACTCGATACCCGGTGCGTATGGGGATGAAAAGCGGCTGCATACGATCAGGGGGATGGTACCCAGCTTGCAAGAACTTCCCCGTAAAGGCTGCCGTTTTTCCGAGCGTATACCTTGGATACCCATGCATGCTCACGAGGAATCCCCCAAATATCATGAGGCAGCACCTGATCATTTTGTGTTATGCAGCTGCTATAAAACTTTCACATTTGAGGATGGACACTGATATGGCACTGTTAGAGGTAAAAGATTTGCGGATCCATTATCCTGTCAGAGGCGGCATATTGGGCCGTACGGTAGGCTGGGTAAAAGCCGTGGACGGTGTCAGCTTTACTGTAGAAGCAAGGCAGACCATTGGCCTTGTAGGAGAGTCGGGCAGCGGAAAAAGCACTACGGGTAAGGCGATTTTAGGACTTGCCGGGATCACCGGAGGAAGTATATTATTTGAAGGTCAGGACATCACTCGTTCCGTTAAAAAAAACCGCTCGCCTTACCGGAAAAGCGTACAAATGATATTCCAAGATGTATATTCATCCCTCAATCCCAGAAAGCGGGTGCTGGATATCGTTGCGGAACCCTTGCGAAATTTTGAAAAGTTAAGTAAAGCCGAAGAGCGCAAACGGGTGGATGAGCTTTTGGCAATCGTCGGCTTATCTCCGGAAAGTGCCTCCAAGTATCCTTTTGAATTTTCTGGCGGGCAAAGGCAGCGTATCGGTGTAGCCCGCGCCATCGCCTTAAAGCCAAAACTGATCGTAGCGGATGAGCCTGTGTCGGCCTTGGATTTGTCCGTACAGGCACAAGTATTAAACTTCCTAAAAGACATACAAGAAGAGATGGGGCTGGCCTTCCTCTTTATCAGTCACGACCTTGGGGTAGTACGGCATATGTGTGAATATTTGGCTATTATGCACAATTCCCGCTTTGTAGAATTTGGTACAAGACATGACATTTATGACAACCCGTCACATATATATACCAGGCGCTTGATTGCCGCCATACCCGACATAGATCCTTCAAAGCGGGCAGAAAATGTCAGCCGCCGTGCAGATATCGCAAAAGAGTATGAAAATCAGCGTTCTGTCTATTATAAAAACGGCTCCGAGGTATACGATCTTAAGAGAATCAGCGACACGCACTTTGTCGCCTTGCCGTAGGGTAGGGGATATATTATGTGGAAGACAATCATCAGAAGGTTTTTAATATTGATACCTCAATTATTTGTTCTTAGTCTGCTTATTTTCTTACTTGCGCAGCTGATGCCAGGGGACGGACTAAGAGGTATGGTAGGCCCCGGCATGACACAGGAGCGCATACAGGAGCTGCGGGAGATCCATGGTTTGGATGACCCTTGGTATATCCAATATGTAAGATGGATGGGCGGCATCTTACGGGAAGGAGACTTTGGCCGCTCTTTAAGCCATATGCGCCCCGTGACCGACATCATTGGCGAAAGGATGATGAATACGGTCCGCCTTTCCCTGCTCACTACATTTTTTACTTATCTTATTGCCATCCCTTTGGGCGTAATCGCCGCAAAATATAAAGGCACCAAAGTTGACAGAAGCATTATGGTTTATACTTTTGTCGCGCTTTCTATGCCCACCGTTGTATTTTCTCTTATCAATCTTCTGATATTCAGTTTCAGAGGCGGTTGGTTCCCCTGGACCGGAAGCGTGGATGCTACCCTGACCATCGGTACTTTTGCATATTTCATGAGCCGGCTGCATCATTTGATCTTACCTGCGATTACCCTTGCACTGCTTAGCACCGTGGCTATTATTTATTTTTTGCGGAGCGAGATCATTGACTTTGAGAGTTCGGATTTTGTTACTACCGCCAGAAGCAAAGGTGTCCCCGAGGGAAGGATTTATACGCATCATATCATGCGTAATGCGCTTATTCCCATTGCCGGACACACCGGGACTATGATTATCTTGCTCTTTTCCGGCTCTATTTTTATTGAGCGCATATTCAGTTACCCGGGTATGGGGCAGTTATTTTTTGACTCTATTGTTGCTCGGGATTTTCCTGTAGCAAACACGCTCATTATGTTTTATGCCATCATTACCGCCGTAGCCATGTTGCTGGCAGACATCATTATTTCAGTCATTGACCCGCGTATACGAATTAAATAAATTTTGATTAATTTTTAATGAGGCGATAGAATGGTAACCAGTGTTTGGAAAATCATGTGGAGAGAAATCCGTTTCGATAAGCTTGCTTTGACCGGTTTAGTACTGTTTGCCGTTGCGGTGGCCGTAGTATTTATCTGGGCGGTAACCATTGATCAAGATGCGGCTACGATGGTGCGCCTGGGCAGTATCAACCAGCCTCCTTCAGCTCAATATTTACTGGGTACCGACCCTGGCGGCAGGGATATGCTCCCCATGCTTATACTAAGCGCCCGAAACTCACTCATCGTTACATTTATAGTTACGCTCTCCGGAGCCGGCATAGGTATATTGTTTGGACTTTTTGCCGGTTTTTACGGCGGCCATGTGGATAATATCCTGATGCGTTTATTGGATTTTTTTGAAATGATACCACCCATCATGCTCATTATAGTCCTTGTATCGTTAATACCAAACTATACGGCCGTTCATTTCGCACTGATTTTGGTTTTAATATGGTCATGGCAAGGTACTGCCCGGCTTATCCGGGCCAAGGGCCTTCAGCAAGGGACCTTGGATTATGTCTCCGCTTCCAAAACCCTCGGCACCCCCAATATTGTAATCATCTTCAGGGAAGTAGCTCCCAATCTCGTTTCAATTATCGTAAGCAATTTTACCATTAACCTTGCCGCCAATATGGGTATCGAAACAGGCCTTACCTTTTTGGGCTTTGGTCTGCCTTTTGCTACACCCAGTTTGGGGGCGCTTGTCTTTCATGCGGCTACCCCGGCACATTTGACCGGCCGCTTATGGTTGTGGTTACCTGCGGCATTATTCATCATTATTATGATGTTGTGTGTAAATTTTGTCGGCCAAGCGCTTAACCGCGCTGCCGACGCAAAGAAGCGAACTGTCTAAGTATCTGCCCGACTGTAGGCATAAATTAAGGAGGAAAACGAACGTGAAAAAAATCTTACTTTGTACCCTGCTTGTAACACTTGTCACTTTTGTAATGGCCGGCTGCGGAACCCATGACGGCGCACCGGCGGTGGATGAGCCGCATGCCGCTGATGATGCCCCGGCGCCTGCCGAGGTTGTAGATGTGGCAGAAGCCGCTGTGGAAGCCCATGCGGCGGCAACACACCCGCTTGAGGCTATGGATGCCGTTTTAGCAATGTTTCCGATGTATATTGACACGGGGCTGCCGCATGTGGAGGGTACCACCTTCCGATTTGCAATCACTTCTGACACACCTTGGTCCGGGTTATTTGGCGGCGGCATATTCCATACCTCGGTCATTGAAGACAATATCCGGAGTCTTTTTGCCGGTGATTTTGCCGCTTCCGGGTCAATTTTTTCCGTCACACCCGATTGGCAGTTTGGCCAAGATGGTATTGCAAACTGGTCACAGGATCTTTCCGCCAATACAATGACCATCCACTTGCAAGAGGATGTCTACTGGCATGACGGCGTGCCGCTTACTTTGGATGATCTTGTTTTTGCCATTGAGGTTATTGCTCATCCCGACTACACCGGCCCCAGGCGTACACCGCCTACTACCCAGCTTGTCGGCTTTGAAGAGTTTGGCGCAGGCGATGCAGATACCATCTCCGGTTTGACGCTTTCCAACGACAATCGTACATTGATCATGAATTTTACCGAGATGAGTCCATCTATGGTATATGCCGGATCTCTTCATACTGTCCCAATGCCAAGGCATGCTTTTGAAGGCATCCCCGTGGCAGAAATGCCGGAGAGCGATGCGGTACTCGTTAACCCAATCGGCTGGGGGCCGTTTATTGTTCAAAATGTCGTCGCCGGGGAAGCCGTGCATCTTGTAAGAAATGAAAATTTTGTACGGGGCGTTCCCCTGATTGAAGAAATTGTGATTGAGCGAATCACTACCGAAGTGGCCCCCATCGCTATGGAAACAGGCGCTTATGATATTGTAGAGTTCCCTGTTATTTACTTTGGTGATCATCAAAACCCTACCAACTTTACTTTTTCCGGCCAGCTCATAGGCGATTACAACTATATCTCCTTCCGGGTAGGCCATTGGGATTTTGATAACAATGTCAATGTTTTTGACACTACAAGAACGATGTCCAACACAAACCTGCGCAGGGCCATGGCCTACGCGGCAGATGAAGAATCCCTGGCCAATACCATTTTCCACGGGCTGCGCTTTCCCGCTGCCACCAATGCCCCCGCTCATCACAGAGGCTTACATGACCATACCGTACCCGGTTTTCCGTTTAGCCCCCAAAGAGCCATGGAACTGCTGGACGAGGCCGGGTTTATCGATACCACCGGCGATGGATTTAGGGATGATCCAAACGGCGACCCGCTGACCATTATTTGGGCTTTCCCCACACAGCCTATGGAAGAGATTATCATCGCCCACTATATCCAAAACTGGGCATCAGTTGGCCTTAGGGTAGAACTTTGGCAGGGACGCACCCACGATATCTTTTATCTTTGGGATGTCTTGGACTATGATGATGATGATGATGAAATTGACATATATATGGGAGCCTGGTCTCCCGCAGCCGACCCAAGCCCTGTTGGTTCCTGGGGGCATATCATATGGAATGCTTCCCGCTATACCAGTGCAGGATATGATGCCATATTAGACAGGATGGGGACCCCTGCGGCTTTTGATCCGGATTATATGCGGCAGGTTTTCAGCGACTGGCAGTGGTATTGGTACCACAATATGCCTTACTACCCCACTATGTGGCGCATGAACCTTTGGGCAGCTAACAATAGAGTGACTCGCTGGGATAACAGGGTAGGCATCCCTCCGCAGGAGTTTGGATGGCACTTGATAGGCCTTAGCGCACCGGAGCCGTACAGCAGCTGATAACCGGTGTAAAGAAGCTGTCTTCTAAGAACAATAATGCGCTGTGCGCATTTTGTTACTCCAATCTTTTTGCTAGGAAAGGGTCCTGTTTCCTATGTAAAAATAAAACAAGAAGGTATCCTTTATGAAGCATAAAACGACGATGCAAGACATAGCCAACCAACTAAACATAACCAAAGTAACTGTCTCCAAGGCGCTTAACAACAAGCCCGGTGTTAGCGAGTCTTTGCGAAACCGCATCGTCGAAACCGCATCGGATATGGGTTATGTAATCCATAAATCGTCAAATACAAAAAAAACCTTTGCCTTTATTGTGCCAAAGCGTTTTTTTTTGGAAACGGAAAAATTTTATAATGTAATCTTTTACTACCTCAACAGGCTTTGCATTGAAAAAGGCTATCAGCTTACACCTATTGTACTCAGCCAAAAGGATGAGGAAGCGGGTATTACGCTACCCGCTTCTGTCAATGGTGTTTATTTGGCAGGTGAACTGTCCGATCCTTGCATCCAATCTTTTTGCAGGGCCGAACCGCCCATCGTTGCCATAGATTTTTACAAAACATACCCGGATCTCAATTGTGTACTCGTCGAAAACTTTTACCTGGGCTATTATGCGACCCACTATCTCATCGAAAAAGGTCACCGCCATATCGGCTTTGTTGGGAACATCAACCAAACCAGCAGTATCAACGACCGCTATTTCGGCTATCTTAAAGCCCTTCAAAACTTAGGTATAAAGCAAAAAGACGAATGGATCATCGCAAACAATGACCCAAAAACCGGCCTGTATGAAATTGATATCCCTTTCCCAAACCCACTGCCGACAGCCTTTGTATGCCACTGCGATATGGCGGCCTATTTTTTAATGAACAGCCTAAAAAAACTTGGAAAATCCGTACCGCAAGACGTCTCTCTCATTAGTTTTGATAATACCGATTTAAGTCAAAGTATTAGTCCAAAGCTTACCAGCATGGATATAGATAAAAAAGAAATAGCGGAGACGTCCTTTCGCGTAATGGAAAAAATCATCCGAGGCGAACAGGGCCGTCACCGCTATTATATATCTTCATGCTTAGCCGAGCGCGACTCCGTCAATGAGTTTACCGGCTGTTATTAAACTGCGTCCTAAACGCTTCCACCAAATCATCAACACCGGCGGCACGCAGCAAAGTTAAAGCATCGTCAATATAGGAATCATAGTCCCGCACCCCTGTGATAATCGGAGCAATAACCGCAGATATCTGGGTCTGCACATCGACCATTTGAGTCTGTACCGGGGATGCATCAAAGGTAAACATGGCCGCTATACCATCTATCGCATTTTCATTCCGGACAAACAAAGCTTCATTGGTAACGGCCGGCGCTGTGGTACCCGGGCGTATAAATGCAAGGTTGCCGATCATCCAGTCCGCAAAAAAGTATAGCTCCTCATTGATGATCGGATTGATGATTGCCTCCCGGTTGTGCGGCGGCAATGCAATAAAATCTATGCCCTCGCGGCCGTATAGGAATAGATCGTAGTTATCTTGGTTTGCATACAGCCAGTTTACAAATTTAACAGCAGACTCCGGATTTTGGCTGGTCAGCGGTACTGCGTTCATATTACGTGCGCCGTATGGGCGCAGCCTTGGCCGCTCCGGTGTAAAATCCAGCCAAATGAAGTCATCTACCGTGATGTCCGGAAATTCGT
>Ga0131853_10016013_pt1 | contig 13695 bp, 4 predicted proteins | sample TergutLab28metaG_FD_92764 | JGI IMG/M metagenome (GOLD analysis project Ga0131853, IMG submission 92764) | Labiotermes labralis P1 segment gut microbial communities from Petit-Saut dam, French Guiana - Lab288 P1 (version 2) (version 2) | ecosystem: Host-associated > Arthropoda: Insects >... | reverse complement strand
GTCGCAAGCTCCTGAAGATGGACGTATTAACGTCTGAAACATGTTGAGCAGTAGATAATAAAGCAAGTGTCATCTAGTTGGTCAACCTTTATTCAGATATCAAGATGATGCACGGTCCAATACCCATAAGTATATAGGTTTCTATACGTAACAGAAAACAACTCGTACATGACGCAACTTATATCGTCAACAAATGAACGAATGAGCTAGTATTGCATCATGCCCGACCTTGACATCGTAAATATTTCTTTTCTTTTGTTACACGTTGCTTCAACTGTTCAAACCGCCTTTGTGGCGCTACTGAATGCATGACGCATAACTGCTGTAAATGCACTTGTTTATGCTGGTGGAAAACATGGCTTCGTACTAAACACGAAGAATACAGCTTGAGGACGTGTAAGAACATGGTGGTGGGGAGAATATTGGGACATAGTACGTTGGAAATAGGACTGAAGAAAGTTACATAAAGAGAGGCTTCATAATTTGTTCTTCTGCAGATAATGTGACTGTTATAAGACAAGCAGAATAGGGCAGCTGAGTACGTAGGACGCATGGGAGAGATTGACGGTCCATGCAGGTTTAGATCGGTAACCCGGAAGGGACGAGACCACTTCGGAGACTCAGATGATATTAACATGGATCTTGGACGGAAGGGGTGTTAAAGTTGTGGAGTGCGTCAGCTGGCTCGTGGTAAGGTCCAGTGGTGGGATTGTGTGAATACTATGGCAAATGCTAGAGTGCCATATATGTAGGGAATTTCTTGACCATCTGTGTAACTTTCAGCTTTTCTTTGGGGTACTATACCACGGGGGTATAACTCACCAGTCCCTTTCCTGGCTGTGTGTCGTGTTTTATTACATAAAACACACGAAACCCCCGCTTCAGTGACGATTTTACTGACTATATATACGATTGAAAAAAAATTGTGATGAGTCGGAATACGTACTTGTGTCCATAAACTCATTTGATGCACACTTTATGGCAGGACTTCGATTTTCGGGAGTAACGCGTCTTGTTCTCTTCGCCACTGCATCGAAACCGAATCTGGGCTAACCCGGCCTGCTGTTCGGTTCTCTTCCTGACAGTAAAGCGGCCAGAGTGTGTTGCTAGTTACTCTATCTGGTGCCTGCCGTAAGATTAGGTCTACTTGTGGAAGTTTTCACTGTCTTAAGTTGGTATCGGTGCGGCAGGGGCAACGTTACGTATTGTTTGAAGGTTTTAGGTCGAATGTTTCCAAGTTGCTGCTTTCTTGTGAGCATTTGCCGTCATGGAATTATAGACGTGTGATTAAGCTGGGCACAGGTTTGCCTGCCCCAGAGATGTGTGTTGTGATTACGTCTGTGACTTACGCGTGAGCCGTAATGTCCCGGACATTAACAGACGAACGGAACTTTCTCCGCTATGAATGGACACAAAGAAGGTCAGTGGGAACACTGTCCAAATGCCGTCGGACAGGTAAGGTTACCAGAAGTGACCTTCTGCGCGTGGGAAAAAGAGATAAGTATAGTGTTTCATTGGTAATGGAGAAGTGATCACGCACGGTCAGCGGGTTTTGTCATTCCTCATGTTCAGCCTCTGTAACTCTCCCCCTATTTGATAACTTAGCACGTTGCACATCTTTACTTATACAGTTAGGCCTACCAAGAACGGCATTTAATGCTCGAAAATTCCGATACATTTTCGAAACTAGGCAGTCTAATAAGCTGGTTTAATAACTTAGTGCCTTATAGCAGAGTCCCTCATGAAGTTGCTCGTCTAGTCAAGAAGATCTCAGTTTGTATGGAAACCGGCGGCACGTGACCACGTTGAAGAGTATCCACTGGTGAACTATCCGAGTCACATTAATCCAGTTCGTGTAATTACACCAGTTCCTTTAATATTCATTTAAGCCAACTTACAGAGACGTTTTACATTCCAAGTTCTAAATCGCATCCCCGTTTTATTTTGGTTTGAATCGTTTATTCCAAAGAATGCGTGAAGTCCGAAACACGGTGCAACATTTCATTACGTTTAAAACTTTTGTTAGGCCGAGGGATTGTTACCGAACCCTCTCAACCCCGAGATGGATGATCAACCCTTGCTTACAGTCCGGAAAGAGTACCCCAACTTTAGTGATAGCTGCCTAGAGTCTTACAGGATACCATCGTATCTGCTGTTAGGCCTGTATAAAAACCACTGATTAAGTGGCCTCGAATATACAACAAAAGAAGTAACCTGATAGTGATAATTAATTTAAAGAGCAGAGTTGTTCGGTAGGAACTTTGCAGTGCATCTTCTTCCTTATTGTGCAGTGTGAAGATTCATCTTTCTGCGGTAATTGAAATGGGGGAAAAAATTATTATGCTTTGCCAACATGAAAATTTATTGTCGTAATATAACAGTGTTGCCCGAATAGTTATCTGTAAGCGATGTGAGGTGCATGATGAACATGTTACGTGAAATAACTTTTACAACGTAATGAAGCTGACCGACTATGCCGGCCTTCTCCCAGACTTTTCAGCGATTCTCTTTCAACCGCCCAAGTACGTAGCATCGATTGAGATGAGAAGATGGTCAGAAGTTGCGGGTGATACGGTTCTGGAATGAGATGAGATGAGTGTGACCCATTTGGAGGTATAACAGAAGACCCCTGTATCGATCCTGTTGCCATTAATTTAGAAATATAAAATTAAAAATATTCCTGCTGCAAAATGGCAGCCATTCACCTGATACAGAAGTATAACCTACTGCAGACGTGCTGTCAAATGAAACATACCCCACTTACGTCAGGGCCAGTTTCCAACAATATTCGCTTATAGATTTGTATATTTGTATATTTTCTTTTTTGAATAGGGGTCTGGAAAACAAGAGACTCCAAACTAAGTGACAACAAGCTTTTCCTGCATCTGATATACTCATATGATTTTTGATAGGCTGCTGTTGTTTTCACATATCTCATGCTTGCTCACTCTAGAAGAATGGATTAGCCGTCTTTATGTTATGAATCATTTCCTTCTTTTCTGGTGTCATGCGAGTTCATTGCATTCATATCTTTGTTTTGTGGTCCTTCTTGCGCCAGGAGAAAGTGCCTTCGAGGAAGGGCAGTTTACATGGTGTTATAAAAGATCATTGCGCAGTGAACGAGCAAACGTTCACGCTTTCAGGATATGCCGCACCACCTGACTCCTAAATTAATGTCAGCCAATTCGGCGCAAGAGAAAGTGCCCAGGGACTAGGACAGGATGTTTTGTTTGTGTTTGTTTGTGTGTGTGTGTGGGGGGGGGTGGAGATGAGTATGTGTGTGTCATGATTACTCACCACTTTAAAAAATTAGTTGCAATATTAGGCAAATTAAAAACATTTCTAATCTTAGTTGGGCGTGTGGCCGTACGTTTTATTTGTGCCTAATTGAACGTGTACCTTGCCAATCGTTTGACGGATTTTGATGATACGCACTCCGTGTGTTGAACTTGTGTCATATGAGTATACATTGAAGAGTGTGTGCTTTGTTCACTGTAATGTGAGAGCTAGCCTGCCTTTTTGTGGCGCTGCGGCCCAACTCGGGCCATGGTCTCCTCACTCACGAGGTTTCTAGATCACACACAACGACGCACCACAGTCAGTAGGACTCCTCTGGACGAGTGATCAGCTCGTCGCAGAGACCTCTACCTGGTCGCACAACACTCACAACAGAATCCCGCCCCCGGCGGGATTCGAACCCACAATCTCAGCAGGCGAGCGGCCGCAGACCTACGCCTTAGACCGTGCGGCCACTGGGACCGGCAGCCTGCTCTATTGGTAGTCCTAAATGAACTTCACGTGCTTCTGTCTGAAATCCATGACAGACCTCTATGAAACTACATGCGGCACATCTTTTGCAGCAGCATTACGAGGTGTGAGTTTTATTTACTTTCCTTCCTCTTAAGACTCGTATTACTTTCGGACGTAAGTGCACTCTTTGGCTGTCTTCACAGGTATTCACCAGAGAGAGTTTTCTTCGTTAAAAGTTTTACGATATGTAACATATGTCTTGTAGACGTACATTGTGTGCGTTAAGTTTAGTGAGTGTCAAGAAAACGACGACACAAACCATGAAGTGTGGGCATTCGGAAGTTATGCTCAACGTTATGCTATTGTGCTGCCATGTAAGTTTGGTTGTTCAGGAGTACGACTTTGACCTTGGCAGTGGTCGCACAGGGGGAAATCAGACTGCTAGATGTTTGTGGTCAGTAGCCGATGTATTCCAAATAAGAAAACATTTGGCTGAAGGTCGGGCGTGTCTTGTGAGTGCGAGTTAATTCCGTTATTTTCCGTAGCGATCTGTCTGGTTAGAGCTGCACGTTTATTTACCTTTATGGCTGGTAAACTGAACTCTAACACATGGCGATAAATGGAGAGTGATAGAGACTTATGTTCTCAAATGATCTGTACGTTTTCTCTGCAACTTTCCTTGGAAGATATCGCAGTCAAGGTCAGACATCTACTTCTGAGAAGACAACAGTAACAGTTGTCCACTAGGCTTTCTTATCATTTCAACGTAGGTGCTGTTCATAAACGAACTGTGCTTTTAACCTTTACCCCAGGCTTTTTTTTTTATATATATATATTTTAAAGATTTGCAACCGTAGATGAAGAAAAAGTAGCAATCAGTTTTCTTGTTAATATTTGGTATACACACAGTGCTAAAAATTATGTATCGTTTATCGTTACCACCACCACGGTCATCATCATCATTGTCACGACGTCACTGACGACTCTTCTCGTCAGAGAATTGGTCACGCTGGCTCTTTAAGGCAATGAGCGTTTTCTTCGCTGACGTACGTGTTCACCGATTTTCTTAAGTGTTGGATATAGTCCTTTTAATTTTTGTGGTAATTAAGTAGTACACTTATTTGCGAGAGAGATCCCGTTCGGGTTCCAGTTATTTTAAGTGTCGAAATTATTCGGGGAATGGTCCATACAGTGGTTTGGGGTACCTATTGTGCTATGTGTTACTGTGACTACCATCTGTACTGTAGGTCTGTGTAGCTATAGCAGAAGTCCCAATGTTTGAACAGTCTGGTTTTCCTCTTCATCTCGATATAGATGGAGCCTTACTAGCGTGAGATTTAAGGCATCACAAGTTTACTAAAAGCAGAAATAATTACACGGAAACCAACAGATTGAGGCGACTATGATTGTGATTATGGTGATGATAATCATCATCATCAAAATTATTGTATTAAAAGTGGTGATACTAAGTCCGGAATTAGAGGTGATAACGCAAATGATGAAGAAATCGAGGTGTGCAATAGATAATGCAGAGGCAAAAAAATAATTTGTTTAAGGGATGGCTTCGCCCGACATAATGGAGAAAAAAATGCTGTCGCCCTGATAGAGAACGCGCCGTCACAATAGAATTTCGCATATTCTAGGTATCGTGTGATGAGCGGAGAGACTGCAGATACCGATATGAGCGATTTATCTGGCCATTATACTCACCATGGTAAATAATATCGTTTCAGCGCCAGGCATTTATTCGTGACGAAAATACTGGTCGGTATGAAACCCGAGAAATCTTCAGCCGTCATCACAGAGTTCTCGTTTGGACGCTGAGGTGAAGGAATTCGGTATCATTGACACTTTCACAGCGTGTTTCTGGAAGATGCTGTTTAATATTGTCCTCCCTCCTATACAGTATTCTCCTAACCCGCCTTTTCCAATGAAGTCTTGCATCAAATTAGGTATGTAGGCGCGTATAAATACCGGTCTTGTCCCCAGCATGGCACATACCTTACCCATCTCGTTCTTGATTTAATGACCCCAAGAGTAACACGTGAGCATTAATAATTATGAGGTTTCTCCTTTCCTTATTTTCTCCTTTCGCGTTAACACGTAGTTCTTCAACGTACAGTATCTTTGTTCTAGCTTCAGATGAGAGAGTCTGCCTTCTCGTCTTTGAAAAGGGCAGGTGAAAACATAGTTTTATATTTTTTTTATCATTACAATAGTCTACAAATGTTTCAGTTCACCACTTAGACAGTAAATCTACTCGCCGGACATTTCTCCACCAGAGAAATCGCGCCTGTGCATACTATTTTAGTTCATCCACACCAGACCGCTTACTTTCGCATAAGACGCCATGTATATACTTGTGTGTGTATAGGTATGAAACAAGCCTCTTTCTCGGTATGTTATGTAATGACGATACAAGGTTATATTTACTCTTCGACATTTGTGGAGAAACCAAAATGGGAATGGTAGTTAAATTAACGAATAAATTTAAAAAAATTCTTCCATTCACCTAACCATAATTTTTCACTCGATACCATGAACACATGATTGGATTAGTTGAAACATATACATGCGTAACACGTACGTACGTATGTTCGCTCTAGAACAGGCTACGAAGGCCAAGAGGGATAGTAGATGTACGACTGTACTCTTTCTTTAACCTCGGCGCTAGATGGGGTAGGTGGTCAACGCCACGCCCCGGCCGCTTTGCCCCCGAGAAAGACCCGGCACCCATTGTACATTAGGCTGGGTGGACCCCAGGGCCGGTCTGGACGGATGTGGAAAATCTCACCCCACACCGGAATTCGATCCTCGGATCGTTCAGCCCGTAGCGAATCGCTATACAATCGAAACAGGTAATGCAAGAATATGACGCATTATCATCATCTTTCTCCTCCTCCTCAAATGTACGGCATTCTGGAGTCATTTCAGCGTTTGTGAGATACTTCCCCATGCACGTCAAATTAAAATGGATTTTAATGGATTAAAATTATCTTTGATATAATGTATCTGTAATTAGACTCTTCCGTATATCTGTTACACTGCTGACTTATATTTGGGCAATTTATGTAAAATGGTCAGTTCACTGCACGCGTTATTGTGAATCTTATGTTACGTTATGTTTATTGGACCGTACATCATTGTAATAGTTGAAGAATAAAAGACCAACTTGATGTCACTTGTTATTTTATTTCACTTCTTATGTACTCAACATGTTTCGGACATTAATATATCAATTATCAGGAGCTTGCGACTGTGCTGTTGAATTGTCACATCGGTCGTTTTGTTCTCGGTTCGTTGTGTGTTGGAGATTTGGTGCGGTTGGGTTTGAGTAGTGTCCGTGTTGCAGGATTCATTTCCATCATCAGGAGCTTGCGACTGTGCTGTTGAATTACCACATGGGTCGTTTTGTTCTGTAAAGACGGAGGATTTAGCGTTAGTGAGTTCATTAGCCAGTAGTACTTTTGTTGCATCCCATAAACATATTCCACGTAGTGTTTCTGGTCCTCTGGAGCATGATTCCACCGCCAAGATGCGGCAATGTGAGTGAGATCGGAACTTGTTGAAGTTAAGATCTTTACGCTAGGTGCATTACCTGTTTGGTGTTGTGCTTTATTCAGCACGAAGTGTAACTGTTGTTGAATAAAGATAGACCAACTTGATGCCACTTGCTTTTTATTTCATTATTAATGCTCAGCATGTTTCGGATGTTAGTACATCCTTCCTCAGGAGCTTGCGACTTATTTGTTGAGTTATTTCATGGGTTGTATTGCTCTGGTTCGATGTGTGTTGGTGTTACGTTGTGGTTTGGCTGATGTGGTGTGGTATCCGTATGCAGGTTGAAGCACTGCTTCAACCTGCATCCGGATACCACACCACATCAGCCAAACCACAACGTAACACCAACACACATCGAACCAGAGCAATACAACCCTTGAAATAACTCAACAAATAGTCGCAAGCTCCTGAAGATGGATGTATTAACATCCGAAACATGTTGAGCATTAAATAATGAAATAAAAAAACAAGTGACATCAAGTTGGTCTCTCTTTATTCAACTATCAAGATGATGCACGGTCCAATAAACATAAGATTTGTAACTGTTGTGTTTATTTCGAAACGCTTGTGTCTTAATAAAATGATAGAAAGATCCGACTGTCTTGACATTTAAATTAGTATGATCCATACCCGTTCATGTGACAGTATCCGGTGGTGATGTCAGTTTTCCTTTAGTGCAGCCTTCATAAAGGGTGTCATGAGCTTGTCTGCAGTAGACATACAGATTTCAGCTGTCATCATGACGTATGTCATGTTATATTGACGTTAAAATTCTCCTTGTGAAATGAAGTTTCATGTTACTTTTCTCCCAAATTGAAGTTATATTGGTCATTAATTAGACCAGTTGTAGTTTATGGCTGTGAAACATGAGTCCTCAAAGAAAGTATTATACAAAAACTCTGTTTTCGAGAGGAAAATATTTGGGCCAACTGAGGGATCCAACGGTATTCGGAGAATTGAAACAAATAAGGAGTTGGATGAATTAATTAAACAACGGAACATAACAAATTATGTTAAAGCCCAACGATTGAGTTGGTTTGGGCACGCAAATAGAATGCCCGAAACTAGCATAGTGAAAAGAATACACAAACGGAAACAGTTCACGGGAAGACCAGCTGGAAGGCCCTAGTCTCGTTGGGAGGATGATGTCAGGAATGATCTGAAGACGATGAAGCTTATGAAGTGGGCAGAACAAGTACAGGACCGTCGTAAATGGAAGGATATTGTCGAGAAGGCCAAGACTCTATCAGAGTTGTAGCGCCATAGAAGAAGAAGAAGAAGAAGAAGTTACTTTTCTCCTTTGTGAGGTGTGACAATTTTCATTCCTCAGTAAGCTTATAAGTCAACTAACGCTTGGGTTACAGAACTTGACGCTTCCAGTACCCTGATACCAGAGTCCCGACCCTGAGCCGCCTTCATCTGCCTTTCTAACTTCACAACCGATTTTCGATCTTATTCCGTCCGTCTCTTTCTTTGTCTTTCTAGGTGACTTTTCCGTGACGCTTCCCCTTCAAAATTTACATTTACTTCCTGTGCCCCCCCTCCATTCCGCCACCAGCCCTCCCAGTCACATGCCCAGTCCTTTTTAGCCTGCCGGAGTTCACTGTCGCTGCAGTAGACTACAGGCTAAAGTGCGGAAGTTTCGAAATTATTTCTGTACTATGTACAGAAAATACACGTCAGTCGCTAACATTATGCCTCATAGATCCAAAAATTCCCTCTGCACTTCCCTGGCAAGCTCTTGTCGTTTAATTCGCCCGTAGGGCTCTGACAATGTTCCACGACTTAGTGAAATAACCTTCTTCTTCTTTAGGAGTTCGCCCATCGTCTTTCAGTGTTAAGTACCGCGTTTCGGAAGCCTGCTCTTCTTCCGTCTGCAGGTCAAGGAAATCCCATTAACCTGGTGGACCCCTTAGAAAGAGCCACTTTCACTCACGGGTGCACCGTGGTGCTTTTTTTACATTTCACCTGAAGACGGAAACAGTACCGGCTTCCGAAACGTCGTACTGAGTTAAAAAAAACAAGGCGATGGACAAAGTCCAAAAGAAAAAGTTCAGTTCAGTTGTCATTTATGTCCAGCTCTCAGAATATCGATCACGATCCGCACCCATTAAAACCATTTTATTATGAGCTGGGTGGAAAGAAGTGTGGGTAATAATTGGTGTATAACTCGACAGTGAAATGCATTTCCAAAATGTTTCTTTTAATTTTGTCATGAATGTCGTTCCCAGTTGCTAAACCTTACCCATATTGCATTTATTAATACCCTGAAATTATTTTTACACTAACACTTAGCCACAGTATGACTTCTTAACGTTGCACATTCACATATGTACTTTTATCTGCAATCACATATGAATTGTTTGCGTTATCCTGTAGCAGAATTTCCGCCGTTTTTTTGTGGTATATAAATCCCCCCCCCCCTCCAAGAAATTAATAGTGTCAGCCTAAACCAGCAAGCTTCGGCCTTTCAGTTCTAGACCATCTTCGTTCTCTGTCCCTTTCCTGATGGCACATCGTTCTTTAAGCCTTTTGGGAACTGGAATACATCAAATAATATATATTTAGCTGTACGAAGTCTGCGCCTCATGGGCGTCCCAACCTCAGAAGTCGGTTGCACTCCTGACATTCCCAGGAGGGAGGACCACGAAGTCCACAAGGACGTGTGGTGGAAGGGGGAAAAAAAGCTGTACGAAGTTTGCTAGACACTTCGTGCATTAATAGTCGCAGTTTAGTTATTGCGAATTGTCAGTGGAAGCCTGTTCTTTGCAGTAGCTTGTAACCCTTGAATTTTCGTTCTCTACCTCAATTAACAAACAGTAGCTAGTGCACGAATGTAACGGGGTCGCGCCAGCCCGTTCTGGCACCGTGCGTTGCTTCCTTGCTAAGTAGTCGCGTTTGGTGTACTGCGGCTGGCTCCCGTTCCTCAAGAGCCTAGTGATTGGTGTGAACGAAATTAGCAGTCCTCGTTCGGGCACTCAAGATTTTGAAGTAGGGCTGTCAAACAGTTTGTCCACAAAGCTTCATGATGTGTCCCACTCACGTATTGGTATTTTTAGGTGTGTTTGCAAAGTGGGGAAAGGCGACTATTAGGTTCGTGTCCATCCGTCTGCCCGCATGGAGAAACTCGGCTCCCACTGGACACATTTTCATTAAATTTGGTGTTTGCTTATTTTTTGAAAATCTGTCGAGAAAATTCGATTTTCATTAAAATCGGACAAGAATGACGTGTACTGGACGTGAAGACCGATATGCATTTTTGTTCATATCTCGCTTAATTTTTCTTAGAATGAGAAATATTTCAGACAGGAGTTTTATTATGAATAGCTTGTTTCTCGAAAATCGTGCCCTTTATGGGATAATGTGAAAAAATATTGTAGAGCTGGGCAGGCCACAGATGACAGTACGGCCCATGTGCGTTACATGCTGGATACCTAAGGCTACAAACACACTCATACTTCATCCACCTGCCTATGAAGATGGAACTGATAGAGGGTTCCGAAACGTCGGCTGTTAGAACTCAGACGCCGGGTAATTACCCAAAAGAAAACATATTACACACCCAGAATGTTTAATAGTTACTGCTTTTCCACTGCAACAGTAGTTGCACGAAGGCGCCTCATTGTTACGTTGTGCGTACATTGCCTGTCTTGTCGAAGTTTTAAAGTTTATTATTATTATTATTATTATTGTACGATGTGGATGTCTCTTGTCACAGGCCTTTTCTTCCTGGTACTTCTCTTGAACCAGCGGTGATCCCCACCGCTCAGCCTTCAAGCTTCACATTGCAGTACTTTCCATATTATGTATGATGTTCCAAGTATAGCTGTCTTTTGTAGTGAATCTATCGAATGTTTTCTGGTACAGTTTCCAAATTTTTCCTTAAGCTTCTCGTTACTATTCCAGTGGCTCCAGTTGTTACTGATATAATCGTACATTTCAGGTTCCACATTCGCTCTATCTCTATACATAAACTCTTGTATTTTAACTTCTTTTCCGCTTCCTTTTGCACAACATTCCTGTCTGCAGGTATTGCCACATCTATCAGTGTGCATGTTTTCTCTTTTTTGTTTTTAACTATTATATCTGGCCTATTTGCTGTAACTTCTCTCTTTGTGTGTACTGCTTGATTCCACAACACTGTGACATCTCCCTCTTCATACACTGGCTTGGACATGTGTGTGTACCATTTGTGTATTATTATTATTATTATTATTATTATTATTATTACACCCACGAAATAGGAAGCAATTAAATGCAAGGGTATTTTACCTCCTTGTGTTTTTCTGCATTAAAAATGTACAAATGAACGACGCGGTAATATGATATAAGTTGCGGCCCAAGATGTTAGGTTGGATTTTGGATTTGGCCCGCAAACTGTTTTGGGTATGACGGGTCTATTTTGAAGCTGTACGAAGCGAAGTAACTTCTGAATGATAACCACCTCACTGTTGCGTGGAGAACATAATTTTGGTGTGGCCCGTGCTCTGACATTTTCCTGTTCCGAAAGAAAGCGGGCCGTAACACTGCATGGACGATTTTCATCGTGTACAAGTAGAAATAAATGTGGACGAAAATTCTGCTTGGTTAATGGACGTTTTAACATGGCTCTGACCTTGGAATGTTCGCTTTCGTTCCATGTGTCAGAGTGTTAAACCCTCTCATTGTTGAACGTACGCTTCTTCAAGAGACGTGCTGGAACGATGTCGCAACCAATTGGTAACGACACAGTAACGGTTGCTCTATCTGAACCGATAAAACTTAGAGGCGAACTTTTGCCTTGATAACTTTAGCAATTTTATTATTATTATTATTATTATTAACTGCAATTGGGTTGTTACCCGATGGCAGTGGTTATTTTACATGTATACAAAATATGAAATCGGTTACTAATAAAATTAAGTCGGGAGGGCTACATGAGAAGCAGGTAGTGGCAACTTGGAATCTTGGGAACCATCTCAGCATTTGCTTGTAGACACAGCGAAACCAAGAAAAACCTGTGTCGAGGTGGCCGGTCGCAGGACCTTCCAAATACTGACTTCTAGCTAGCAGTCCGGCATCTAAAGTAAAAACAGCAATACACACATAGTATAGCAAATACACATAAGATGACAACAGTACACACAAGACAACTACAACAATACACGCAAGATAACTAACAACAATACACACAAGACATCTTAATATACACCATGTACAAACTCTTAAGCTTTAAAACAAAGGGCCTTGTTTTTCGTAAATTTTGTTTGTGCGCTTTATGCCTTAGAGGGGTATTAATCACTCGACCGCCACGTTTGGTTCGATTTCTGCGATTAGGGATTGAGTTAAGGTTTGTAGGCCTAATACTGAAACACCAAGCTAGAACCCAGGTGACCGCTTTCTTTCTATCTTTCTCTCTTTCTTATTTCTTTCTCTTTTAATCGAATGTTATCAAATCTGAAAAGTTATTCACAGCACAGTACTCTGTACATGACGTCAGTGTGTTTTTTTTTACCGAAGTGATGTATTCTTAATTGCACCGCTCTTCGATGTGTGTAAAATATATTTATCAAAATAAGGGATCTGTTCAGGTCTATAAGATCCATCGCCGTGAATGGACTGATGTTGCTGTAGCCCGAATTTCATGCCGACATGTAGGACGTTATCTTTGACCGATCCTTTCATTAGCTCGGTCTAGACCGGTTGTTAAAACGTATTCGCCGTAACTGAAAGGCTAATTCGTACTTCAGCGTGGGTGATTGCGTTCGTTATTGAATGGCGTAAAGTGAGGCTCTCCGAGGGACAGGAGAAATGAGAAATCTCAGGGAACTTGACCAGGGGTGGGATATTCGGCTTGTTGGACCTGAATTTCGGAATAGGTTAATTCTTATTATTTCCAATGTACAGATATGCGGTGAATCTTATGCGTATTGGACCGTGCATCATCTTGATATTTGAATAAAGGTTGACCAACTAGATGACACTTGCTTTATTATATATTGCTCAACAGACAATCCCGCCACATAACACCAGCACGCCTCAAGTCAGCCTACACAACACAACAAGTACTCGCTAGCTCCTGACGATGGACGTACTAACGTCTGAAACATGTTGAGCAATATATAATAAAGCAAGTGTGATATAGTTGGTCAACCTTTATTCAGATATGCGGTGTTTGACCTGCCTACAGTGACTTATTTTATTTCGTCTTTCATGCCGTATCGATCAGGTTCGTTTAACAGTTAACAGTCTTCAGTATCATGAAGTAAAGTGAAATGCCCACTTGATGCAACTAGGTGATTTTATTGATGTATTCTTAGCTCGACATGTTTCGGGTACATACGCCCATCATCAGGAGCATTAGATGTTGAGTTGCAGCATATGGTTTTCTGCACCGAGTTTTTG
>Ga0131853_10016012_pt1 | contig 13696 bp, 3 predicted proteins | sample TergutLab28metaG_FD_92764 | JGI IMG/M metagenome (GOLD analysis project Ga0131853, IMG submission 92764) | Labiotermes labralis P1 segment gut microbial communities from Petit-Saut dam, French Guiana - Lab288 P1 (version 2) (version 2) | ecosystem: Host-associated > Arthropoda: Insects >... | reverse complement strand
GGCGATGCGGTGATCGAAAAGATGATGCTCGATGTGCTATTGCAAGCGCGGGATCGCAACCTGTACCATGCTATCACCGACTGCGGGGCGGGCGGGTTTTCCAGTGCTATCGGCGAGATGGGAGAAAAAATCGGAGCCGAAGTCGAACTCTCGAATGCTCCGCTCAAATACGAAGGTTTGAGTTACACCGAAATTTGGATTTCCGAAGCCCAAGAGCGGATGGTGCTTGCGATGCCCCCGGAGAACTGGGAAGAGTTTCGCAGGCTTTGCGAATCGGAAGAGGTCGAAGCAACAGTGTTGGGAACCTTCCAACCGACGGGTCGCCTTGTGCTGAAATATCAAGGACAGCAGGTCGCCGACATTGACATGAAGTTGTTGCACAAAGGTCGCCCGCCGGTGGTGCGCGAGGCGGTGTATCAGGAGACGGCAGACGGCAGACGGCAGTTTGCAGCAGACGCAAGCGGTGCGGCAGCACCTCTGCTGCCGTCTGCCGTCTGCCGTCTGCCGTCTTCTCTGGATTACAAAAAAATCCTCCTCGACATTCTCGCCTCCCCCAACGTCGCCAGCAAACATTGGTTTATCCGTCAATGCGATCACGAAGTTCAAGGGAGCAGCGTCATCAAGCCGCTGGTGGGGGCAATGAATGAGGGTCCCAGCGATGCGGCGGTCATCCGTCCTCGATTGGACTCACGGCGTGGTCTCGTGATTTCGTGTGGAATGAATCCGATGTATGGCGATCTTGATCCGTATGCAATGGCGGCATCGGCTATCGACGAGGCGGTCCGCAATGCCGTGTGCGTTGGAGCGGATCCGAAAACGATTTCGCTACTCGACAATTTCTGCTGGGGGAACACAGATCGTCCCGAAACACTCGGTACACTCGTGCGGGCAGCACAGGCTTGTTACGATGTGGCAACTGCGTACGAAATGCCCTTTATCAGCGGCAAGGACAGTTTGAAAAACGAGTTCCGACCAGCAGAAGGGGAGCCGATGAGCATTCCGCCGACGCTGTTAATTTCGGCAATGGGGCAAATCAATGACGTTTCCAAGTGTATTACAATGGACTTGAAACGGGCGGGGAATGTGTTGTACCAGTTAGGAGACACGCACGAAGAACTCGGCGGGGCACATTTCAATTTTGTGCAAACATTGCAGGGAGGTAATGTTCCCTCTCTGAACCCAATGAGAGCGAAGATGTTGTACGAAACGCTCCACATGGCAATCATGCGGGGATTGATACGAAGTGCTCACGACTTAAGCGAGGGGGGGTTAGCAGTGGCGGTCGCGGAAATGTGTATTGCCGGAGGGTTGGGAGCGACGTTGATCGGTGATTTCGACGAAGTTGATTGGTTCAGCGAGTCGAACTGCCGATTCGTGATTGAAGTCGAGCCGGAACGCATAGCGGAGTTTGAATCGCTGTGTGAGGGTTTTCCTCCGATATACAGGGTTGGCACTGTAACTTCGGAACCTGTTTTATCCTTTGGCGATTTGTTTTCAGTGAGCGTTGGCGAGTTGAAGGATGCGTGGCAGGGGACGTTGGATTGGTGATGCGGTCAGGAATGCTATCAGGATACCATTAGTAGAAGAGCCAGGGGCGGCGTACACCGTACACCGCCATAAAACGGTGTTTCTGCTTATTCCCTCTCCTTTTGGGAGGAGACAAACTTTTTGCCACTTTGCACTTCTACTGGCGGGGTTGCCTGGCATCCCCTGTTGGTTTTGTCCAGTGGGCAAAGGGGTGGTTTAGAACCGTGTCGAGACACCGAGTTGTCCTTGCAGGGCGGTGGTTCTGTCGGTTAGGAAGCCGTCGAGGTCAAGGAACCAGTTGTGTCTTTGCCGAAATTCGCCCGATGCTGTTACACCGATGTTGGCTTGTGCCCAACCCATGTCCGCACCGAGTAGTGTCATGGACGCATTAGTTGTCGGGAAATGTGAAACAACTGATGCTCGCCTGTCGCCGTCCACTAAGAATGCAAATTGGAATCGAGTTCCAAAGTCCACTCTTGCGGTTCCGCCTCCGATTCCCTCGATTTTGCTGTCCACTCCGAACCGTACCATCGTCCGGTCTACGCTCGTTCCCGCCACTGTTTGCCCCCAAGGACTGCCGGTTTCGGAAAATCTTTTTGCCCAAGCCGTCTGGTGGTCAAGTGCAATGAGCGGTATGAAGGATACCATTGCTACGGTGATGGGTCTGACGAATTCGATGCTTGCATAGAATGAGTCGCCGTGATACCGTGCCCGATGCTCCATCCAACGCTCGCCGCCGTAGAATTCGTGCCGGGTCATGTTGTAGGTTTGGTAGCCGTATCCCATGAAGGTGCTGACCCAAGCCGTGTCGAAGAAGTTGATTTTCGAGTAAATGCCAATGGTCATGTCATCGGCATCCACTTTTCCGAGGGCATTTTGTATTCTCGGCATCGCGTATCCGAATGTTCCACCGAGTTGCCAGTACCTGTTTGAACCGTAATCGGCTCCCACCATCGTACCCATTCGGTACATGTCATGCCTGAGAGCATTGCCGTCCGAACGTGTACGTCCGAACCGGTAGTAACTGCCAGCCCAACTGTTCCATCCGCTTTCTTCCCGGACGTTGCGAGTTCGCTGGTGCGTGATTTCCCATGGTCGCCACAGTGCCATCGCAAGGGAGTTGGCGACGAGTTCCGTTCCGCGAAGTTGATTCAATGCTGCCCTCTCATTGTTACGAGCCCATCTGAGTTGGTCAACGCTGTCTTCATCCCTCAAGACCCGCCGAAGGTGATCCAGTGCTTCTCCTGCCTGTCTTGTGTTGTGATTCCAGCCCTGCTCTCCGAAGAGATAGTAACTCAATCGTACAAAGGCGCGTCCCGGCGTGAACCGGTTGCCTTCGACGTGTAATTCTGCGGACATATCAATGCTCTGTAAACGCACCTCTCCCAGTTCTACATTCCCTTCAATGCCGACATCACGCGAAACCAAGATGTCCACGTCGATGTTCCTGCCTTCAAAGGTTGCTTCCCGAACCATTGCTGCATCAATGCCGAGGTCTTCGACTTCGATCCGAGCCGTGCCGTTGATCGTAATCCGATCTGCGGCAATTTCTCCACTGGCGACGATTTCGACAGGGTTTTGATTTGCGTCGCGAAGAGTGTCAATCCCAACAACAATCGTCGTGTTGTCGTGGAGTTGTACGTGCCCCGACTCACCGATGCCTTGGTTGCCGACAGCGTTAATACCGCCCGCCGTCAAATTGAACCGATAACCGGGGTCGGTAACAAACATCGAGTGGATTCGGACACCCCCTTCGGCAACGTGAACATTTCTGTTGGCGGGGAGTGCGGTCTGGTCAAACCGTACCGTGTCGCCGTCCAAGAAGGTGCTCACGCGAATTCCTTCAACAATTCCCGTCCAGTTGGCGTAGTTAATGTCACTGGAAGCCCGCCAGATATTTCCGGGCTGTCCTCCCGTCCATGTCAGCGGAGAGTCAAGACCGGTGTTGGCTCCCGCATCCACCCATTTCAGGAGCAGTTGCGATTGGTTTGCATTGGTGTCCAGTCCAAACATCGGTGCGGCGTTCGGAGCGTTCGAACGTTGGGGAACATGCTGCGAACCATTCACCCACAGTTCTCCTGTGTTTGCGGTGAGATTTGGGTTGTTTGCTCCTGCATCGACAAGCATGACGGTAGCACCTGCCGCCAGTGTAGGCACATTACTCACATCAACCCTGCCACTTCCAATCTGCTGGGGAACGATGACGTTGCCTTGAAGCGAGAGAATGGTGCTACCCGGCATCGTACCCGCCAAATTGAAACTGAACTGGGTATCATTGCCGAAAACGATGTTATTCTCGGCAACGATGCTTGCATTGTGGCTTGCATGGAAAATGTAGCCGGTGTTGTCCGCCACAAACATCGATTCAACTGCCACCGCACTCGAAAGTTCCACCCTTCTATTATCCGCACGGGCATCGAAGATAACGGTATCGCCATGCAAAAATGTTTGTACGCCTACATTTTCGGTTGTTACTCCCGACCAGTTGGTGTTGGTCTGAGCAATGCTCCACGTGGAGTTTACAACATCCGTGCCGTGGTTCACTCCCGTCCAGAAAAGTTCGGCATTGGCAGTTGCATCTGCGAGCGTAAGCCACAATTGATTTTGAGCCGCATTTGTCCCAAGTCCGAGCATCGTACTGCCGGCAACAGTGCTTCGTTGCGGAGTGTAAAGGACACCATCTCTCATGAGTGTGCCGGTAGTGGTAACGCTTCCATTTCCAACGATGTTAATGAGAGTGATGGTGTCTCCAGGAGCAAGGTGATCGACATTACTCACATTAATACGACCGCCGCCGACGGCTCCCGACCCGCCCGCCACATTCACATTACCCCTCAATGTCAAAAAGGAGTCTCCATCCGCAGCACCAGTCAAATTGAAATGGAAATCACTGTCGCGGGTAAAGTTGATCGTGCTGGAACGAATCTCCGTGCCGAGAGCCGCTTGGATAGTTGCCGACTCCGTGAGTGTTCCAAAAATAATCCCGTCGCTGCCAGCTCTTACAGTCGAACCGGCTCCCATATTCAGAGTTGCCGAACCAAAATTGATATTTGATCTTGCATCCAACGTCCGGTTTGCTCCGAGGTTGAACACATAGTTCGACCCTTCCACACGCATAATATGAACATTCACATTCTGGTCAATGGTGACGTTTCTCGTACCAGCAGCAGTATTGTCAAACAACACCTGGTCATTTCCGTTATTCATGAACGTAAAGGTCGTGAAAGGATTCGCTCCCACGGAAGATCCAAACCAGTTTGGAGTTCCTTCATCCCAAACACCATCGACAGCACCCGTCCACCGAAGGTTCGCACCTATTGCGGTTACCGGACCGCCCACCAAACGCAACCGGTCATTCTGGACTTCCACTCGATACACCACACCCGATGCGGCACGCATCGCACTAAACGCATTGCCAGCAGTGTCGAAAATCATTCGGGGCGCTCCATTGACTTGGAGTGCCGCAGCATTATTCGCCGCATGGACAAACGTTACATGCTCATTCGGAGCAAGGCTAATAAGACCATCCAGTACATCCGTCCACCTATGATTCACAGTGAGGCTACCCAACGTCAACTGACCCGCAACCGTCGTCAGCGTCAGCAGCGTATCCCCATGATTTGCTTGATTTGCTCCCGCAGCCAAATTGAACCGCAAATCGCTGCTGCCTAAGTCAATACTATTCGCCGCAGAAATGGTCGTGCTCGTCGCACCTCCGCTAAAAATATTCACCGTCGCCGAACCGAAATGGATATTCCCCGCGTTCGCATGCACCGGTTCCGTCGCAAGTCGCCGTGCATTCAATGTGACTCCCGGTGTAAAATCAAAACGATACCCCGTGGCAGCAGGAGCAACAAGCAACGAACCCACACGCAGATCATTCATCACATCCACCTGCCTGCGACCCGCAGCAACCGTCCGCGATACTCCATCCAGATCAAAATAAGCATTGTCGAAGATCACATGATCCCCATCATGGAAATTATAGGTATAACCACCGCCCGACATTCCAAACCAGTTTGCAGACGCAGCACTACCAGAAGCATGCCAACTACGATCCATCGGAGTCGTATCCCCCGTCCAATGGAGCGTCCAACCTGTCGCAGCGACTTCAGTCATCCTCAAATTGCCACCGACAACAACAAAATCATTGATCGTACCCGCACCTGCCATCCGCTCCATCGTGTAAGGTCTCCACGCACCCGCATCCCACTGATAAACTCTGCCGACAGTAAGATTCACTCCCGGCGTGCTGCCGATCACAGAAATCTGGCGAGCACCCGCATCACTACCCGCTCCTGCGAACCACTCGAACCAATTCTCCGGCGCGCCCACCACAGGTGCGCCGGTCAGATACGCATTCACGGTACTTGCTACGTTAATCGTCCCACTCGTAAGCGTCAACGCTGCATGCCCGGCGCGGGTGCGTGCAATGTCGGCTTCGGACAAATGGAACACCAAATTGCTTCCGGAAGCCATCGTAATCCCGCCGGTAGCAGCGATCCGGCTGCCGGAGTTGACGAGTGTTCCACCTGCGGTACGCACCGCACCTTCAATAATCATCGTTGCTCCACTGGCTAAGTTGAAACTACCTGTTCCGAGCAGAAGAGAACCATGGACAAAATTCGGAGCAGCAACAGTACCAAAATTATGTCGATGCAGATAAAGGATCCCCTCTTCGACCCTAAAATTGGCTCTCCCGGCAGAAAAGTCGTTCACACCCGCGAGGAGCCATGTTCCGGCTCCTCTTTGGGTAATCGCGACATCCCCAGCCGTACTAGGATGTACAAAACCGCGCATAGGATCAATCATTTGGAGACCCGCTACCCGAGGATTAGCAAGCAAAGCAACAACCGTATTGGGAGCCGTTCCAACATTCACATTGAAGACATTTCCTGTTCCTGCGAAGAAGATTGATTCTCTAATCCCCGCCACCGGCGTGCCTAAAGCAAAATTCCAAGTCTCCGCTCTGTTTCCTTCAAAAATCGAAGTCCCCCCGGCAGTAACATTGAGGTTGATCGTTCCTCCGCTGCCATAAATGGCACCACCGTACATGTACGCTTGGTTGGCGAGAAAATCAACATTATTCAGGGTCAGTACTCCCCCATCATTAAAGATGGCGGCACCAAACAATGCGGTGTTGTTCTCTTCAATGACTCCCCCTCCGAAACGTCCGCCTGTGATTCTGATTTCTCCGCCATCATTGAAAATGGCTCCACCGCTATGTGCCTGGTTTGTTACAAAAATGTTGTTCGTAACCGTCAGTTCTCCCCTCTCATTGTAAATGGCACCACCCAAGCCTGTGGCAGCAGCATCGTGTTCATGACTCACGCGGTTCCCTGAAAAGGTGTTGTTCGTGAGGATCAATGTGCCATTTTCTGTGTTGAAGATCGCTCCACCCTGTCCCACTCGTGAGGCACTGGCAACAGGAATATCATTGTTTTGAGCAAACGTGGTGTTGGCAATGGTTCCAGTGCCTTCATTCCAGAGAGCACCGCCGCCGCCGCCCGCACTGTTCCGGTCAAACGTAACACCATCTATGATAAAATTTCTTCCCAAAGCGTTGAAAATAGCACCACCCGAACCCCTTGCTGAGTTGACGGAAAAACTGGTCCCCGCAGTGATGGTCAATAGTGCCCCACTATCATGGTAAATGGCACCGCCAAGCCCCTGTCCCGCTCCCGTTCCCGTTGCCTTATTGTCCACAAAGCGTACAGTGGTGATCGTAACCGCACCGCCTGTATTGTAGATCGCACCGCCGCGATGCGTCGCTTCGTTATAGGCAAAACGGAGATTTGTGAGACTCATCGTTCCAACGCCGTGGTTGCGAATAGCACCACCAAGAGCCGCTCTGTTCCCGGAACCGATACTATCGTTTCCGAATCTTCCAGCAGTACCCTGCCCTGTTCCCGTGCCTGTGATTGTTATGGATCCTAGGTTGTAAATGGCACCACCGGACGTACCAGCAGTGATCACAGCATACGATGTGGCTGACGCAAAGTTGCCTTGAAAAATCACATTCGTGAGGGTCACCGTTGCACCCTCGTCATTAAAAATAGCACCGCCGGTTTGGGTGGCACGGTTGCTCACGAGAATACTGCCCGTCATATTGACGACTGCCTCGTTGTAGATGGCACCACCAGACACCGTGAACAAGCCAAACCCACTTCCATTTCCGGAAAAGACCGTGCCGCCAGATGCGTTGGAAGCGAACGTCAACAACCCGCTCTCATGGAAAATAGCACCGCCGAACTGCTGTGCGACGTTATTGTAAAATCGATTGTGCCCGGTGAAGGTAATATGCCCGTCATTCCTATTGTAAATAGCACCGCCGCGTCCTTGGTCGGATCCCGCTCCCGTCGCCCTGTTGTTGTTAAAAATACCGGCAGCAGTGTCGAATGAGGTTTGCAGTGTGTATCCAATGGTTATATTTTGCGCACCCGACCCCCCGATGCTAGTAGTATTCCCGATAGTCGTACCCGTGAGACCACGTCCCCAACTGGAAGTAATACCGGGCGTATGAACAGGAGTATAAGAAGTCGGCGAAGTCGTAAACGTCAGTGTTCCGCCATCATTGAAAATAGCACCCCCCAATTGGGCTTGGTTACCTGTAAAAAATCCGGCATAAGCACGAATATCAGTCGTAACGGCTCTTATGGAACCGACATTAGCGATAGCAGTTCTGAAAGGATCGGCAGCAGCACCGGAAGGGGTGGGGGCACCCGTAACGGTCGCAGTGGCTCCTCCGGTAGTAACAAAGACCAGCTCTCCAGCAGCGGTATTGAAGATGGCTCCGCCGCGATCTGCTCGGTTCTCCTCAAAAAAGGCAGCGTAAACCTCTGCCCATGCTCTGGCATCTGCTCGTGCCTCCGCGCTTTCTCCCGCACCACCACCAGCAGTCGCAGTAGCGTTCGCAATGGCAATAGCCTCGACACTGCCAGCAGTGAACGTCAGCGTTCCGCTTTGGACGAAGATGGCTCCGCCGTCGCGTCCCGCTACGTTGCCGCGAAAATCAGCCCCGTAAGCACGAGCCACCGCCTCGGCTTCTGCACTCGCAAACCGAGTAAAGCTTCCAGCATTCGCATTGGCGGTAGCAGTCGCACTTGCGAATGCACTCGCGTCAAACGTCAGAGGTCCGCCAAGGGTAAAAATAGCACCACCGTCATACCTTGCAACATTGTCGTAAAAAGTGTTTCGGGTATCGTGAAAAGTATAGACTATAGCATTTTGCCTATTATGACCAGTACCTGTCCAACGCATTCCGCCGGGACTGTGGCTACCGGCAGTGCCGGTACCAAGACCACCACCATCACTCACTCCCACACCGGTAACGCTGACACTCGCATCAGCGGCGAACGTCAGTGCCCCGGAACTAAAAATAGCACCACCGGACGACACAGTGGTATTCGCCCAATTCGCGCCCGTCCCGGGCATTGTGCTCCTGCCATCGCGCAGATAATACCAATGAACATCAGTGGGAAGGGTGCTTAAAATGCGCCAAGCGGTATCTGCGGAGGTCGGATGAGACGCTACAAGACTTTCAGAAAAATGTGTCCAACGCGTCCAGCCACCAAATGCCACATCCCTGAGGGCAATGGTTCCTGTTCCCGACTCTTGGAAAAGGGCTCCCCCTCCTCGGAGTCCACCGCCAATTCCTACTGTGTGATTGTCGATAAAAAAGAGATTTGTCAGGTTTACATTCGCATTTTCTACGTAAAGGGCACCGCCTCTTCCCGTCGTTCGATTGCCTTCAAATCCGAAGGAAGATCGGCGATAGAAATTATTGAAATTGATACCGCCAACGGTGGTATAGGTAGCGTAACCGGCTGAAAAGGTATAATTGCCTAACGTACCTGCCGCATGAAAAATGTTAATCGCCGCACCGTCGTCCGTTTCGACTGTGTTTGGATCATCGGAGTCTCGCCAGAAACGAAATCGGGACGTATTGGAAAACGCAAGTAAACCGCTTTCACCTAATCGGAGATTCCAGTGCAACAAGGGGTTAGTAGGTTGGTAACGGAAACCAAAGGGATCTGCCCCCCAAGAACCCAAAAAAGTAGTATTTGCCGTAACGACTCCGGGCGTGATCGTAAATGGAGCCGGTTGCGCAGAGGCATTTTGCACAATCAGACAGAGCAGGCACGCAATAACAGCGATTTGCCCTACAATAAACAAGCCAAAACCTTTCATAGTCGTCCTTGACATTGAATTTGCCCTCTGTCCGTGAACCTTCTAAACGTGTACACCCCTCTCAAATTCAGAGAATGTACCAGTCGGTGCATCGACAAATTGCGCATTCGGACTGTAAGAAAATGGAAAAATAACGATTAGGCAGATTATGCGGGGGGGCGGAGGTGTCAGTGGATGTATCCATTTCCCGTTGCACTTTTAGGCGAGATGAGGACTATTTACCGTACTTCGCCACAAAGTGGTCGTTTCGATAACGGCAAACGAGAAGCCAACGCGATGGCGACCGACGAAAGGAGCGATGGGGAAAATCCTATTTCGGACTTGTTTTCAAGGATATTATGGAATCCGGCAAACCAGGTACTCACTTCCCCAATGAGCCAACAAATCAACTCATCTCTTCCGAGAGACGACAAATTGAGCGAGTTCCGTGAGTGCTTGTTTTGCTTCGGTGTCCCCTTCGATTTCAGTGAGGGATTCCAGTGCCTCTTCGACGAGTTGTTGTGCTGTTTTTTTGGCTGCGTTTATTGCACCCGATTCGTGCAACCGCTCCACAACCCAGTCCGCCGATTGTTCGGCGAAGTCGTCTCGGCGGATGCGTACCAGTGTTTCTTTTTGTTCCTCTTCCGTTGCATCTTGCAAGTACAAGATCAGTGGCAGCGTTGGTTTACGGTGAATTAAGTCGGTTCGCAGTGTTTTGCCAGCAGTGTCCGTTTCGCCGACCAAGTCCAGCACGTCGTCGATGATCTGAAAAGCGAGACCCAGTTTTTGTCCAAAAAATCGGAACCGTTCAATGACCGAAGGTGCTGCCGATGCATAAAATGCACCGAGTGCCGCACTGCAAGCCAAGAGCGGAGCCGTTTTGCCAGCGATAATCCGTATGTACTCTTCGGTGGACATGTCGAATCGCCCCATCGCACCAATTTGTCGCAGTTCCCCTTCGCAAGTCTGTTTGCATGCTTCGGTTAGTGCCCGCACCCCTTCCATTTCGTTGGTTTGCGTGATCAATTCCAATGCTTTGGTTAAAAGCAGGTCGCCTGCCAGTACGCCGATTTGAGCGTTCCATCGGACATTGAATGTTTCGAGATGCCGACGAATGGTTGCACCGTCCAAAATGTCGTCGTGAATGAGTGTCGCGGTGTGAACAAATTCAAGTGCAGCGGCGGCTTGAATGTGTTGCTTGGAAATGCGCTGTTCGGCAGTGTGTTGTTTAGAAACGCGCTGTTCAGAAGAAGAACCGACAATTTTTCCCGCAAGAAAGACCAGAGCGGGGCGCAACCGTTTTCCGCCGATCTGTAAACTGTATCGAACAATTTCATCGACAAACGGGTCGGCATGGGAGAGAGTTTGACGCATCAATGCTTCCATCGCGGTCATTTCGCTTGCAATGAGTCGGTGTGCGTCTTCGGACATAGAGTAGGAAATTGGGGATCGTGAGAGCCGATTATTCCGCAATATACCGAAAAATAGGGGATGCGTCAAGGAACGATGGCGAAAATTTGGCTGGAACGGGTGAACCGCCGCAAAGTAATGTACCGTCATTCCCGCCTGCGCGGGAATGACGAAAAACGGTATGTTATTTTCTGGCGAAAGCATCAATCCCCAAACCGATGCACCACTGTAACTTGCTTGATAGCCCGACTTGCTGGATCGAAGTTGCGAATCGTAATCTGAATCGCTTCTATTGGTGCAATGTAGGGAGGCGATCCAAGTGTGTTGCCATGTTCGACCACGTATGCCTGTGTCCAAGAGTCCCAAGTACGTGGTAATGAGGTCGGGTGGTTATTATTGCTATCTTCCCACGCTGACCCCGGTGTTCCCAGATCGACAAACTCTTTCAAGTCGGGACACCAAACTTTCACGTCAAAGGAGAGCACATTTGTCAAAACGACATCTTCACCCGTTCGGACATTTCGGGGAGTGCTTACGAATCTTTGCAACGATCCGCTTTGCCTGTCCTGCAAACTGGGGAAAAAATGCGGTTGTTCCCAAAGGTCGGGATTTGAAACCACTGGGGTTCCCGGAAGGTTTATCGTTTTCCATTGTGGATGGTTGCTCCAGCAATCTCCACATGTGCAAGGATTGTCTGTACAATTTCTATAAAGATTTTCTTCCAACGTCGGTACTCGCAGATAACGCCAACCCGGATTATTAGGACAGTAGAGCGGATACGGAAAAGAGTTTGTGGGGGAAAGGTTGGCAGGGTCATCACGAAATGCATGCAGGAGGCGGTTCTCCCGGCGCGCCCGTTCGCTTACATCACTGACATCAACGAGCCGGACTCGCCGATAGAGCGTGTTTCCTCGGACGAACCAAACGATTTCGGCATCTTCGGTTTCTGCGATCCTGAGTTCTCCGTCCTCGTCCACGATCAATCCCCGAAAGTCTGCCTGATGCAGCCCGCGAAAACGACCGGTACGCGCCATACTGGTACGCACCATAAAAGCAATAATGTCGTCCACATCGCCGACGGTAACATCGAAATTGCCATCTGCGTCCACGAAAGGATGGTCAGAAAGAGTGTTGGGACCTTCGATAATTTCCAAATAACCATCGTTATCGCTTACATCGCCCCCACCGGCGGCAATGCGTGCGGGCTTCGTCGTCAACGAGTTTGGAATTCGGGCAAGGTCTTGCCGGAGCAAAATTGCCGCCGTGTGAAGATCATTGGACGCACTCATTGCCGACCGGGCTTCATTCATTGCACCGCCGACACGACTGAGCAATGCAGTAACGGCAAGTAGCAGGAGCAGCGACAACGCCAGGGCTATCAACAGTTCGACCAACGTGAACGCAAAGGAACGCATTGCTTTACAACAATAAAAAGGATTAAGTGCGTAGGCGGAGAAACCATCCCCCGCCTCTAACGTCCATTTTACCATAAACTTTCCATAATTTCGAGTCGAAAATTTCGCCAGTAATCGGTAAGGTTCGCGGCACCTACCTGTTTCGCGCACCCACACCTATTCCATTTTCCCGCCCTATCGGATAAAATCAAGGCATTGTAGTATCCTTTCCCATTTGAAAAACATGCTCAACCGAACACTCCTTTCCGGCGTTTTAACCCTTTGCCTTACCACAGCAATCCTCGCACAGCAATTCAATTATCCGCCGGCGCGGATGTCTGACCAAACGGACATCTTTTTCGGCACGGTCGTTGCCGATCCTTACCGGTGGATGGAAACTTACTCCCCCGAACTCCGGGAGTGGATTGACGCACAAAACGTGTTGACCAACGCCTATCTCGATGCCATTCCCTTTCGGGAAGACTTGCGGAAACGCCTCACCGAACTGGTCGATTATCCAAGATACGGATTGCCGTGGATGCGAGCGGGCAAACTTTTTTACTTCAAAAACGATGGACTCCAAAACCAATCCGTACTGTATGTGGAGGAATTAGGAGACAGGAGTCAGGAGTCAGGTGGGGAAAGGCAAGCGCGGGTTTTGCTTGATCCGAACAAACTTTCCGAAGATGGAACTGTCGCCTTGCAAAGGACTTCGGTCTCGAAATGCGGTACATGGCTTGCCTATTCTATTGCCAGAGCCGGCTCCGATTGGAATGAAATTTTTGTGCTGGACATTGCAACCGGTGAAACGCTCCCCGATCATCTCGAATGGGTTAAGTTTTCTAATATCGCTTGGCTCGGCGAAGGATTCTTTTACAGTCGCTACGACGCACCGGAAGAGGGCGAAGATAGACTGACTGCGAAAAACGAATTTCATAAAATCTATTATCATCGGCTTGGTATGAATCAAACCGACAACTGGCTTATTCGGGAAGACCGGGAAAATCCGCTTCGCAACATGAGTGCAACGACGGATCGAGATCAACGATTCCTGTTCGTTTCAGAAAGCGAAACGACCTACGGTAATTCGCTTTATTTATTTGGCTTCGCAAGAGGAGGACCTGACGCAGACATCCGCGCTAGAACACTTCCCCCTGCTATTTTTCCGTTTAATCCAATCGTTACCGATTTCCGTT
>Ga0131853_10016011_pt1 | contig 13696 bp, 12 predicted proteins | sample TergutLab28metaG_FD_92764 | JGI IMG/M metagenome (GOLD analysis project Ga0131853, IMG submission 92764) | Labiotermes labralis P1 segment gut microbial communities from Petit-Saut dam, French Guiana - Lab288 P1 (version 2) (version 2) | ecosystem: Host-associated > Arthropoda: Insects >... | reverse complement strand
TTTGTCGTGTTAGGTGTTTATAGGTCGACAGTGAAAAAGCAGAACAAGGAAAAAACACTGCTATGGTACATTGGTTTGGGCATGTACAGAGAATGGAAGAAAACAGAATTCCCAAAACAGTATTATATATGAATTTGGGAACAACAAGATTGCGAGATAGACCAAGAAATAGATGGCAAGATGAAGTGAGAGAGGATGGAAGAATAGTTGGCAGAGAAGGGTGGCAAGAAAAAGTACATAACAGAGAGGATTGGTAGAAACTCCTGAGAACAGCAAGGAATCATTGCATTCTGCACATGCCAATGGAATGATGATGATGCCGAATTTTTAGGCAAAGAAATGCCATGTTCTTATATTTCCATGATAACGTACATCATTTTCATGGATGAAAACCATATATGGCAGGGGTGCACAAATTCAGGTTGCAATGACAATTAAATTTTTATGGTGGCACCTAATATTTGTGGGTTTTCAGTATGCTGCCCTTCTGATGCCTAGCATTTTGAAGTAGCTACAACATTTTTGGAAAATCTGTGCACCCCTGACATAGGGCTTTAATTACTGAGAGATGGCAGGATTTTTTAGTTATTTATTTATTTATTTTTTTGGATGCTGTTAAATAACCAAATACATCCAACACACAGGCCAGCAGTTTCTAAGCATGGTATCTTACGCATAACATGGGAAGGTTAACAGGCCGTATTGCTAACACTTCCAAAAGGAAGGCATGAAAACCTCAAGAAACATTAATTCTTCTTTAAATGCAAACTATTAAAAGTTATGGGCCAATATGCTTCACTATCTGTGATCATGCTGACATTCTTTTGTAGAACAGTAGTTCAGATTAAGGGTGAAACCCAAAATCCCATAACACTAAGGTGAAAGTCATCGCCATTCCCACAGTCCCTGGTATCATACATATCATTGAGTCAGATTATTTAATAAAACTGACAATAAATTAATACTCACCCCAGTCTCCTTTAGCCTTGTACATTCATCATTGAGTACAGAAGAGCGTTCCTGATATTCATGCTTCATCACTTGCAATTTACTGTGCTCGTTCTCCATTTCACTTATATTGATTTTGAGCTCTGAAAAATGACCAGTAAAGAAAACTTTGTGTTTATTCATTACCATGATATAGCACCATAATTTGCCTGAAGAATGAAGTTAATATTTTGTGTTTGCAAATAATGAACAGTGTATCATACACGGCTGATACAAAAGGTCATTGCCTGTTTTGAAGTAAATACTTTGAAAGAATGGCACAAGTCCACGGAAACCTCACTTACTCAAGGATTAGATACAAATTTGTTTCAAATTAGATGTACAGTATGACAAACTTAAGTCAAGATAGCTCAGCTGTTACAGTGACTAGCGATGGAATGTGTGGTCCTGGGTTAAAATCCTGGTAGGACCAAGAGATTTTTCTCATGTCTCAAATGTCCAGACTGGCTCTGGAGCCCACCTATCCTCCTGTTCAATGGGCACCAGGACTCTTTCTCAGGGGCAATTCAGCCACGGTGTGATACTGACCACTCACCTCCACTTGGTGCTGAGGTTAAGAATGAATGGAGCTATACTCTTCACCCCCTGTATGCCTTCATGGTGTGGACAGGGACAACTTTACTACCTTTGTCACATTAAAACAAAGCTAGTTTCTTACACCACATGTGCAGTCACTTTTAACCTGTGTGAAATCAATTTTGGCAATGTCAATAATGTATCTTGTGAAGAGGCCATGGAAAGGAGTGTCATGCCCAGTGAGGGTTATAGTACTTGAGGCTTCTCCTTTCTGCCCACTGTCGCATTCCCCAACACCCCTCCCCTCCCTCTCCCAATGTATGTCAGCTAACCCAAAATGCCTTGAACTAGGGAAGGTTATCATATGTTCATCACTACCAGTATTCTACTGAATGGATTGGTGAGATGACTGCAGGGAGAAGTGTAACAGCTCAAGGGGGATATGGGGATGACCAATGCATGGGACTTGTTTCTTTGGCCTCAGTACATTTTAGTAACCCAACAATGAGGTCATACATGTGCCTATATGTTGTGTGTGTGCACATCACTTTACTGTACCAGAACACAGTGACTTGAAAGTAAAGGGCCACAAGACAGTTTTGTCAATTTGAAGCTCTAAAATAATTTACAACACAGCTACCACATGTACCTTTATGAGAATTTGGGTTAATTAGGTGTTACACTGATGGTAAACTATTCTGATTTATCAACCTTCTAATTTGTCCCAAATTTTGAGTTGAATTTGCTACAAGCAGTTTTCCTGAATAATGTTAAGGATGTCAGAAGTAATTACAGTTGCATTATTTTTAACATTCATTACAATTTTAGTATTTACTGTCTCTGACTGTGTGTCACACATCCAGAATATTTAAATTCTCTTAATCATCTGACATGTAACTTAAATTCACTCCATGCTGACACTATCTACCTAGTTACAGACTAATTACTGTAAGTAATATTTATATACATTATCTTTTTAATATCATTACAACAACATAATTCAGTTTTACTGTTCTCATACATTACACATGGTAAGGAGCCAACATATATGTTGCATTATCCACAACAGAATTACACAAAAAATGAATGTAGCCATGTCAGATTCGTGCTTGCAAGGTTTGAGGTTCTTGCAGCAATGTTGCTGATGATGCATGTCTTGTGTGATGTTACGGTGTTTTATTCAGTAAGTAGTTTGTTACAGTTCAAAGGGTTGGAAACTACTTGCACTAGGAAACACACACATACCAAAGAAAACATGCATCTTCAAATTCTTTGGTTATCCTATTCAATAAAATCTTATTTTCATATTGACTACACAAGAAATCATAACCATAACTTAATACATGTTAGGGGAGGAGATGTAATAAATCCACTTTTTAAAAGCAACATGTTTATATCTTAAGAACAAATGGACGTCTAAAACATTTCACACAATTTTGTAACCTGTCACTCATGTTGTATGTGGGGATATAGTTATGCCCTGTGTTATCAGACATGTGCAGCATAGCAAAGTTAAAACAAAATGTTAATTTAAAACCAAAAGAAATATGTCCGCTCATACTGTACATACTTTTGTGCTCGTCTCTGAAATACACTCTGCAGCAAATTATGTCACATTTTAACGTTAATTCAATCGTCAAACACTACATGGGAAAATTGATAATATGCTATAACCTTTCAATTCATTTTCTCTCAATTCTTGAATGGCCAGCACCTTATCACTTGTACGACTGAGAATCGCAATGTCGACGTCCACTTCTTGCTCTTGTGCTGTCAAATCTTCGATCTTTTTCATAAGATCAAAAATGTCCACTTGCATTCCTTCGCCTACCTCACGTACTTTACCACCCATTTCTTTTTTTAATAAAGTAACTGATTTTTAGTTAAACGACAAAAAAAAAACACCTAACGTTACGTGTATGAGTGACTTTATTCTGAAAATTGTACACTTCTCTTTCTACAAACGCCGCTTTGTTCCAGAATTCAATGCATACGTTAAGGGGGGGGGGGGGTTTCAAATTTTACCCGCTCTCCAGTGTCACCAATTGGTCAGAAATGAAAAAACGCAGACTGTGTGCATTTGTTGGCTTAATTTATAGTGATTGAACTGTAATACACGAAATGGAAAATGTGAAATACTTATGTATATTCGCGGATGACCTATATAAAAAACAAAATTCCTGCATATGCAAGTCTTCTAGAACGATGCGATGATACTCCGCGTCGTCTAGACCAACGGTTCAAAACGTCGTGGTACCATTCCTGAAGATTACTGTCCAATAGCAACACCACTCTTAGCCGTAGCTCGATACGCAACGTAGTTGTTTCGCTCGTTATTTACGATATCTGTGGACAGTAATAATTTAATATGAGTTGAGTAATCCGTGGAGTGTAGCACGTCGATTATGACAGGGAGTTTGAAAATGCCCGGTTTGTGTTGTTCAAACAAGCGAGCACGTTTACGTATGACCACGAAATTTGTGTAGGGCGTGTGTATGTATGTATGTATGTCCTTTATTTTCCGTAAATCTTTCACAAGATATGGAAATAGTCATGTTACTAACATTAAGAAACACAGCAATAGAATAGCAATGTACATGTTTGAGAGGAAGTTTGACAGCAATAAAAATACAATAAAACTTAGTACAGTAAGGTTACAGAGTAAATTTCAAGTATATAACTTATCATACTACTTAGAAAATCTAGTTGTAATATACAACATTTATTACAGTACAGATTACAAGTTTGATAGTAGATAACATAAGCATGAGGGAGAAAAGAGTATAGATAAAGTCATATAGTTGATAACCTTATTGTCATTTATGGTGGTCAGATGTCATCTGGTAAAATTCTTCTAGGCTGTAACATGAATGTTCAAGTAGATAGGCCTTTAGTTTAGTTTTAAATTGTTTAAAGTCATTAGAAAGCCTTTTAATATGAGATGGTAGATTGTTGTAGATTCAGCTTCCAGAGTAAAGAACTCCTTTTTGAACAAGTGTTAAATTTGAAGTGGGCAAATGTAAGTTATAGTTAAAACGAGTATTTATATCATGGATTTCAGAATTGAATAGAAACAGATCTCTATACCTGACTACAAATATGAGCAATGAAAATATATATTGAGATGGAAGAGTCAGTATTTGCAGTTGTTTGTAAAGATTTTGACAAAAGTCACGTTTTCCTTTATTAGCTAAAATTCCAATAATTCTCCTTTGTATTTTAAAAATTTTGTTATTTAGATGTGAGTTACCCCAAAATATAACTCCGTACGGAAGAAACTTCGTTCGACGTTTGAGGTTATGAGGGCAGTGTATTACAAAAATTATGACACATTTTTGCAACTTTGCAGTTTTCTGCAAATCTCCCCAGCCCTGTCACCGGTTGACAAAAATCAAAAGGCGTCTGTGTTGTTTCAAGTTTCATGAACTGGAGACTGGTGTCAGAGTTGATTAGTCTCTCACACACTTGTGTATTATTAGCAACATTGACTGCGTTGAATCTACACTGGTAGGCTGCATATGTTGTGATATGAATTCCTAGTTGCAAGGATTCTTATTGTTAATGCCAAACATTACATCACACTGATAGCATTTCTAAAGTTTGTGTTTTTCCTGTTAATTGCTAGACCAACAAGATATACCAGATTATCGAAGTCTTTGCTTGGCAATCTAAAAAAATCTTGAATCTCGATCACAGTTCTTCACCCAATCCAACATCATCATTCCGCAAGCCCACCTATAGTTCATCACTGTGACATAAACTCAATATTTGTAACACAAGGAACATAAAGGCTGACACAGCCATGTGTATGCCCTCATCTTTTTCATTCTCTGTGTAGCACCACATGATGTATTCACTTAATTGCAGCTGTACAGTGAATGTGGACAGAACAAAACAAAACTGGAATATCTAAAAAATGCTTACATTTTGTTAGTTGGGTGTGGACAGTAGTTTCACTTTTGTATCTCCACGTTTTCTGTTTAGTGTGGACATGGCATTGTCATAAAGATGGAGACTGTGTGTTGTTCTCAAACTATGTGAAATTACAAATAATGATTAGAATTACTCATGCACAGCTGCCCAGAAGGGCATGAGAGCTTTCCAGGGAATATGAGCCATAGAATAGTGAACTTTATTCTTTTGTACCCTGCACTGTTATACAATTATGTAATGTTAACCAACAAAATGCACTTTTCCAATTAATATTTTAATTCAGTTTTTTTTTGTCTTCTACATGTTTTGAACATCTTATGTACATCATCAGGAAGACCATGTTGTAAGTGCAGTTTTATATGGTATGTTTTTCATGCAAGCAATCTAGCAGGTTGAAGGGTGTGCTCGATACTCGAGCACATCCTTCAACCTGCCACTTTACTTGTAGGGAAAGTACCCCCATTGTCCATTGCCGTAGATTGGGTGGGCCACATAGATCCTCTGGAGGCTGTGAAGAAGACAAATCTGCACCTGCCAGTAGTCAAACCACACTGCCTTGGTAGTCCAGTTTATGCACATGATGGGAGTATTGTTTTGATATGTGTTAAGTTGCAAATGGTGCCTGTATTGCAACACACATGATAAGTAGACCCAAAGAAAAAATTACCTGGCTGATCATTATATTGAAAATTTGGGTTCTTATGTCTAGTATATTGTCATGTGTGAATTTTTTGTTTTGACTCCTTTTTTCTCTCCAGACACCCTGTAGATAATACAGATATTCTATGTTCTGCTAACTTCTGTACTCTCAGGGTAGAGGTGTTCACAAAGTACTATAATTATTAAATATAAGACAAGATTTTTTTCACAATTTTTCATCAGAAAATTGTGGGCTGCATGATAATCACACAAAAATGCAATATGTACGTGTTTCCTTGGAAATTAAAATTGTGAAGGACAGTTTAGAAGTGACATATTTGTATACCAAAATTGAGGCCATAATCACCAAAGCTACTGATAATGTTGCATAGGTAGTGTACAGTTACAGTTCCTTTCCTTTGAAAAGGGAAATTAACATGCTGAATGCCTTTGTGAATTTGTATATTGTGTGTTGCAGGCCACCCCACTGGGATGTAATTTTCATACAGTTGTGACTTGTCATAACTACTTACAAGTGTAAATTTCCTCCACAAGCCATAGAGGGCACAATTCCTTTACGCCCTTAATAAATGGTACTCCTGTAACTGGCATACAACATGTAATATCCAGTCTCACAGAGGATACTGTGACAGTTACGAAGATAGACTGGTTAATGCTGTTCAAGGAAGTAATTGCCATTTATTGTAAGAAACGTGTAAAACAAATACATGTAGGTGGAATGCAGCTTCCTAGTAGTACAGCATGTGGTTGGTCTGTGTACTTACCAATGAACTTTAAATGGTTAAATCCTTCATGCAACAAGCACAAGGAAGGTGGTGGTGGTGTGAAAACATACTTAAGTTTATGAGCACGGCAATCAGTAGTGAGAAAGTATAACTATTCAGTTACTTTGGGAAGGGCAAGGTCAGATTGGTGCCTGAAGGAAAGAATGCTATGTCCTCAGGTAAAATAATTTTGAAAGTCAGGGGTTCAAAAATCAATAATTCTGGTTTTCAAGGACAGGGTTCATGGAGCAATGAAGTGTGGGAAACAGCCCATTCCATTCTGTTGCCTGCTTTATGATGTGCCAGTATTTTGTATCATCACCATCTCTTTTACATTCTCTGTTACAAGATTTCTGTATATCAGAAAAAGAAAATTAGTTGTTTTACCTGGACCCTATAGGTACATACAGCATCAGTCCATTTTGGTATACAAATAACACAATTTATGCATATGATGTAGGCCTGCTTTATGTACAAATAAGGGAGGCAGGCTCAGTTCATCATATTTATCACACTTGTATTTATGTGTCTGAGAAGGAAACCCCATTCTTTAATAGTTAATTGGCATGATTTACCATTAGAAGTTAGCATTACCAGACAGTATAACTTTTCCAATTGTTTGTAAAAATGTTTCTTTTTCCCTATGATTTCATGTCAACATACTCATTTCTTCATCCACTTACCTACAGCAAACATTTACACAAAAGTGCAACATTTTAATAATGAAAAGTACATGATAACACCTTGATTTTTGCTCAGGTAATAGAAAACTAATATTTCTTTGTGTTTGCTGCTATAATCTACAGAGTTTCTCTATCAGCTGCCAAGTGTTAAGAAGAATTTTTTATAAACTGTAGTGTAACTTTATATTTTATTGGACTGTACACTACAGCACAAAAGGTGAAAAACGTCTCAAGTACTGGAAGTTCATGGGTCGTTAACTATGCTTAGAAGCTTGTATTTGCTTTTGATAGTAATAACGGTACACGCAGTGAACTGAAACTATGTGCATTGCTGCTAACTGCAGTTGGTCTTTTGTGTATAGTGTTTTATCTTGTGTGTAATATTGTTACCTCATGTGTATTGCTGTCTTACATACTTTAGTTGCCGGATTGCTGGCTAGAAGTCAGTATCCGGAAGGTCCTGCGACTGGCCACCTCGGCACAGGTTTTTCTTGGTTTCCCTGTGTCTATAAGTGAATGCCGAGATGGTTCCCAAGACTCTAAGTTGCTACTGCATGCTTCTCATGCAGCTCTCCCAACTTAAATTTTCTTAGATTCGTATTTCATATTTAAGTATGTGCATAATAACCACTGCCACTGGGCGACAACCCATTTGCAGTTAAATATATTATTATTAAGTCAGCATCACCCACCTGTATCACCATGGAAGATTTATTTTCGTCTGCTTTGATGACAGAGGAAGAACCTTCAGTAATGCTTAACATTTCTTGAAGCAATTCAGTATTTCAAAACACATACATTATATATTTGTCTTACTGACTACGTACTGCTAGAATAACAATTCTAGTCTAAATGCTGTTTGGTCCCACAAACTTGATATATTTCATGAAATCACATAGGGATGTATAAACAGTAGCAAGATAACATTTTCAAATAAAACCTTAGGCCTGATACTGAGAAACAGAAGACAGAATTACAAAATATCACAGTCCAAGGTTTTGCAGTCTTGCTTTTTGAGTTTTCTAGCTTTTGAAGTGGTGCTGTTAAGATCAACATTCCTCTGGGATACTGAGTTCCATCAACAGGTATTTCTTGCCCACTATTTTGAGACTCCATAATGAAGAATTATCACTGGACATCTGATCCTTGAAGATGAGGCCAGTGATGGAGTGCAACATTCCAGAAGAACAAAGATCTTGCTGCTGCTTTGTATACAAGAGGTAATGGGACCAAATCTTGTGCAGAGACTAGCTGGCTGGATATTTTATGGTTTTATTCATTCCTTCCAGACAAATGCTGACCCACAGCTACTTCCTTCAAGACACTTCTCAATTCATTATTCACTGATCACCCAATACTTTCAAACTACACAAGGAGAGTTACTGACATCATCATAAAATAAACCACAGCAAAAAAAAAAAAATTGTTTTCATGAATTAGTTCTGATTACAAGCATGTACAATTGAATGCAAGGTGTGTCCAGACTATTCCTCCTCATGCCCCAACTCTTCTCCATAAATATGGATGGTTTCATGAGCACAAGCAATGCAATCCATTACAGCTGTGGACTTCAATGGCCCAACACTGAGTCTGCACTTCCAAAGAGTCTCACCAAGCAGCGCAGTTTGAAAACTGCAAGCCACTGCATGACCAGTCTGTACGAATCCAGCACCCATCATGTCAAGTATCACGAGCATGGGCACAAATAATCTTTGCGCACCTTCATATTTACATAAAACATTTTATCTTGTATTATCCGTCCTTCCCTGGAAGTTTTAATACTATGCATGAAGTGGTTCTAAAGATGTGTTCAGAACATCATCAGGCACTTTATACATTAAATCACATTTTCAAACAATTTTTAATTTTTGTGTGTTTTTCATTAACTTCTTAATGGAGCTAGGGTAGCTCAGCTGATGTAGTGACCAGGCTATGGCTGGTTACTACATCCATCAAGGAATATGGATTTGATACCCAGCGTGGACAGTAAATTTTTTTTCTCCAAGACTGACTCTGAGTCCCAATCAGTTTCCCCACGGATGGGTGTCTGGAGGCGTTCTGAATGCTTTTTGTGGCTTCACTTTACAATGCTTACATTGATGTGCTAAACCTTCTTGGGAAGGAGGGAACTTCCCTCTGGAAATTCTTGCCCTCTTCATCTTTATCACTGTTGGATATACATGAGCTTCTTGCACTCCTGTTCTCCATAAACAAATGTCACACAGGTCAAGGTTATGGGAATGTGCTGCACACAAATTAATAACTGCCCCAAAATACTTCCCTGAAAATGTCCATATTCGTCTTTTCTGTATAAGCAGTTCAGAATACCTGTAAAGATTTGAAATGTGGTGCTGGAGAAGGATGGAGATAAGATGGACTGACTGTGTGAGATAGGAAGAAGTATTACAAAGTGTCGAAGAGGAGAGGAATACCACACAAACAATAACAAGACTGAAGGCTAACTGGACTGGTCACATCTCGTATAGGAACTGGCTGCTAAAACACATTACTGAAGAAATGATATAGGGCAAGACAGAAGTAACAGGATGACGATGGTGAACAAGAAGCAAGCAGCTACTGGATGACCTTAAGGAAAGGAGAGGATATTAGAAATTGAAAAAGGAATCTCTAGATTGCACTCTGTGGAGAATTGCTTAGGAAGATACTATACACCTGTTGTAAGACAATGTAACAAATGAATGAAGGAGTTCAGATTCATTACAGCCCACACTTCTGTTTAGTTAAAAATCTGACAATATATGGAGCAACTGCCTCTGGGCTGTTAATGTGCACATCATGGTCCCCCTTCACATCGATACGTTGAAAATTCTGTTTATTAGTAACTAGTTCTAGATGTTTCGTCATATATCTCGCATATCTTGCTACTACTGCTGGAGCAGTTGTGAGAAGTGCCAGAGTGGGGCACGTTACACCATTCAATATCTGAAAATATCAAATGACACAACTGTCAGTAAATAAGAGTGAAAAAAAATTGCATTCTGCATTGCCCAATGACATGCTGTACTGTATTAGCGTCTTTTTCACCAGTAACAACAAAATGGAACTACACTTTGCAAAATGTGTACTTATGTAATGCTTCTAACATTTACAAAACTTTAATGGGGATAGGGTTAAACACCTATGCCACGTTGAAATATTATGCTATACTGACTGTCAATAACCGCTTTCTATATTGGCATAATCTTCCATGAAATATTAATGTACTATTTGGACACAATATCTCATTCTGAAGGAAGAACTGTGTCTGTTCAGACAGTTTAGTGGGAAAGACATTACAAATAGCCTCCCTACTTCATTCATCAGATGTATAGAAATTTACTTCACAAGTTCAGGAAATATGTGCATAGTGCATCAATTCTCAAGCATTCACTCCCTCAAAAACTATAAGACTTGTGGAAATATGTACTGCATACCAAAATGTATTTTTTTGTCTGCACTGGTTTTAAATACTTCTTGCTTAATAAATTGTAAGTGACTGCCACTCAAGAAGCAGACAAAACCTTATGTAGGTCTTCATATGCAATGTGTGTTACTCTCCCATTTTGACTATAACTGAAATGTGCCAAAAAATTTTAGTAAAACTCCCCATTATTAAACTTCATGCAAATCTGTTCAGCTGCTCTCAAGGTGTTAAATATTCACAGGCAGGGCAAAGTTAACTGATGCATTTTTTTGCATCTTCTATTGCAAACACACCTGTTTTATTTCTTGAAATGTGTGCCAAAATTAAAAAGTAATGACAATGCTGTCTTTCAATGACTAGTTCTGCGAAAATACAGTATTTCTTATTATACAAATGTTCCTAAATGTTTCCTTCAACAATTAGTTTCTATGAATAGTGCTGTTGTTTATATAACATGCTATTTATGTATTCAGTTTCATTTCCTGGGTACCTCACAGATATAATTGTGATTCCTGGAATTGTATCAACCAACATGGCAGACAAGCAGGTACAAACAAGAGTGTAGTGTTGAAACTTTCCTAGGTTTTACAAATTCCAGTAAACTTTCCAACTGTGAAAAATGTGATCTCAAATTACAGTTTTCGCAGGCTTTGAATAAATTAAGCTCGGTTCGATTGATTGTTGATTTGCTAAATAAGGAGTATAATAATAAACAAGATGAGCAGACATTTAATAAAGTCAGGAATGAATTTGGATCCAAGTAACATAAAATTATCAAAAAAAGCCTTAAAATATAGTTGAAAATTCCTCTCACTACATTCCAACAACAATAAACCGTTTTGAACAACTGTCTAACCTTACTCAGGATGCAGAAGACTATAGGCCAGAAAAGGATACAGATAAAGAACCATGTAACTAGTCAGGATGTCTACAAGGGAAGTTTGTTCACAAGGAAACCATTTTTAGGGGTAATTATAAAACAAATACTGATGTCGCAAAACACAAATGGATAAAGCATGACAGTGTTATAAATGGTAATTATAGGAATCAACAAGCCCATACAAAGGATTCAACACACAGAATTCCAGTTTTGGTTAATGGCCTAACCTCAATGGATGTAAGCACAAAGAATATTTACCATAAACCTACAAGTAATTATCAGCAAAATAAAGAACATAAAATTATAATCATCAGTGACAGTCACGCTCGAGGTGCTGCAAGACAATGAAACATAACCTCAATGACAACTATAGATCTAGTGGTTTTGAGAGACTAGGAGCAAACATAGATACACTAATTTCTTCAATGACAGAGGACATTAAACACTTAATGAATAATGATATAATTGTTTTTTTGGGAGGTGCTAATGATGTGAATAAAAATAATTCCCAGGATGGACTAACACACAAACTAATTTTGTGGAAGTGACCAGTCATACAAATATCATTCTAATGTGTGTCCCTTATTGACATGACTTATCTGAGTGGTCATGTGTAAACAGTAAAGTGCAAACCTTCAAGAGAAAGTAAGTGAAATTATGAAGCCTTATAATCATGTTATGGTGGTAAAGGTAGACCATGACAAGAAATTTTTTACCAGACAAGGTCTGCATATGAATAATTTAGGTAAAGAAAAAATAGCATTAAGGATAGCCAACATGGTTACTGAAATTTTCCTTAAAGAAGAAGAAATAATAAGCTTGTATTGGAAGAATGAGCATCAAGTCATTGTAAGTGATAGTGTTAATGAAGACATCATCATCATCATCATTGAAGAGGACCGTAAGGCAACCCCATTGGAAAGAGTCAACATAGAGGCTTTAACCATTGATGCAGCTCAAGATGAACCGATACATAAAGGACCTAGAATATCCAAAAGACAAAAGAAACCCCCAACAATAAAAAGTGATGATTTTTTACGGTCAATGATAATCAAAGGTCAGGCAGTGACTCTATAACAATATTTCATCAGAAAATCTGTGGTTTGAAGGAGAAAACGGATGAGTTGATAAGTTCTATGTCCCCAAAGTTTCCTCATATTTTGTGTTTTTCAGAACACCACCTCAAAAAATTTGAACTCCATCAAATTAATGTTCATGGCTATAGACTTGGTGTTGCATACTGTAGACAAGTTGTAAAAAGAGGTGGTGTTTGTATATTTGTCCAAAAAACCTGAGGTATACAAATACTGATTTGGGTAAATATTGTGGAGATCAACAAATTATTTGCAAACACAATTAAAAAAGACTAAAAGAACATGTGGTAGAGGAACAGTGTGGCTTTAGAAAGGGATGGAGCTGCACTGATGGTATATTTACGGTGCAACAGATAATTGAAAGAAGAAAACGACTGCTATTTCTTTTATTTATAGATTACAAAAAGGGACACAATAATGTGAGCAGAGACAAGCCGTGGGGAATGATGGATAATAAAATTCCAAACTATTTACTAAATACAATAAAATGTATTTACAGGAATATGAAGGTTAGAATTAAATTTAATGATGGTATATCTGAACCAATACACATAAACAAAGGAGTAAGACAAGGATGTGGCCTCTCACCGGTATTATTCAATATACATATATACAGGTGTCCCAGGAGGAATGTGCCAGATTTCGGGAGAGTGTTCCTTATGTTAAAGTATACCGATATAACCCAAAACACCTATATCCAAAGTTGAACGGTTACGGAGATAATGGCCAGAGAA